>Ga0256840_1002838_pt1 | contig 14789 bp, 15 predicted proteins | sample 355202metaG_FD_185969 | JGI IMG/M metagenome (GOLD analysis project Ga0256840, IMG submission 185969) | Hydrothermal vent microbial communities from Mid Atlantic Ridge, Atlantic Ocean - 355-202 | ecosystem: Environmental > Aquatic > Marine > Hydrothermal vents | place: Atlantic Ocean: Mid...
GAAATGTAAAATTGTAAAAAATAAAGTTGCTGCTCCATTTAGAACATGTGAGTTTGATATTATGTATAATGAAGGTATTTCTATTGCCGGCGATTTATTAGACGTAGGCGTTGCTTGTGGCGTAATTAAGAAGGCAGGTAACTCTTATAGTTTTAATGATATAAAATTGGGTGTTGGCCGCGAGAACGCCAAAAGGTTTTTGAAAACAGACAAGAAATTAATGAAAGAAGTTAGAAAGAAAATTTTAGCAGAAATAAAAGCGCGAGAAAAAGAAGAATAAAAATAATTTTTGATAAATTTTAATTTGCCACAGCTTTTAAGGCTGTGGCAAATATTGATTATCATAAAGACGAAAAATTTTTGTAAATTAAAAGTAGCTGAATTTTAATTGAATTTAATTTTGCTTTTATGAATATTAATATTTTAGTAAAACTGATAATGGACCAGGCTAAGGAAAAAGGGTTTGGCACAAGGCCTGAAGAAATTAGTGTTGCTGAAAAAATAGCCTTAATTCATTCCGAGGTTACAGAAGCTTATATTGCCTATCGTCATAAAAAATTTGATGGCAAAGACTGTTTTGCTGAAGAACTTGGCGATATTATCCAGAGAGTTTTACATTTGTGCGGCATATTTAATATTGATATTGAAAAAGAAATTTTAAAAAAGATTAAATTTAATAAGAAAAGAAAGTGGGACTGTCACAAGATAAACGAAAACCATACCTAAATTAAGCATAATAACAAAATGTTAAATATATGAATAAAATTAAATTTTTTGTAATATTCGTTTTTTTAATTTTAGGAAGCGCAAAAGCAGTTCATGCGATTGAGATTAATAGTCAAGAAAATATTGAAATTAACCAAGCCATTGAAGAAAATCTAATAGCTGTTGGCAAAAAAATTAAAATTACAGGACATATTGATGGCGATGTATTTTGTCTAGCAGAACAAAGTTTAGATATTAGTGGTCAGGTTGACGGCGATATAATTTGTTTAGCTAAAACGGTTAATATTTCTGGACAAATTAATGGGAGCGTGAAAGTTGCCGGATATAATATTGATATTAGCGGAAGTATAAGTCGTAGTTTAACAGCAATTGGTAAAGAATTATCGTTAAATGAAAATTCAATAATTAAAAAAGATGTTGTTTTTTGGACTAAAAAAATGGTTGCCAAAGGAAAAATTGGACGTGATTTAGAAGGAAGAGGACTAGATGTTTTTATTAAAGGTGTTGTAGGTCGTAATATTAATTTAAACATAATAGATCAAAATTTTAATTTAAACATTGATAAAGAAAGCCAAATAGGAGGAAATTTACAATATTTAGCCCCCCATAAGGTTGCTATTGACACAAAAACCGTTAAAGGAAAAATAATTTATAAGGAACAAATTTCGTCTACTAGCAGAAAATTTAATTTTGCTTCTTATGGTATGGCAACAACGATTTCTATATTTTCTGCCTTAGTTTTGGGGTTAGTAATTATTAGTTTTTGGCGAAGGCAAACACAAGAAATTACTGACCAAATGTTAAATCAGACTAAACTATCTTTTGGTTGGGGATTATTGTTTGTTATGTTTTTGCCATTACTTTCTCTTTTTCTTTTGTTTTCAATTATTGGAACATCTTTAGCTATAGTAATTGTTTTGTTATGGTTTTTAGTTTTTTTTGTTGCCCGTGTTTTTGTGGGGATTTTAATTGGACGTAGCTTGTTAGAATTTTTATATCCCTCAAAGAAAGATTCTATGATTTGGGCAATGATTTTAGGAATTGTGGTTTTGTGGATTCTTTTCTCACTGCCTTTAATAGGATTTGTTTTTTCTTTGCTTTCTTTTGTGTGGGGAGCGGGAGCTCTGGCGTTATATTTACGGTCAACCATTGAAGACAATTTATGATATTTAAATATATGAAACATCATCTTATTTTTGAAGGACCAGAGTTAGCTGGCAAGAGTTGGTTAATGAGTCAAATATATGATTACCTTGAACCAAAATATAATAAGACAGGCAAAGTGCTTGATGGTTGTCATTGGTTTAATTGTGATGTAGGTATTTATGGTACGGAATATGGAAAAAAAATTATAGAACACTATTTAGCAATGGCTGAAGAGCTAAAAGACAAAAATATTCTTTTTGAAAAATTTCACATTTCTGATATTGTTTACAATCGCTTATATCATAACAAGGAACTTTCTTATAAAGAAGCAGAAGATAAGTTATCTAAACTAGGTTTTAAAATAATTTTAGTAACTTTTCGGGAAGACGAAAAACTTTTAGAAAGAAGAATTCAAGATAGATTAAATCTATATCCTCACTATGAACGCATTTTACAACAACCAGAATGGTATATAGAAAAACAAAAAGAGTACTTAAAAGAGATTAAAAAAACAAAACTTCCTTATTTAATTATTGAAACAGGTAAATTGCCAAATTATAGCTTAGTTACAAAAATTTTAAAATGGATCGGAGAACAATAGTTTGACAGACGCCTTCTAAATATTTAATTGTTTATTATCTAAAATATTCTTTGCAAAAATAAAAGCGCCAGCATTCCAAGACTGGCCAGGCATTCCCATCGGTTTACCTGTTTTGCCGTGAAGCCATTCATTGAATTGCCAATTATTAAGGCTATTAGCGTAAGCAATCTTTCCCAGTTCTTTTAAAGCCTGTTTTTTATTCCCTATTTTTGCTAAAGCCAGAACAAAGAAACAGGCCGCAAACGGCCAGATTCCCCCATTATGATATTTATAAGGATAGTTTTGATTATGTGATTCCATAAAACGACGCCATAATTTAGATTTTTTGCTAATTGGGTTAAAGAGAACGGGCACGGGCAAGTTCTTTGATTTTTGTCTTTTTAAAATATTTTTAGTAATTATTTTTTGATGTTTGTCCGCGATAACATCAAAAATAATAGCCAAAGAGTGACCATATACATCAAAATCATTTCCCCAGAAAAGATAATTAACAAAACTTAAATAATAATCTTTTTTCTTAAAATTTTGAATTGCTTTAATTGTGGTTTGATTGTGTTGAGGGAATTTGTTTAAAGGTGTATTAAAGGGATAAAAAATAGCATTGAAATTTTCTTTAGTAATTTGCGTGTCTCTTATTTTGTATAAAGTTTTTACCTTGTACCAAAGCGCGTTTGTATATAAAACGCAACCACTGCGTGGCATAATATCTGCCCAATCACTTGCTTCGTTTTGAACTAACAATTTATCTATTGGATGTTCTTGGCAACTTAGCCAAGTAATTGCTTTTTTAATTTTATTTTTGAGTTGTAAGATGAAATTTTTGTCTCCAGTATAGCGCTCATAATATTTAATAGCAATAAGCCACCACAGAGTAGCATCAATACATCCCATTCTCCAAAAATTTATATAATTAGTATCTGGATTTACATAATTGGGAATTTGACCATTGCTAGCTTGAAAGCGCCCAAGAATTAAGAGACTTTTTTTAACTAGATGTATCAATTTTTTATTACCAGAAGTTAATATTCCCAAAGAGCATATACCAGTGTCACGAGCAAAAATGTTTAAATAGTTTCTTTGTTGAGCACGTGCGCACAAACTGCTTGCCATAATGCCAGATTGACAGGAATTTTTTGTCAAAAGTTCTATGGATTTTTGATAGCATTGGTTAATTATTGATTTCATATTTTTAGTTTGTTTGTTTTATTTATTATATCTTTTTATTTGTTAATTTTCAATGTTATGTAAAAACAAATTCAGGAGAATTGCGCATAAAACCTAAAAAATACGCTTTACAATATAAGATATATAATGATAAAATAAAATAAACATTTTACCTAATTTAGCTACTTAAAAATATTTATTAAAAATATTTAGCCATAAAAACAGAAAAAACCTAAGAACAAATTAGGATAATTTACAAAAGCTTTAGGCAGTTTTTAAAATTTTAAAGAGCGACACAAAAAGTATAAAAAATAATTAAATTTTTTTATGCCAAAACAATATGTTATTTTAGTTGACAAAAACAACAAAAAAATTGGTATAGAGGAAAAAATAAAAGCTCATAAAGAAGGAAAATTGCACAGAGCTTTTTCTATTTTTGTCTTTAATTCTAAGGGCGAATTACTTTTACAACAAAGAGCAAAAACAAAATATCATTCTGGCGGTCTATGGTCAAATACAGTTTGTAGTCACCCCAAACCAAATGAAACTTATAAGCAGGCCATTCATAGAAGATTAAAAGAAGAAATGGGTTTTGATTGTGAATTAAAAAAGGAGTTTTGCTTTATTTATAAAGCAAAACTAGACAATGATTTAATTGAATATGAATATGATTGTGTTTTTGTGGGTATTTTTGACAAAGATCCAATTCCCAACCCAGAAGAAGTAATGGATTATAAGTGGGTTTCTTTAATAGATTTATACAAAGACATAGAAAAACATCCAGAAAAATATACAGAATGGTTTAAAATAGCCTTAAAAAAATTAAAACAAAAAAGAGGAGATTGATCTCCTCTTTTTTGTTTGTTTTTTTAAGCTCTACCTCTTATCCTAACAGCGTTTATTAGTCTTTCTATAGCAGTGATATAAGCTCCAGTGCGCATATTAGTTTTATATTTTTGGCTTGTTTCCCACACTTCCTTAAAAGATTTGTTCATTATATAGCTTAAATTATTTTGAACTTTTTTGGCATCCCAATAAAAATGTCTTATGTTTTGCACCCATTCAAAATAAGAAACTACTACTCCGCCGGCATTAGCTAGCACATCTGGTATTACATAAACCCCTTTTTCAAAAAGTTCTTCCCCAGCTTTTATAGAAGTCGGCCCATTTGCAAGCTCAACAATAATTTTTGCTTTGATGTTTTTTACATTTTTTTCAGTAATCACATTTTCTAGAGCTGCTGGCACTAATACATTGACAGGCAACTCTAACAACTCTTCATTACTAATTTCTTCTGCTAATTTAAAGCCACGTAATTGTCCATTCTCTTTTTTGTATTTTATAGCCTTTTTAATATCAATGCCTTTCTTGTTATAAATTCCGCCCTGTGAATCAGAAATAGCAATAATTTTAAAGTCGTGGTCAGCTGCGATTTTTGCAAAGTTAAGACCAGCATTTCCAAAGCCTTGAATAGCAATTTCTATTTGATTTTTTTTAATGCGTAGTTTTTTGCGTAAATTATCAAACACATAGAAGCCTCCTTGCGCTGTAGCTGTATCTCTACCTTGAGATCCCCCTATTTCTATTGGTTTGCCAGTTACTACTGCTGGCGTATTAACTCCTTTTATTTGGCTATATTCATCCATAAACCAGGCCATTACTTGGGAATTTGTATAAACATCTGGGGCGGGTATGTCTCTGTCAGGACCTATGATATTGGCCATAACACGGACATAAGCGCGTGTTAAGCGTTCTATTTCTCTTTGGCTTAATTTTTTTGTATCCACAGTTATTCCTCCTTTCCCGCCGCCATACGGAATATTAACTACAGCGCATTTGATGGTCATCCAAAAAGCTAATGCTTTAACTTCGTCTAAATCAACTTTAGGGTGAAAACGAATACCGCCCTTAAAAGGTCCTCGCACATCGTTATATTGTACCCGGTATCCTGTAAAAATTTTTAATTTACCGTTATCCATTGTAACAGGAAAAGAAGCTTCTACCACTCTTTTTGGTTTTTTTAATATTTCTATTTCTTCAGTTTTTATAGTTATTTTCTTTTCGCGTTGAATAATTTCACAAGTTTTATCAAGCTGCCTTAAGCCCTCTTGAAAAGCATTAGCCATATTTTTATTTTAATTAGTTAGTTTATGGGGCCATTTAATTAAGCCTTCTTTTAGATTATATAATTTTTTAAAATTAAACTTTTCCATTATATTGGCTGTTTGCGCGCTTCTGTATCCGCTACGACAATAAATTAAATATTTTTTGTTTTTATCTAATTTTTGGATTTTATTCAGAAAATTTGGATCATAAAAGTTAATGTTAACCGCATTTTTAATATGCCCGTTTTGATATTCCTCCGGCGTGCGTACATCTAAAATAATTAAATTGCCATCTTTTGAATTGCCATCTTTTTGTATTAGTTGGTAAAAACTAGAGAAATCAAGATGTCTTATCATATCCTTTATTTTTCTAACAGAATTTTTAAAATTTTGTTTATTCTTCTTATATTTTTTTTGTTGTTCTTTTTGTCAAGGCATTGTTGTAAATTTGTTTTCAAAAATTCATTAAAAGCGCTACTAAGGGCGGATTGAACAGCTTGAAACTGAATAATAATTTGTTCACAATCTTTTTCATCTTCTATCATTTTGGCAATTCCAGCAATCTGCCCTTTTATACGATTTAATCTAGTTATGATGTTGCTAGGCATGGCTTTAGTATTCCTCGCATTTAATTTGATAATAACTTTGAGGGTGATTACAAGCAGGACATTTTTTGGGAGCTTCGGGACCAACATGGACATATCCACATTCTCGGCAAACCCAAATAACCTCTTTATCTTTTTTAAACACAGAACCAGACTCCACTTCTTTTAATAGTTTTTTGTAGCGTTCCTCGTGGTGTTCTTCAGCGCGGGCTATAGCCTTTAGTCTGGCAGAAATTTCAGTTAGCCCCTCTTCCTCTGCTGTTTTGGCAAATTCAGGATACATAGTGGTATATTCATAGTTTTCTCCTGCAATAGCCGCTTTTAAATTTTCAGCAGTATTGCCATAAGCTGTTGGAGCGGCTGTTTCTATCTTTATTTCTTCGTTTTTTTCTCCTATCCTTTCTTGTAATTCTTGAATGTGTTCAAACAACCTTTTGGCATGAACCTTTTCTTGCTCAGCTGTTTCTAAAAAAATAGCTGCAATTTGTTCATAACCTTCTTTTTTTGCTATTTTAGCATAAAAAGAATAACGGTTACGAGCTTGTGATTCACCTACGAAGGCTTTAGTAAGATTTTGTAGTGTTTTTTTCATAGTTTTTAATTATTTATTAAATTAAATTTATTATATTTTTATTATATATTATTTATTTTACTTCTTCAATTTTGATTTTAAATAAGTTTGTTTAATTTTTCTTTAAGATCTGTTTCTGAATGTAAGCCGACAATTTCAGAAATAACTTGCCCGTTTTTAAAAATTTTTAAAGTGGGAATCCCGCGTATATCGTAATCTGCGGCAATGTCAGGATTTTCATCTACATTTAATTTTCCTATTTTAATTTTCCCTTCATATTTTTTAGCTAGATTATCAATGATAGGACCCATTATTTGGCATGGGGCACACCAAGGGGCCCAAAAATCAACCAAGACAGGCAAATTAGAATTTAACACTTCTTTGTTAAAATTTTGACTATTAAACATTAGAGCCATATTTTTGGCAAAGAATAACAAAAAGATATCCCTTTGTTATTCCCCGATGAATTATTAGATTTATTTAGTTATTTGTAATATACCCTACTGGGGTATATTTGTCAAGAGTAATCAATTTTTCATTGTTTAAGATATGTATTATCGTAAAAATCCGCCTTTAATATATCTAAGCAAAATTAAGTAATTTGTTAAGTTTTTTTGTTTTGTGTTATACTTAAATAAAGTTTTTTGTTAACTAATATTAAACAAAGAAAGTATGAACTCCAAAAAGAAAAAGCTTAAAGTTTTGATGGCTTCATCCGAAATGTCTCCTTTTGCTAAGGTAGGAGGCTTAGCTGATGTAGTCGGAAGCTTGCCAACAGCCCTAAAGACTTTGAAAGTAGATGTAAGAGTTATTATCCCTAAATACGGTTTTATTGACAAAAACAAATATAGCTTAAAAAAAATTGCTAGAAACATTATTGTTTCGCCACGCATTAGAGTAAATGTTTGGGAGACAGAGGTAGACCAAAAAATAAAAGTATACTTTATTGAAAGCAAAAAATATTTTAATCGCCCCACTGTTTATTGGGGAAACAATTCAGAAAGATTTTTGTTTTTTTCTTTAGCAGTTTTAAAAGTTTTGCCCGTTTTAAAATTTAAACCAGATATTATCCATTGTCATGATTATCATACTGCTATGATCCCGGATCTTTTAAAAATTCAGAAAAATAATTTTTATAAAAACATAAAAACTTTATTAACTATCCATAACCTTAATTACCAAGGAAAAGAAGGCCCAGAAATTTTATCTACTGGCCAATTAAGTGTTAATTCGTTGAAAAGTTTATCAGATGATGCGCGTGATGGAGATATTAATTTTATGGTCCAAGGGATTTTAAATGCTGATATTATAAACACTGTTAGCCCGACTTATGCTCGTGAGATTTTAAAACCATCTTTTTCTTGTGGTTTAGACAAAATTTTAAAAAAAAGAAAAAAAGATTTATACGGTATACTTAATGGAATTGATGTTAATTTCTTTAACCCACAAACCGATGTATTTATTAAACAAAATTACTCTTTTAAAGCTTTAGACAAAAAGGTAAAAAATAAATTATATTTACAGGAAAAGTTAGGCTGGAAACCATCCCCAAACAAAATGTTAATAGGTTTGGTTAGCCGTCTAGTTTGGCAGAAAGGAGTGGATTTAATCAAAAAATATTTTGCCCGCCTAAATTGCCAGTTTGTTTTTTTGGGCACAGGCTACCCTGAATATGAAAATCATTTAAAAGATTTGAACCGAAAACACCCTCTTAAATTTAAGGCCTTAATTAAATTTGATATTAAATTAGCTCAAGAAATTTACGCTGGCGCAGATGCTTTCTTAATGCCATCTCGTTTTGAGCCTTGCGGCCTTGGACAAATGATAGCAATGCGTTATGGCGCTTTACCAATTGTACATACCACTGGTGGATTAGCTGATACCGTAGATGGTGAAGTAGGCTTTAGATTTAGAAATTTTTCTTCTAAAAATTTATACAACACTATTGAAAAGGCAATAAGTGTTTATAAAAATAGCCCTAAAAAATGGCAAAAAATGCAAAAAATAGCTATGCAAAAAGATTTTTCTTGGAAGAATTCAGCTAAGAGGTATTTAGATTTATATTATAAGATTGCTAAGTAGATTTTTAAGCAGAAATGTGGTATAATTAAATCAAAGGTGAATTAAATAATAAATAATAATGCCAAAAAATAAAATAGTTAAAAGTCCAACACTTGACTTCATAGTTAGTTCATATTTTTTGTTTATTTTCATTGTTCTTTTACACTCCTTGATTTCTCAATGGATTTTTGGAGAAGATCTTTTTATAAATAATTTTTACTCCTTTTTAACTTTGCACGCAACATTTTTTAGCTTGTTTTTTTTGATTAATATTTTTATAGAAGAAATCAAAAATTATTTTATTCAGCATATTTTTTATTATTTTCTATGTGGCCTGATAGGCATAATTATAGTTGAATGGATTATAAACGGAAATTTTCATATTCACTATTTAGGACAATTTTTCTTTTTTATGTTTTGGGCTGGAACAGCTAGTTTAGCAAGAATGTTCATAGAAAAAAAAGAATGGCCGGAAGTAATACAGCATATTTTTATAGAACGTCTAGTTGTTCTTTATGTTTCTATTATCTTTATAGGGATGCTTGTTTATTTTATGTTTCAGAGTTTTGTTGTATGGAAATTAATAATAATTTTGTTTTATTTTTTTCTCAATATAATTATTATTAAACAAATATTTTATTTTAAGCAAAACATAATAAAAATAAATGATAAAAATAAATGACTAGAAATTATTTAATTAATTATTAAAATTAAAAACTTATGAAGAAAATTAATCCAAAGTCGTTGTTACAAATCACAGTGACTTCAGTTTTAACCACCTTAGCTGCAGTGGGCATTGTTTATGCAGCTACAACAATTGGGGCTAATATTAGCACCTCAGGTACTTTAACAGTTGGTGGCGCTTTTACAGCTACAAGCACAGCCACATTTGAAGGTAATGTTGCTTTGGGTAACGCTGCCAGTGATTTAATTACAATAACAGGAACGCTTAATAGTGATTTAAATTTTGGACAACTTTATAGCCCTATAAATGTTGCTGATATTGAATTTTATGATTCTGATGGCAATTTAACATTAACAGCCGCTGATACAAGCGGAGCAGTAACTGTAACAATTCCTGCTACTTCTGGAACACTTGCTTTAACTTCTGATTTATCTGCTTATTTGCCATTAGCTGGCGGAACAATGACTGGCACATTGAATATGGGCGGTCAAAATATTACTAATGCTGGCACTATTTATGGTGCTTTTGTCGGCAATTTAACTGGAAATGTTACAGGAACATCTACCGGTGCTCTTACTTTAGGCAACATAGCCGCAAGTGATTATTCAACAGATGCTGAAAGAAATGCGGCTTTAGCAAATTATTTGCCATTAGCTGGCGGAACAATGACCGGCAATTTAGATATGGGTGGAAATGATATTACTAACACTGGGACCATATCAGGCGGAAGTATTAACGCGGGCACAAACTTGATAATAGGAGGTGGAATTCCATTAACCGGACATTTTTCAGCAACAGGAACTGTTGGCAACAGTGGCGCAATAATAGCTTCAAGTTCTTGTATTACTGATACAATTGCTGTGTCAGGCGCTGCTGTTGGTGATTCAGTAACAGCTTCTCCAATGGATGCAGCAATTGAGGCGGATTTAATTTGGAGTGCTTATGTTTCAGCACTTAATACAGTAACAGTGAGATTATGTAATCCCACAAATGTTGATATTACAAGTGCTGATAGAACATGGAGAGTTGATGTTTGGAAACATTAATAATAAATTTATTTTATAAAATATATGAGAAACAATATAATTAAAAAATTTTGTATTATTGTATGTATCACTTTATTGTTTTCAACAGCAGTTTTAGCAGCTACAAACGATTTTACAGCTAACAGCGACATCATTGTGAGTGGAGTAACTTTTGGCACAGGCTACACAAATATGATCATTTTTAATGGTTCTACAGCAGAGTCTTGGCAGTTTAATAACGGAACTTTTATTGTCACTAACCCCGGCACATTTAAAGTCGGTTCTGCTGATTCTAGTGTAAAATCTTTTAGGATTTTATTAAATGGTTCTACTGTTGCCTGTGACGAAAACACAAATCCCGGAGTAAGTTATACTACTTTGCCAACTGATCCCGGAATATACACTATTCAGCCATCATCAACAAGCGATTGTACAGATTTATGTTCTTCTATAACAGGTGCTTTAACTTATAATGATTATCCCACTTGTGGTGCAGCAAGCTGCGTTGCTGGTTATGTTTTAGTTGGTTCAGGATCATCAGCCGGATGTTGTCCAACAGTAGAACATGCTTTGTCTTATAATTCGTATCCAACCTGTGGGGCTGCTAGTTGTGAAAGCGGATATGCTTTATCTGGCTCTGGTTCTAGTGCAACTTGTGTAGCTGTTGGCAGTGGCAGCAGCATTCCTTTTCCTCAGAATATTCAAACAACCTATCAAGTTTATGATCCAAAAACAGGGAAACTCATAGAGGGCTTTTTGGAAGAAGATATAAAGAAAAGCAAAACAACACAACCAGCAACAAAAACTATTATTAATAAATATGATGAACAATGGAAACAAATTATAAATGAAGGCAAATTAATTTATAATGGAGATGTTAACAAAGTTTTAAATGAAATGGGCTTAAAAAGAAATTTGACCCAAGAAGCTGAAAATAGATTAAAATATGTGAAGCCAATAATAGAAAATATAAAAGCCGACACAGAAACAGTAAACGCAATTACTAATTTTATTACTTATGGAACAAAAAGCACTTTATTTTTAGGAACAGGAGAAAGGGCAGGAGTAGTTAATTCTTATAAAAGCGCTTTTGGAAAATTGCCACGGACCGAAGAAGAATGGAGAGATTGTATTGCTATTGCTAATGGTCGTTGGCCAACAGAAAGAAATGAGATTACTGAAAAAAATGCTACCAATGCTTTTAAGAAAATATATTTACGCGAACCAGATAGGTTAAATCCTCACGATGATGCTGCTGTTGTTATAATAGCTTATGGTCTGCGCCCACAGACAAGAGATTTAAATAAAGAAAAATTCGCAATAAAAGTTTTTAGAACTATTTATGGTTATAGCCCCTCTTCTAGTGAGGCTTGGGACATAGTAAGAGCAATAGCTTACTCCGGCGCAAGTAGATAATTTATAGTTTTAAACAAAAAAAGAAAGGCAACCCTTTTGGGTTGCCTTTTAGTTTAATTATTGTATCTATACATTTTGATAAAAATTTAAAGAATTGCCAAAGTATTGTAAAACAAGAAATCACAAAAGTTAATTGACCAGATATTTTTAAATTGTTACACTGTAAATGTTTATATTATTAATTTTTTAAAAAATATGTCGTTATCAATTGGGATAGTAGGATTACCAAATGTAGGAAAGTCAACATTGTTTAATGCCTTAACCAAAAAACAGGTTGAATCTTCTAATTATCCTTTTTGTACAATTGAACCTAATGTAGGAGTGGTTAAAGTGCCAGACGAAAGGCTGAAAAAAATTGCTGCAATTTCAAAGCCAAAACAAATAATAAATACAACAATTAAGTTTGTTGATATTGCAGGTTTGGTTAAAAATGCTCATCAGGGAGAGGGACTAGGCAATCAATTTTTAGCGCATATTCGTGAGTGTGATGCGATTTGCGAGGTAATAAGAAATTTTGTTGACTCAAATATTATTCATGTTGATGGTCGCGTTGACCCAAACTCTGACAAAGAAACCATTGATTTAGAACTTATTTTTGCTGATTTAAATACTGTGGAAAAGAGATTAGCTGGAGTGAGCAGGGAAGCAAAAAGCGGCGATAAAGAGGCAATTAAATTAAAAAAACTTTTAGAGATAATTAAAAATGAGTTAGAAAAAGGAAAAGCTGTCCGTGACCTAGATTTAGAGGAAGAGGAACAAAAAATGATTAAGCCCCTTAACCTTTTAAGCCAAAAGCCCATAATTTATGTCTTAAACTCGAAAGAAAGGCCAGCTAACCTTGAAGAGTTAAAGAAAGAGTGGAAACAAAACATTATTTGTCTCGACGCCAAACTAGAAGAAGAAATTGCTGCTTTATCTGAAGAAGAACAAAAGGAATATATTAAAGAATTAGGACTAGAGGATAGCGGGCTAAACAAGTTGATAAGAGCTTCTTATGACCTGTTAGATTTAATAACTTTTTTTACTACTGGTACAGATGAAACACGCGCTTGGACAATTAAGCGTGGCACAAAAGCGCCAGAAGCGGCTGGCGTTATTCACACTGATTTTGAAAAAGGTTTTGTAAGAGCAGAGGTTATTTTTTGGAAAGATTTTATTAAGGCTGGCGGTGAAGCCGCAGCCAGAGAGAAAGGCTTGCTTCGCATAGAAGGCAAAGATTATATTGTTCAAGATGGAGATATTTGCCATTTTTTGTCTAATAAATAATTAAAGCATAAAAAATCGTTCATAGCCACTTATTTATAAATAGAAATTTATAAATAATAAAGTTAGAAATATATAGTATATTATAAGACTGCCCGTCTTTTTAGGTTTATATTAATTAAGATTTTGCTTTTTATTTTGGACAAATGTTTAGATTATAAACTTTAAAACGATTGTAATCTAACTGTAACCCATAGGTTATAAAATTTAATTTTTAATTTAAGCTTTTTCTTTCAAATTTTTTTTGATACAATAAATAAAAACAAGACAATAAATTAGTTTATGAATAGAGACGAAATACAAATATTAAAACACAAAGAACATTTAGATGCGCGCAGAGTAAAAATAATTACTTTTATGTCTTTTTTATTGGGTTTTTCCCAAGCGCTTTTGACTTATGTTTTGTCCACTTATTTTGTTAGGGCTGCTGGTACAGATAATATTGGCATTTTTTATTTTATTTCTTATATTATTATTTTGTTTTCATTGTTAAATCTTCATAAATTTGTTCGTTTTTTAGGGAAATCACAAGTTTTTTATTTTTTTTTAATATTAAAAATTTTTGCCATTGCTGCGCTTATATTTTTGCCTCCTTCTCCCGGCGGGATATTGTTTTTAATGTTTTATATTATCTTTGGTGTTCTCGGGTGGGTAAGCATTGATATTATTTTAGAATCGTTTTCTATAGATCATCGTTCGGGCAGAATCAGAGGCCTTTATTTAACTATTGCGAATGCTGGATTTATGATTGGTCCCTTCATTTCTTCGCGTATTTTGCAATCAGAAGGTTTTAGTAAGATATTTTTATTATCTTTAATTTTTAATATTATAATACTTTTAATAAGTTTTTTTGGTGTTGGTGCTGTTAACCACGGCCAACCTCCAAAGACAACTGTTAAAGAATTATTAAAGAAAGTTTCAAAGAGAAAAAATGTTTTAAAGGCTTACTATATTGCTTTTGTTTTAGACTTTTTCTATGCCCTAACAATAATTTATGTTCCCCTACATCTTTTGTCATTAGGCCTTAGTTGGCATGATTTAGGTTTTGTTTTTACTATAATGCTTATTCCATTTGTTTTAATTCAATATCCTGCTGGAATGCTTGCTGATAGAAAACTAGGGGAAAAAGAGCTTTTAATATTTTCTTTGCTAGTAATTAGTTTGTCTACTGCTTCAATTTATTTTGTTGAAACTCCCAGCATCGCCCTTTGGTCTTTTATATTGTTTATTACACGAATAGGAGCCGCTTTAATTGAAGTTTTACGAGATTCATATTTTTATAAAAGAATTGATGGTCATGATGTTGATTTAATTGATTTTTTTAGAACTTCTAGACCAGTTGCCTATATTTTAGCTAGTATTTTTTCCACTTTATTGTTATTTGTTTTTCCCTTAAAATCTGTTTTTATTTTAATTTCAGT
>Ga0256840_1002839_pt1 | contig 14767 bp, 14 predicted proteins | sample 355202metaG_FD_185969 | JGI IMG/M metagenome (GOLD analysis project Ga0256840, IMG submission 185969) | Hydrothermal vent microbial communities from Mid Atlantic Ridge, Atlantic Ocean - 355-202 | ecosystem: Environmental > Aquatic > Marine > Hydrothermal vents | place: Atlantic Ocean: Mid...
CATGCACATTCCTTAATAGACATAAAACTGCCTCATCATCCCCAGATCTTCATGTTCTAAATTATGGCAATGGTATAAAAAGAAACCTTTAAAATCCTGAAAAGGTTTTATAATTTCAATTTCTTCTCCTGGCATAACTAATACTGTATCTTTCCAGCCAGTATCGATAAAGCCCTCTTTTACCGTAGCATATTCATCTAAACGCATACCGCCTGCTTTTCTAGAAACAATCTGATATTGCTGCCCATGTAGATGAATAGGGTGAGCCATTGAAAGCATCATGCCACCACCTTTCATTCCACCCATACCCATTTTTCCTTTTTCTTCGCCATGTTCTCCTTTTTTCATACCATGGTCATGGAAAATTTTAATTTTCTTAATTGAGCCAAGTGGAACACGTTCAAAATCCAAAACTCTATCCATTGAGAAAGACTTTCCATTTAGCATAGGTCGCATTGGCTTCATGGAAATAGCTATAGGTAAAGGGTCATGCCTGTTATCAGCATCACGCCCAGTAAGACGCTCAAAGTTAACTAGGCGTTTAGGTAATTTAGGAGAGTCACTGATTTTTTCAGTCACCTTAAACGAAACGATTGGAAACTTAGTCCCTTGAGCCAACCCTCCGCCCCCCATCATCCCCATACCTCCTTCCATTCCTTTCGAAGAACCGCCTTTTCTTTTCTTCATTTTTTCATACATCGGGGGCATAGCACCTGCATATGGCAAGCTATACATCACCAGTTTTGAGCCGACAGCTCGCCCGCTAAAATCCAGCCATAAATCAACTCGTTCTCCTGGGGCAAGCATAATATAAGGCCTAGTTTCTGGCTTTTCTAATAAGCCTGCATCCGTTCCAATCGCAGTTAATGGGGTTCCATCATCCCAGCCCAATTTATAAATTCTTGAGTTAGATCCATTCAACGCTCTAAATCGATAAGCCCTCGATTTAACGGAAAACTCCGTATTGGGTTTACCATTAACCAGAATGGTATCACCTAAAAATCCAGTCATTCTTCCATGCATCCCATGCAAATATTGCAATTGGTTACGCTTATTAAAGGTTCTATCTTGCAAGACCAAAGGAATATCATATTTACCTCGCGGTAAATCTAATTTTTGTTCTTGTTCATCGGTAACCGTAATCATTCCAGCTAGCCCTTGATACACCTGCTCTGCTGTTAACTCATGAGTATGTGAGTGATAAAAGCTGGTACCCGCTCGGTTCATTACTTCAAATTCATAAACAAACCGCTCTCCGGGCTGGATGGTATACATTGGGTGACCATCACTTTTTTGTGGAACATGTAGCCCATGCCAGTGAATAATCGAGGGTTCTTTTAACCCATTATTAAAATAAATACGTACCTTCTGACCTTTCTCATAATTAATAATAGGCCCAAGGTAATTACCTTTTAAATGCTGTAAAGTGTTTTTAGGGCCTTTTAACAACCTGGCGTAGTATTTTTGTACCCGTGTATTCGGGCCATTTCTTAAAACAGGGACTTGAGCCTGCCTAGCCGTCATTTCTATTTCCACATCGGGGTTAAACCCAAGAGAAGGCCTGCTATTCACTTGCCCCTTCTTTGCTAACAGCACACCAGGAAATGCTGCAGTTGCTAATCCTAAAACAGAATGCTGTAGGAACTGACGTCTATTATTATTTTTTATCGACATAACCCTTCCTCTAAAGCAAATAAATTAGTTTTTAATTATCGACTAAATATACGCTTTTCTGAAAGGATAACAAAACTCATATTCGCTTTAATTCACTTTTTCTAGGGTAATAAAACTATATGAAAAATCAACAGTAGAATCATTCAAAATGTCTTCTCTAGCCACTTCTTTCCATTCCTTTTTATTAATAACGGGAAAAAAAGTATCTGCTAAAAAATCTTTATTTATTTCAGTCAAATACAACTTATCAGCCACTTCAATCATGGCTTCATAAAAGGTTGCCCCTCCAATAACAAAAATTTCCTCATATTCCTGACATGATTCAATAGCCTGTTCTATAGTGTTAAAAACCAAACAATCTGGCTGATGATAATCCCTATTTCGACTTACAATAATATTCGTCCGTCCCGGCAAAGGTCTACCAATAGATTCATAAGTTTTTCGCCCCATTAAAATAGGAGCTCCCATGGTGATTTTTTTAAATTTTTTAAGATCCGCTGATAAATGCCATGGCATTTCATTGTTCAAGCCAATAGCTCGATTTGTTGCCATCGCAACAATAAGTGATATTTTCATATAGGTTTATTAGAGATAGTTAGCTACAACTCATCAGTACAATTTATTTTTTACTTGAAACTCGCTAGAAACTAGTCTCTAACAAGCCCTTTCAACTTGACTTGCATACAACGATACCAGATTAAAATATTTAATAAAGCCTAGAAAAATAGTAGAAGCTATAGCCATCCAGCTTGTGAGCAGGCAATGATGTAGGAGCGTCCGCCCTCGGCGCGAAGGTAATTGATAGTTTCAGAGAAAAGAGTTCTATTTTAATCACGCCGACTAGTGCATGGACAAATATTTGCTCCTACAATATCTGCATTCACTACATCCATGTAGATTATGCAAGTAGGTAGAATAATGCAGGAGCTATTATCGAGGAGCAGCGAAGCGGTGTACCGAGAGCGGGCGCTCCTACGAAGAAAATGTCACTAAAGAGCCTGAATGATTACCATTAATTACGTAAAAAAGCCCCCACTTTTGGAGTAGCGACACTACCATCTGCAGACTTAAATTTAAAAGGAATAGACACTAACACCATCCCTTTATTTAACAACACTGCAAAGTGTAAATGAGGGCCTGAAGAAAACCCTGTATTGCCTGAATAGCCAATTAACTGCCCTGCATAGACTTTTAACCCTGGGTATACTTGCGCTGTTTCTAATGCTAAATGAGCATAAACGGCCATACTGCCATCTTCATGTAAAATTCGAATACTATTGGCTCTACTTATATAAGCTTGTTTTGTTCCACCTTTAAAAAAATCATTATTGACCTCAACCACTATGCCCGTCCTAGCGGCATGGATAGGGGTATTAACGGGCATCACTAAATCAACTGCATATTTATTTTGCTTATCTGTATGGCTAAATTTACCACCAAAGGCTTGAGAAATCCTAACAGAAGTATTCTTTTCAAAAGGTGGAAAATAAACTGCTTGCGGGTCATGTTTAGCTAAAGGGCTGCCAATGGTATACCGATATACCAAGGAATAGCCCCATGATTTATACAAATTATTTCCCGTTATTTTAAATAAAGTTTTAGATTGTCCTGGTTCGACAATAAAGCGCTTGGGTAGTGCGGGTTGTGAAATAACATTTTTTTCCTCATTTAAACTCACTTCAATTTCTATAGGAGCTTTATAATTATTAATCACAAAATATTCTGGACTTTGCTTATCTCCTTTTTTTTGTAACCAAATATAACGTTTAGTAGCGGCCTTTAACTGCCTAACTTCTACTTTTTGATCTGTTTCAGGCGGCGTATCTGAATAATGCCATAAGCCTTGTTGGTCTTTATATTTATAGAGTTTTTTTGCAGGTAAGAGCTGCGAAAAAAAACTCAATATTAGAATAGAGATAAATAATTTCATTCAGTTTAATATCAGATTTTTTTGAATCAGAGTATGATAATAGTCTATTAATTATTTTTCTGATACAGTGCCCGACATACAATCATACTGCCTCTGTGGTAGCAAAATTGAATACTCACATTGTTGTGAGCCATTTCATAAAAAAATCAACCTCCCTCACACCGCAGAAGCTCTTATGCGCTCTAGGTTTACAGCCTACGCCGATAAGAATGAGGGGTATCTTCTAGAAACTTGGAGTGCTAGCAAGCGACCTGAATCTATTGACTTTTCTAAAGAAGAAGCGGTATGGACACATCTAGATATTGTAAAAACTAAAAAAGGAAATCAAAAAGACAGCAAAGGTATTGTCGAGTTTAAAGCTTATTACAGCTTAGAAGATGAGCCTTATGTGATGAACGAAGTAAGCCGCTTTATAAAAATAGCCGATCGCTGGCTGTATTTAGACGGTGTGGTAAAATCAGTTTCCAAAGTTAATCAGCAAGCTAACCAAGGCAAAAATGCACCATGCTCTTGTGGTAGTGGTAAAAAATTTAAACGTTGCTGTGGTAAATAAATATGGTCATAATTTTAAGAAGGATTCCTCCGAGTACCCAAGACGATGAGATCTCTGCATTCTTAGACCCCTTATTAAAAGGCAGTTTTTATCAACGTTCAGGCCATATTGAGTCAATCCGCATTCTAGTCCTAAAAGATAATCAAAGAAATACCCTTGAATACCATGGCCTAGTCAGCATAGACTCTGAGGTAGCCGCTAACAGAGTCATAAAACAGCTCAACAGAAAACAGTTCAAAAACAAACCCATCATCGTTAGAGAGTATTTTCATCGCTCCTGGCATAACGACCCAAGAGTCAATATGCACCAATGGAATGAAGAGCTTGAGAATAAACGCAAGAGAACTCGGCGTCGTGCCAGGCTAGAGGTTGTTACAGAAGAAACTTTAAAATTCAGTCAAAATGATTCTAACCCTCGGATTTTATAAGTCTCTCTAACAAAGGTGCTAATTGTTTTAATTGTCGCTGTATTTCCAAGCGGTGGCTCACAACAACTCCTCTTAACTCTGCAAGTGCTTGATCAAAATTATCATTAACAATTAAATAGTTAAACTCATCACAATGACTCATTTCTTGCACTGCATCTTGCATTCTACGGTCAATAATTTCTTTACTATCTTGCCCTCTATTTTCTAACCGTTGCTGCAGAACTTCGATAGAGGGTGGCAATATAAAGATAGAAAGGCAGTCTGGAAGCATTTTTCTAACTTGCTGAGCACCTTGCCAGTCAATTTCTAAAATAACGTCAATTCCATTATCCAAATAATACTCAACTGATTGCTGCGCAGTTCCATAATAATTATCAAAAACTTTTGCATGCTCTAAAAAAGCATTCTTAGCTATCATTTTCTTAAAATCATCTACGGTAGAAAAAAAATAATCTTTTCCATGGGTTTCGCCTACTCGCATTTTTCGCGTTGTATGAGAAACAGAAACCGTTAACTGGTCAAGGTCTGCAACCAATCGTTTAACTAAGCTAGTTTTTCCTGCCCCTGATGGCGCAGAAATAATATAAAGTTTACCTTTGTTCATTTCTATACCTTATTCAATATTCTGAATTTGTTCACGCATCTGTTCAATCAAGACTTTCAGGTCAATTGAAATTTGTGTCATCTCTTTATCTGCAGACTTTGAGCCCAAGGTATTGGCTTCTCGATTCATTTCCTGCATTAAAAAATCAAGTCGCCTTCCTATGGGTTCTTGTTTAGTTAATACATTCAGCACTTCATTAACATGGGTATCTAATCGATCAAGCTCTTCTGCCACATCCAGTTTTTGAGAAAGAAAAACCATTTCCTGTTCTAACCTGTCAAAATCGGGGTCTACAACCAACTCAGCAAGCCGCTCCTTTGTTTTACTCCGAATACGTTGCAATACTTCAGGCATTCTTTGGTTGGCCGCTTCAACTAATAATTGCACCTTTTTACATCGCAACTCAATAAGCTCAGAAAGTTGCGCACCTTCACGCTCTCTAGCTACAACAAGTTGTTGAAGGGATTGTTCTACTAATGTTCTAATACCTTGCAATAAAGTATCTTTATTTATTTCTGTTTCTTGTTGAATACCCGGATAATTTAATACATCAAATGCGGTAAAAGGGCGGCCATTGTGCATCAGGTCTTCAATTTGAGAGGTTGCCTGTAACAGTGCCTTAACCGCATCATCATCAATTGTAATAGTTTGTTTCTGTTTAGCTTGCTTTTTATAGCTTAAAGAACACTCAATTTTTCCTCGTTTTAGGGATGTGGTAATGATGCTTCTAATATCTCCCTCGACAAAGCGTAGCCTTTCAGGTAGTTTGAGTGAAACATCACAGTATCGGTGATTAACAGAACGTAACTCACAATTAACTGTTAAGTTATCTATTTCTAATTCATCACTGGCAAAAGCAGTCATACTTTTAATCATTATTTATCCTATACTTAGGAAATTGTATGAAACAACCTCTCGATTTCTAACTTGTCTTTTTGCTCCAGATGGAATGATCTCACTCGTTGCGTAGCTAGCTATCGCCTCATGAGATCATTCCACCTGAAACAAAAATCCTAAGTTATAATTTCGGGAAGTTATTCCATACACGATCCTTAAAAATTAAGCAGTAATATTAAAAAAATATCTATGGCTGAATATTACGACCCTGAAACATACCAAAACAAATGGAATTATCTTCAATCTGGCACCATTATAGACCAGTATATGATTGAGCGGGAACTGGCTCATGGTGGTTTTAGTTCAGTCTACCTAGCTCGGCAGCTTAAAGATCAAGTTCAGGTTGCCATTAAGGAGTACCTACCCAGAAAATTTGCCCATCGCACATGGAATAACGTAGTCATATCTCATAGTGATGAAACTAAAGCTCTGTTTTTAAGAGGCCGTGCGCTTTTTTTTGAAGAGGCAAAAGTACTTGCCAAGCTCAAGCACCATAATATTGTCGACGTCATCAATTTTTTTCAAGAAAATGAAACCGTTTATATGGTGATGACTTATGACTATGGCATGACTTTAGACAAAATAATTTCTAATAAACATATTAAAAAAGACGAACAATTGCTTCTTTGTATTTTTAAGCAGTTATTAACTGGAATTGAGGTTATTCATCAACAAAAGATGCTTCATCTTGATATTAAACCAGCAAATATTTTAATTCGTCCGGATTTTGACCCATTATTATTAGATTTTGGGGCTATTAGAGGATACCCTCACTCAAAAAAAACACCTCAAACAAAGGTTCTCACAACAGGCTTTTCCCCTATAGAGCAATACACATCAAGCTCATTAGGGCCATGGACTGACCTGTATGCTGTGGGCGCAAGCATGCGTTGTTTTATCAGTGGAAAAAGATTAATTCCCGCGCCAGACAGAGCAAAAAAAGAAACCATGCTTCCTGCGGTTAAAGCTTATAAACGTACATTTCCTAAGTATTTATTACATGCTATTGACTGGGCGATGGAAATTGAACCTGAAGCTAGGCCTCAGTCCGTTGCCGAACTGCAAGATGCTTTGTTAAATAATAAATCCTAAAGCACTAGGGAGTGGATTGGAAAACAGTTATACTGTGCCGTTTTTTCAAAAGAGTAACGGCATGAGACCTAGTGGACGTAATCCCGATCAATTAAGAGATGTTAAGTTTATCTGTAACTTTACAAAACATGCCGAAGGCTCTGTTATGGTAGAGTTTGGAGACACTCGCGTTCTTTGTACTGCCAGTGTCGAGCGACGAGTGCCTCGTTTTTTAAAAGGTAAGGGTGAAGGCTGGGTAACGGCTGAATATGGCATGTTACCAAGATCAACCCATGATCGTATGGGTCGAGAAGCAAGTAGAGGTAAACAAGGAGGGCGAACATTAGAAATTCAACGCTTAATTGGGCGCTCCCTACGTGCATCTATTGATTTAAAAGCGCTAGGTGAACATACCATTACTCTTGATTGTGATGTTATCCAAGCCGATGGAGGTACCAGAACCGCTTCAATTACAGGTGGTTTTGTTGCCTTATCCATTGCCATTAAGCATATGCTAGCTAAAAAAATGATCAAGAAAAACCCTCTACACGGACAAATTGCATCTGTTTCTGTGGGTATTTATAATGGCATTCCTGTTCTCGATTTAGATTACCCCGAAGATAGCAATGCCGAAACTGATATGAACGTAGTCATGAATGATGCCGGTGCATTTATTGAAGTACAAGGGACTGCAGAAGGCCATGCCTTTAGAAAAGATGAGCTAAACGCTATGCTGGAACTAGCAGAGCATGGTATTAATCAATTGCTAGAAAAACAACGCGACGCTTTGGATTCTATTACTTAGTACTATAAACCTTAATTAACCGAGATAAAAGCAGTTCCCACGCTCTGGATCACGACTCTTAAGTTAAACACTTATTATTTCATAATCAATGGATTACATTGTGTGCCGGATTGTAGCGGCATATATGGTATGTAGTAGAGTAACGTACTATGGCAGGAAGCCCGTGGGTAGGATAATGCAGGCTATTGCCGAGATTTTTTTGCAAAGCAATAAAAAGGTAACTCAACAGGCTTAAAAGAGGCTCTTTTGAAAAGTGGTGTAAAATAGCTAGAAAAACATTTATGTTGAGGAATTAAAAGTATGCAATTTAGACTAGGAGAATTATTTTCGGGGCCTGGAGGGATAGGTTTCGCGGCGACAGCGGCAAATGCCATATCAAATAAGGGTGAAGAATTCACAATCAAGCATGTATGGGCAACAGATTACGACAAAGATACTTGTGACACATACTCAAATAATATTGTGGGAAAAAAATCTAAAAGTGTAATTTGTTGCGATATAAGAAACTTAGACTTTAATAAACTTGGTGGAATATCAAGCATTGATGGCTTAGCTTTTGGCTTTCCATGTAATGATTTTAGTATGGTTGGCGAACAAAAAGGTATCAACGGTACATTCGGGCCGCTGTATAGCTACGGGGTAAAAATCTTACAAAAATTTCAGCCCATGTGGTTCTTAGCTGAAAATGTGGGCGGGTTAAGAAACTCTAATGAAGGAAATGCCTTTAAAACAATATTGAAAGAATTAGAAGAGTGTGGTTACAAAATAACACCTCATTTATATAAATTTGAAAAGTATGGTGTGCCACAAGCTCGGCATAGAATTATAATTATCGGCATACGAAATGATATAAAAAAAGAATTTAAAGTTCCCTCGCCTAAGCCATATTCTAATATAGATATCTCTGCTAAAACTGCTATTGAAGTTCCTCCTATACTAAGTGATGCGCATAATAATGAACATACCAAACATGCACCACAAGTTGTTGAACGATTAAAGTATATTAAGGCAGGTGAAAACGCCTTTAATGCAAAGCTTCCAAAAGATTTAGAGTTAAATGTAAAGGGAGCAAAAATAAGCCAAATTTATAAAAGGTTACACCCTGAAAAACCATCTTATACTGTTACAGGCAGTGGTGGTGGAGGAACTCATGTTTATCACTGGAAAGAGAATAGAGCTTTGACTAATAGAGAGCGCGCAAGACTTCAATCATTTCCTGATAATTTTATTTTTTATGGTTCAAAAGAGAGCGTTAGAAAACAAATTGGCATGGCAGTACCACCAAAAGGTGTAAAAGTAATTTTTGATGCCGTTTTAAATACATTTGCTGGAATTGAATATGAAGCAATTGAAAAAAATATTAATTTGGAGTATTAAAAATGAGCTCAGAGCTATTTACGGAAGACCTTTTTTCTAAAGTATTATTGCAACCTGCTAATAACAACGGAAGTGATCTATATATTGTATCTGGGTATGCTTCATCAGCAATGGTGTTTCATCATACAGAGAAGCTAAAAAAACAGGAAATAGACATTAATGTTCATTTAATTATTGGTATGGCAGGTAGTGACGGTCTTTCTAAAACCAATCACCTTGGGTTCAAAAACTTAATGGAGAATGAATTATCAGGAAAATTTGAATGTAGCTATTTAATAAATCATCCACCTGTCCATTCTAAAGTTTATTCGTGGTTACGCGGAGATATTCCTATAAAAGGTTTTGCTGGGTCAGCTAATTACTCTCAAAAAGCATTTATTGGAAATTCACAGCGTGAAGTAGCAACTGAATGTAATCCGTTACACGCATATAAATACTATCAATCATTAATTGATGATACATTGTTCTGCACCCACCAAGATGCAGAGGAAGTGATTGCTCTATACAGTGATAATCGTACTGTATTATCCAATCATAATGCCATTGAAGAGGAAAATGGAGATTATGAGCCAACATTAGGTTTAGAAAATGAAAAAATTTCTTTCATTAATAGGTCAGGAAAAATATCCGAGCGTTCAGGATTGAATTGGGGGAAAAGAGAAGGAAGAGAGCCAAATCAAGCTTATATCCCTTTAAAAGCTGATCTTTATAATTCTGATTTCTTCCCTCCTGTAGGACAACACTTTACTATTAATACTGATGATGGAAAAATTTTACTCTGCTCTAGGGCGCAACAAAATGGAAAAGCAATACATACACCTCATAATAACAGTCAATTAGGCGAGTATTTTAGAAATAGGCTTAATGTAGCTAATGGCGAATTAGTTACTATGGATGATTTACTTAATTATGGAAGAGTTGATATTGATTTCTACAAAGTCGATGAAGAGAATTACTTTATGGACTTCTCTGTAAAAAAATAGCACGCAAAAAAAACCAGCGGAAAGTTTAAAAATATCTGTTTGGAGCTACTGATTACCGGGTTTTCGACAATCCGTAGTTTTGGGTTGTCCCCATGAGCCTCTTGTTAGAAGGAAGGAATAATTCCCCCCTTTTCTTTGAACCTTATTCACTTAACCCCAGAAAAACCTCATTATGCTTTTTTCGAACCATCAACAAATCGTGTTAGCCAGTGGAAACAAAGGGAAAATAAAAGAAATACAAGCTATCCTAAAACAGCAGCTAGTTATTCCGCAGTCTCAATTTAATGTTGAAGAGGCCGAAGAAACCGGATCAACTTTTGTAGAAAATGCCATCATCAAAGCCCGTAATGCCGCATTACATTGCAATTCAGCTGCCATTGCTGATGATTCTGGCTTAGTTGTAGATGCCTTAGGTGGGGCACCAGGCGTTATCTCAGCACGTTATGCTGGCATTGGAGCATCAGATCAAGATAACTTATTAAAATTACTAAAAGATTTAGAAGATATTCCTGCTGAACAACGTACTGCACGATTTGTCTGTGTTATTGTTTTAATGCGCCATGCGAATGACCCATTACCCTTCATTGCTCAAGGCACTTGGGAAGGTACTATCCTTGACCAACCGATAGGTGAAAATGGTTTTGGTTATGACCCTGTATTCTGGGTACCTAGCCATAAAAAAGCCTCTGCCGAATTATCAGCTGAAGTAAAAAATTCACTCAGCCATAGAGGCATTGCTTTAGCACAGCTCACTCAATTATTAAAAAACAACTAGTGTCAACTCTAGTACAGAAAATTGCGAAACAATTTACCCGTGCAACTATTAAAAAGATTACGCCATTAGGTAATGGCTTAATTAACGATACTTTTTTAGTGCACACGGAGGGAAGCTGTTTTGTTCTGCAGCGCATCAACACTCAAGTTTTTCCTGCCCCCCACTTGATAATGGAAAATTTAAGTGCCTTAAAAGATCATATTAAGGTTACCCGTCATACCGCTGTTAAACTAAGTATCCCTAGTGTTTTAAAAACGGTTGATCAACAAGCTTATTACCTAGATCAGGAGTCATGTTTTTGGAGGTCTTTAGAATTTATTGACAACTCTGTCAGTAAAGAACAAATAAGCAACCATTCCCAAGCAAATCAAGTCGGGTATGCCTTAGGGCACTTTCATCATTTATTGCATAATGCTGACATTTCTTTATTTCATGACACCTTACCTGGCTTTCACATTACCCCTAAATATTTTTTACACTATCAAGCAGTAGAGAAAAATCAAGCAAATAAAATACAGTCTGAAAAAGTACGGCAATGTAAGGACTTTATAAAGCGCTTCGAAGCAAAAATAAATAACCTTGAAAAAGCTAAACAACAGGGCTTGTTAACTGAACGAATAACGCATGGCGACCCTAAACTTAATAATTTTTTATTTGCTAAAAACACAGACACTATTATTAGCTTAATTGACTTAGATACCGTTAAACCAGGACTGGTTCATTATGATATTGCCGACTGTTTACGTTCCTGCTGCCATATTCCACACTCAAATATACTTGACCTTGATCTATGTGAAGCAATTTTAAGCCCTTATTTAAAAGAAACAACCACCTTTTTTACAGAACACGATTATGCTTTTTTGTATTCAGCTATCGAGTTAATACCCTTTGAACTTGGTTTGCGTTTTTTTACTGATTACCTAGAAGGTAATCAGTATTTTAAAGTTGAATTTGCCGAGCAAAACTTAGAGAGAGCATTAGCTCAGTTTCAGTTATGTGAAAATATCAAAGAACAAGAAAAAAGAATCAAACAAATTATTGCTGACAGTAAAACATAACTCAAAAAAACCATATTTAGGTGGAAAACTTATCAACTAATTGGTTTAATTGAGTAGAGGACTGGCCTAGCTCCTGACAAAAAGTAGCGATACTCTCGGCATCACCTGATGTTTCAACAGAAATTTCTGCAATAGTATTAATATTTCTTTGTACTTCATCAATTACTGATTTTTGCTGCTCTCCTGCTGTTGCAATCTGGCTATTCATTTGATTAATCACCACAACAGACTCAGCAATAGCATTGAATGCTTCACTAGTACGGTTTGCCTGCTCTACGGCTTCATGCGCTTGTTTATTACCCGTAGCCATCGTATTAACAGCATTTTTAGTCTCTTTTTGTAAGCCTTCAATCATAAGGTTAATTTCTTCTGTTGATTTCTGGGTACGACTGGCCAAAGTACGAACTTCATCAGCAACCACAGCAAACCCTCGACCTTGCTCTCCTGCTCTTGCTGCTTCAATAGCTGCATTCAGAGCCAACAAATTAGTTTGATCAGCAATACCTTTAATCACTTCCAGAACAGAACCAATCTGCTCAGTATGAGCCTCTAGTTTTCGAATAACAGTTGTGGATTGGTCAACACTCGTAGCCAAAGCATCTAATACTTGAATTGTTTGATTAACCACCCCTGTTCCATTTTCAACTAGCTTATCCGCTTTTTGGGCTGATGAAGCTGCATCAAATGAATTTTGGGCAACTGCTTGAATGGTACTCGCCATTTCATCAATAGCAGAGACAACAAAGCTTGTATTACTCTCTTGCTTCTGAATCCTATTTTTTGCATTAATACTCAATTCCTGCAAATTATCCGTTGTATTCAATAATTGACTTGCCGATTGTTGACTATTACTGATCGCTTCATTTACTGAACTCATAAACTCATTAAAGTCCATAGCGAAAGCACTCTTTGGATTTTCTTTACGATAGCGTAAATCAATAACACCATTAACCCGAGTAAAATGACGACTTATGTCTTGAAGCTCTACATTTATAACAGCTTCCTTTGCTATCTGAATTGACATATAAACCAATAATATACTTTCAAAAACTACATAAGCCGCATGAGTAAAAACCATCGTCCAAGATGGACCGTTTGAAAAAACATAAACCGAATAGCCAGCACCTTGCAAATAATTAAAAAGGATATGGTGTACAGCAATAATACCGGCGGCGGCAACGATAACAGCCCAGTCACGGTAGTAAAGTAAAAAAGCCAACAATACAAAGATACCAAAATGTAGCTCTACCAAACCATGAGCTTGGTGGATTTCTAAAGCAGAAAAAACCATAAACGAAGCGGCGACAGTTAATCGAGTCAATAAAGAGCCTGGTGATAAATAAATCATTGCAACAGGGATAATAGCCGCAGCTAAGCCTATTGTGAAAACCTCCCCCCAAGTATCATGCCAATCTGCTAAGGCCAAAGAAAATGCAAAAAGAAACAAGATAACAGCCATCATGACCTTATCCCCTTGCTTATATAAATCCTTCATTTCCGCTTTCATATAAAAACTCACTCATACAATCTAATAATATATTATCTAAGTTTAGCAGTTAATAAAGTAACCACATCTTAATCTTAGATAAACTCAAATTAAATAATATTTGAAATAACACTGCTATGATGCCCCAGAAAGCCCTTCCTCCTCTAGCAACTCTTCAACTTCCATCCATTCTGTTTCAGCAAGTTCTAAGGCATTATCCACAGCGACTTTTGCTGCTAGTAATTTTTTTAACCCATCTTTGTTTTCAGCATTATAAATTTCAGGTTCAGCTAGTTGCTGTTCTAATGCTTGTTGCTCCAGATGATATTTTTCGACGGCTAATTCAGATTTCTTTAATTTATTAAGTAAAGGTTTTAAGCGCTTGCGGTTTGCAGCATCTTGTTTACGCTGATTTTTACGCGAAACACCTGAAACAGTCGTTTTAACTTCATCATTAGATTCGGCGAGTGCTCTTTTTTGTTCAGTCATCCATTGTCGATAATCATCTAAATCGCCCTCAAATGGTTTAGCTGCCCCATCGGCGACTAAAATAAGCTGGTCGGTTACTGAACGTAATAAATGTCTATCATGTGAAACCACCACAATAGCGCCAGTATACTCCTGTAATGCCATACTTAAAGCATGGCGCATTTCTAGATCTAAATGGTTCGTTGGCTCATCTAACAGTAGTAAATTAGGGTTTTGGTAAACCAATAATGCAAGCACTAAACGTGCTTTTTCACCGCCAGAAAATGGTTTTACTATTTCAACAACTTTGTCACCTCTAAAATCAAACCCACCTAAAAAATTACGTAACTCTTTTTCAGTGGCTTGTTTATCCAGTTGTTGTAAATGCCATAAAGGGGTTTCATCTAATCGTAATTGTTCTAATTGATGTTGTGCAAAATAACCAATATTTAAAGCTTCAGCCGTTTGAAACTTGCCTTTTAATGGTTGCATTTCGGAAGCTAACACTTTAATTAGCGTTGATTTACCCGCTCCATTAGGGCCCAGCAAGCCAATTCTATCTCCAGGGGTAATCGATAAACTCACTTTATTGATGATGACTTTATCACCATATCCAATATCCGCAGCTTCAAGCTGAAGCAAAGGGTTAGGCATTTTT
>Ga0256840_1002840_pt1 | contig 14760 bp, 10 predicted proteins | sample 355202metaG_FD_185969 | JGI IMG/M metagenome (GOLD analysis project Ga0256840, IMG submission 185969) | Hydrothermal vent microbial communities from Mid Atlantic Ridge, Atlantic Ocean - 355-202 | ecosystem: Environmental > Aquatic > Marine > Hydrothermal vents | place: Atlantic Ocean: Mid...
CATCCAATTGATCAATAGTAATATTATTATTGATGTAAATAGCATCAGAGCGTAGTAAATCACGCAAAAAAGGAACTCGCATAGCTTGAATTTTGATGTTATCTAAAATCGGTTCATTCAGATAGCGCGTACCAATGCGATAATCTCCTGAATAATGAAACCAGTCACTTTTACGCAAGATATTAGATAAAAAGGTTTTGCCTACACCCGACATACCCAGCAGGGTAATAGATTTATTTTCCTGCTTACGAAATTCTTCTGCGCTTAGTTTCATATTAGTTAAGACTCAATTTGGTTTGTTAAGAGTATACTCTTTGGATTAATAATACATCAATAGAGTACTTTCCAAATCCTTAGGAACGCGCATGAAATAACTTGATCATTCTGACTCTCTGTATTACAAAAAATGCAAAAAAAGGGGGGGGGGATGGGTATTTAAGGAAACTCTGATCAAGTCCAATTATTTTTAGCTTGCCAAATCTGCCGATATTTTCCATGAAGATCGACGCAATAGAATGACTATTACGGCTCACTTCATGAAAAATATCGGCAGATTTTTCTACGCTAAATTCTAATCGACTTAATCAGGATTTCCTTGAGGAACCCCTGATCAAGTCCAATTATTTTTAGCTTGTGATTACTTGGCTATCACCTACATAATCCTTTCACCTGATTCATTGAATAGGTGGATTTTTGTTGCTGGTATATGTAAGTTAATTTTTTTATCGATGTTTAACTTGCTTTGCCCTGATACGGTTACTACCACTGGGGTCCCATCTTCCATATGTATATATAAATAGCTTACATCTCCCAATCTTTCAACGAGATCAATGACGACAGGGAGTTGTAAATCTTCTTCAAGGATCTGTGTTTTTTGATCTTCACCTAAAATATTAATATGTTCGGGACGAATACCAACTGTTAAATTTTGATTATCTTTATAGTTGTAAGAAAGGCAAGGTAGACGAACGCTTTTTCCTGAAATTTCTGCATTGATATAACGGGGCTCATTATCCTCCAAAGGTGCTTTGGTATGTGCTTGAATTAAGTTCATTGCAGGTGCTCCAATAAACTTTGCAACAAACAAATTAGCAGGTTCGTTATAAAGGCTCATTGGTGTGCCTACCTGTTCTACCTTACCCTCACTTAACACTACAATTTTATCAGCCAAAGTCATTGCTTCTACTTGGTCATGTGTTACATAAATTGTGGTGCAATCTAAGCTCTCATGCAAACGAGATATTTCAATGCGCATTTGAATACGCAGGCTTGCATCTAAATTAGATAGAGGCTCATCAAATAAAAACACCCGTGGTTCACGCACAATGGCACGACCAATAGCAACACGTTGACGTTGCCCACCTGATAATTCAGCAGGACGTCTATTTAAAAGTTGATCAAGCTGTAGCACTTTAGCGGCATCTCTGATTTTCTGATCAATCTTGCTTTTATCTTCACCAGCTGTTTTTAATCCAAATGCCATATTTTTATATACGGTCATGTGTGGGTATAAGGCATAGGATTGAAACACCATCGCAATGCCACGCTGACGTGGTGATAATGAGGTTACATTCTCATTACCAATCTCAAGCACTCCTGAAGTAATTTCTTCTAAGCCACAAATTAAACGTAATAATGTTGATTTTCCACACCCTGATGGACCTACAAAAACGACAAACTCACCGCTTTCGATTTCAAGGCTTACATCTTTGATGACCTCAATCTTCCCAAAAGACTTATGAATATTTTTTAAAGATACGGATGCCATATTACTTTACTGCTCCTGCGGTTAAACCACGAATAATATGTTTTGAAAAAATCATATAAAGAATTAATACAGGTACAACAGCCAAAGTTAGTGATGCCAAGACAGAATTCCAATCGGTCACGTATTGCCCAATAAATTGTTGTACACCAAGCGTTACAGTTCTAGCTTCTTCACCTGGCGCCAGAATAAGTGGAAACCATAAGTCATTCCAAATAGGTATAATAGAAAACACCGCTACTGTGGCAATAGCAGGACGAGTAAGTGGTAAAATAATCTGAAAGAATATCTTATACTCACTAACATCATCACAACGAGCAGCCTCTTTTAGTTCTTTGGGTATTTGCGCCATAAATTCACTAAGAATAAACACTGCCATAGGCAACCCTTGTGCAATATAGACCAGTATTAACGCTGTTTTTGTGTTAACCAAGTCTAAGCTAACAATGGTTTCTAAAATTGAAACGGAGCCTAATCGAATAGGTACAATAATCCCGATTGCCATAAAAAATCGCATAAAACTAGAGCCAAAAAACTTATATTCTGATAGTGCCCAAGCGATCATTGCTCCTAATAATAAAATAAAGAATAAAGCACCTAATGTGATAATCAAGCTATTGCTAAAGTAATGAAAAAAGTCAGAATTAGCCATAACCTTTTCAAACCCTTTTGTACTAAAAGTTGCTGATGTTGGTAGTGCTAAAGGGTCATTGAAAATACCTTTGCGCGTTTTAAAGGCATTAATAATAATAAGAAAAACAGGAAATAATGCGAGCAACGTATAAGCGAGTAAAAACAGATGAATAAAAGCCGAATTTCCACGATTTTTACTGCTATTAAATAGTGAAGAAAACATTAGAGCTGATACCTCTGTAACTTACGTTGCACCAAATAAAAGTAAATCATCACAGCAACCAGAATCACGAAAAACATCATCGCAGCCACGGTTGCCCCCATCGTTGGGCTACCTAAACTGGATTGAAAACCAAAAAAGGTACGATAAAAAAATGTTCCTAAGATATCAGTCGAAAAATTTGGTCCAGCCAAACCTCCTTTAATTGAATAAATCAGATCAAAGGCGTTAAAGTTGCCAATAAAAGTAAGTATGCTCACTAAACCCAAGGTTGGTAAAATTAGTGGCAGTTTAATTTTCCAGAAAATACGTCGTGGGCTTGCCCCATCGACATAAGCAGCATCGGATAATTCATCGGGGATGCCTAATAATGCAGTATAAATTAACATCAGAGGAATTCCGACAAACTGCCAAACAGAAATAAGTGCAATGGTAATGAGTGCTGTTGGCTCCATACCGAGCCATGCGTCAAAATAATCATCAAGACCGATATAACCCAGCAGTGTCTCACTCACTCCCCAAAGTGGGTTTAGAATTAATTGCCAGATAAAACCGACTATAACGACAGAGAGTAAAGTGGGGAAGAAAATCAGGGTGCGATAAGTATTAGCCCCTTTTAACATGCGATTACTCACTAATGCCGCAATCAATAAACTAATAGGATTTTGCACCAGCATATGGATCACAAAAAACTTGAGATTATTCCACATAGCATTCCAAAAACCATTCGACCATTCATTATCAAAAAGTAGAATATTGTAATTAGCCAGCCCCACAAAATGCCTTGCTCCGCTATCATCTTGTTCATACAAGCTCAATAACAAAGTATCTATTAAAGGCCAGGCACTAAAGATCGTATAAATCAATACACCCGGCACCAGAAAGACGAACACATGAAGCGGTATTTTAGGATGCCAGCTCATTACAATTAACCTTTGATTATTATTTATCTAAGATTGCTTGAATCTTTTTTGCACCTTCTTCAGGTGTCATGGTATGACTTAATACACCAGCACCCACATTCCAAAAGGTTGTTTCTAAGTCTTTTTTGCCTCGGTTTAATATTTGAGCATTTAAACGAATTGTTGATTTACAATCATTGCGCCAGCCGAGCATTTCATTTGCAACTTTATCTTTAATGGTTATTTTGTGATTGGAAAGAGAGAAGAAGCCTGTTACTTCATTTGAGTAAAGTTCTGCAAACTTCTCTGAAGCCAACCAATTCAAAAAGACTTTTGCATCTTCTTTGTTTTTAGAAGCTGAGTTAATCCCCATGCCGATATCTGTATGATCACTAATATAGCAGGTGTCTCCTGATTTTTTTACAGGTGGGTAAAAAGCACCAAACTCAAATTCTGCATTTTTATTAAAATGAGCAATATCCCAAGAACCGGCTGCATAAATTGCCGCACGACCTAAAGCAAATAAATTTTGAGAATCACCATAGGTTTGTGCTTTAAAGCCTTTACTGAGGTAAGGATTCCATCTGGCAATATACTCATAGGGGGCAGTAAACTTAGGGTCTGTCATCTTTGCTTTGCCTGTAATCAATGCTTGACGACCTTCTTCACCTTTCCAATAGTTTGGACCAACACCAGTGTAAACAATTTGATGCATTTCCCAACCATCATTCGTACCCAATGAGATAGGCGTATATTTTGACTTGGATTTAATTGTTTCTAATACCTTAAAAAACTCATCTTCTGTTTTAGGTACACTCAAGCCAAGCTCTTTAAATATTTCTTTATTATAGAAAAATCCATGCATAACAGATGCCATCGGTAGGCAATAAGTAGTCGCCTTATCATCAGTTTGCCATGCACCTTTAGCAACATCAGGGAAATTCTTCATTCCCTCAAGATCATTTAATTTATCTAAGCGACCTTTTTTGAATAAATCCAAAGAAACATCAAAAGGACGACAAGCAATCAAATCACCTGCTGTCCCGCCTGTTAAGCGTGTATTTAAACTTGCGTTATATTCTGTCGGAGCAGTGGGTGCAAATTTTACTTTAATATTTGGATGCTCCGCATTAAAAGCAGGAATAATTTTAGTTTCCCAAAGGGATTTATCATCAACACGCCAACTTTCTATGGAGAGATCCCCTGCAAGTGCCTGCGGAGCGTAAGTCATAAATGCTGTTGTTACTAAACCAATAGCACTGAGAGTTGTTGTAATCTGTTTCATAGTATTTATCCTCAAAATTATTCGGAGTATAATTAATAGTACATTTTGCTATTAATACTAGTACTACGTCAATATTGGTTTGATTTAGTACAAGGAGGCTGTCCAAGAATATTGGTTTGATAGATTCAGAGTAATTTGTAGATACCCATGTATACCCATCCCCCCCTGTTTTTACATTTTTATATCGCAGCGAGCCACAGAGTTTTTAATCATTTCCAGGCTTGAGAAGGTTTGTTTGGCTGGTAGAGGCTTAAATCTGTATTTTCGTAGGTCGGATTAGTGATAGAGTAATCCGACAAAGTACGATAGTTAGTTGGGTTATGGAAAACCTGATTAAGTTACGTTACCCATCAAACCAATGTTGATGGAGTACTAGGAGGCTGTCTGAGAACTAAGAATTGACTGCAAATCCCATAAACATCATAATCTGAGCTTATCAAATTCGTTAAGTAGAGCGACTATTCGCCTCTTCTGATAAGCTCACCTTATAATATTTCTAGCATTTTCGTTTCAACCCTAGTTCTCAGACAGCCTCCTAGGAGGCTGTCCGAGAACTAAGAATTGACTGCAAATCCCATAAACATCATAATCTGAGCTTATCAAATTCGTTAAATAGAACAACTATTCGCCTCTTTTGATAAGCCCACCTTATAATATTTCTGGTATTTTCGTTTCAATCCTAGTTCTCGGACAGCTTCCTAGTTTTAACTCTTCGATAGATTTTTTCTGTTTTAAGTCTGTACGGTAATACATCATCTCTTGATAAATAATTAATAAGACCAATATAAAAACATTGGGTAATGGGTTAAATCTGTATTTTTAGTAGCTATGAAAATATGTAAAAAAGGGGGGGGTGGGTATAAGTAGGAGAATACAATAAATCTAATGCCTGAATCCGTGAGGTCACTACGGCACAGGATGCAAGCTATCCGCATTGGACTCATGGATTCAGGTTATTATGTTAGCGGCTTATCATCTTATCGTACTTCACACTTGAGAATTCAATGTTAAAAATTATACTTCCTATTCTTATGCTTGCAGGAGCCATTTTTTTTGGTAAATATCTTTTAGATACTGGTCCTAAAGCGAAGAAGAAACCTTTTGTTGAGCGTCTTCCCGTTGTGGAAGTGAAAAAGCTAAAAACTCGTGATTATACTGTCAGTATAAAAGCCTCTGGTGTTGTGCGTGCTGGCATACAAACTAATTTAGTCGCGGAAGTCTCGGGTAAAATAATAAAGATTTCTGATAAGTTTTTAGAAGGTAACTATTTTAAAAAGGGTGAAATCTTGCTTAAGATTGACCCTTCCAACTATGAAAATGCCTTAGCTATCTCACAAAGTGATGTGACTGCAAATCAGGCGACTCTCAGCCAGTTAAATGAAGAAGAGAAATCAACTAAGCGTTCTTATTATTTAGCACAAAAAAACCTTAAATTAGGTCAGAAAGAGCTTTCTCGCTTACATAATTTATGGAAGAAAAAGCTGATTGCTCGCTCAGCGGTGGATGCTGAAGAACAAAAAATTAATCAGTTACAACAACGGCTTGAAGAATCACAGGGCAAGTTAAATAGCTATAAAAGTCGCAAATTAGCTATCAAAGCAAAAATCAATGCAGCTCTTAGTAGGCAGAAACAAGAGCGTTTAAATATCTCAAGAGCTTTAATTAAAGCACCTTACGCTGGCAGAGTGCTACAACGGAATGTCGATAGAGATCAGTTTGTTGGCACTGGAACCAGCCTTGGTAAAATTTATGCAACGCGGTATGTTTATGTGGATTTACCACTTTCTTTAAACCAGTACGAGCTACTTGGTATTTCTGAGGGTTTTGAAAATACTAATTTAAAAATGCAGAATCATCCGAAAGTATCTTTTAGTAGTACCAATAGTCGTAATAAAAGTTTTTGGCAGGGTCAAATTGTGCGTACTAGTGCTACCCTTGATGTTGATAGTCGCCAGATAAAAGTTATTGCTAAAATTGATAAGCCATTTATTGCCAAGCAAAGCACTCATAAGAATAGTCACTGGGCGAGAAGCATTCCTTTAAAAATAGGGCAATATCTTAATGCCGAAATTAAAGGTAAGACTTTTAGAAAGATTTATGTTCTGCCATCTTCTACGGTTCGACAAAATAAAGAAATTCTCTTATTGCAACAAGGAAAAGTTCATATTGTGCCTGTAGATATTATTTTTAACACCTCGTCATCAACTGTGTTAAGCGCAGAAGAATCTATTGAAGGTAAACAATTAATTATTACCCCGCTAAGTCAGGTGACGGAAGGAAGCCGTGTTATTACACTCGAAGAAAAAATAAAGCAAAACAAAGAAAAAGATAAAAAACGCAAAAAACGCAAAAAACAACAACAAAGTAGTGATGATGTTGACAAACTTACACAATCCTCTGTGTTTTCATCCTATTCATAGCAACAAGGCAGATGAAATCAAGCTTGGTAAACTATTTTGGTGCGATACCGAAAGAGGTTTTGTAGGGGGTAACTCTCAAAATTAAAGATGCAATTGTGTATTTTTCAGGACTTGTAAAGAACGTGCATGAAATAACTTGATCATTTCTTGAGATCATTGGGTTAGGAGGCTGTCTGAGAACTCGGATTGAAACGAAAATTCCAGAAATATCATAAGGTGAGCTTATCAAAAGAGGCGAATAGTTGCTCTATTTAACGAATTTGATAAGCTCAGATTATGATGTTTATGGGATTTGCAGTCAATTCTTAGTTCTCGGACAGCCTCCTAGAAAAAAATCTTTCGTCATAATTGCTCAACTTATTTCATGCACGTTCCTAAGTCATTCTGTGCAGTCCCTTCCCTCCTTATCTCCTGCATGTTCTGTGACGACGACGCAGTGTACGGTGTGTCGTTGCTTCTCCTGAGTAATGGCTATTGTGATTGGAAAATTGAAAAGTTTGTTTTTTAGGCGTTACATCATCTTTAGACTCACCGATCATAGAATTACTATCATCTGTTGTTTTGTCTGCCATTGTTTTAACTACGCTAGCTACACCTGCTACTGCCGCTGTAACACCAGCAACTTTTCCAGTAATTGATTTACCATCATCGGTATCAATAGATGTTTCTATTTTATCTATTTCTGTGCTGAGTGAATCCTTTGCTGTTTCAAGTGTTCCGTCTATATTAGGAGTATCAACTGTGGGAATCGCATCATTAGCTGTTTCAAGTGCTGAATCAATTGCATCTTCTGCTTTTTCACTAATAGCCGTCTTGGCACTATCTATTTTTCTTTCTAAATCAATGTTTGTTTCTGCCTCAGGTAGGGCATCTTTGGCTTTATCGGTTAGCTCTTGAGCAGAATCCGAAAGAGCATTGACCTTATCACTGACTATGTCTTTTGCTGTTTCAAGTGTTCCATCTATATCAGGGGTATCAGCCGTGGGAATAGCATCTTTAGCTGTTTCAAGTGCTGAATCAATTGCATCTTCTGCTTTTTCACTAATAGCCGTCTTGGCACTATCTATTTTGCCTTCTAGATCAATGTTTGTTTCTGCCTCAGGTAGGGCATCTTTGGCTTGGTCAGCTAGCTCTTGAGCAGAATCTGAAAGTGCATCGGCTTTATCTTTTACAATATTATCAATACTTTCATTAATACCTTCATTGATGTCATAATCGTTATCAGACATTGTTTTTGCTATGCTAGCTGCACCTGCAACCGCAGCAGTTACACCCGCTGCTTTAGCTGTAATTGAGCTAGTTTCTGATTGTTTTGCCATTTCTGGCTCGGAAGTATGGACGGAATCGGAAGAGACCTGCCCTTTCATATTCTGAACTTCATTTTTAGATTTGTTTTTGCAGAATATTTTCTTAAGTAAATAAGCAAGAATAAAACCAATTAAAAATGCCGCAAGGGATAAAGCAATTGTTTGTAAAATAAAGGTAATCATCTTTACTCTCCTTTGTTAGTATTCGCTAGAAAACCTAATAGCAAACCAAATAAGAAAAATAATAAAAGCCAGAATGTTAATTGTGAAAATAAATATTGCATCTAAATAACCTCATATTAATTTTGCATATTTTAACCTGAATCCGTGAGTCTACTACGGCACAGTGAATAAGCTATTGATTCATCACGGATTCAGGTTTAATTAAATCAATAGTTTCTTGGAGTACTATTGAACTGAAAAAGTAATTCTACGATTTTTCCTTCTCCCATCAGCGGTATCATTGGAAGCAACTGGCTGGGTTTCTCCATAACCTTTTGAAGTGATTATGTTTTGGCCAACACCCTTTTTAGTTAAGTAGCTTTTAACGGCATCAGCCCTTCTTTGACTTAGTTGAAGATTGTAAGCATCACTTCCTCTGCTATCGGTATGCCCACTGACTTCTATTTTGCTATTTGATACTTTTCCACGACAGCCATTAATTGTTTCAGCAATATTGTTAAGTAGAGAAAAGCTTGCTCTTTTTATATTTGCTTTATTGGTTTCAAAAAGAATAGTTTTGCCTGCCATCAATTGGTTTAGGCGAGTTTGACATGCTGCTATTTCTTTTTCTTCAAGTAGTTTTTGCTCTGCTAATTGTTTAGAAAAAGCTTTTTCAGCGGCAGCTTTCTCCTGAGCGAGGCGTTTTGCTTCAGCTTTTTCAGCGGCAGCTTTCTCCTGAGCGAGGCGTTCTGCTTCAGCTTTTTCAGCGGCGGCTTTCTCCTGAGCGAGGCGTTCTGCTTCAGCTTTTTTAGCGGCAGCTTTCTCTTGAGCGAGGCGTTCTGCTTCAGCTTTTTCAGCGGTAGCTTTCTCCTGAGCGAGGCGTTCTGCTTCAGCTTTTTCAGCGGCGGCTTTCTCCTGAGCGAGGCGTTCTGCTTCAGCTTTTTCAGCGGCGGCTTTCTCCTGAGCGAGGCGTTCTGCTTCAGCTTTTTCAGCGGCAACTTTCTCCTGAGCGAGACGTTCTGCTTCAGCTTTTTCAGCGGCAGCTTTCTCTTGAGCGAGACGTTCTGCTTCAGCTTCTTTTGCAGCTATAGCTTCGAGATCATTTAATATCAAGTCATCTTTAATGGTAAAACCTAAGGATTTTCCTGTTTGCTTAATTAATGAAGTGACAAGTTGATAGGAGTCTTTACTCGTCGCTTCACCTGAAAGATTTAAGCTTCCATTAGATATTGCAAAATTATCATCTAAGGTTAAGTGATTTATTACATTATCTTTACCTATTTTATCTGAAACTTTATTAATGATTTTATCAATGCTTTTCTGTGAACCTAAAATACCTGTTAATGTTACTTTTCCATTGGTATAATTAATATCAAGAGAAGGGTTCTTTAATGCTTGAATACTAATTTCATCAATCACTTTATCGCCAAATAAAGCAGTAAATCTTGATAATAAGGCTGTTTTACTTTCTTTGGTTCGTACAATACCTGAAATTTTATGTGTCGTATCTGACAAATCTAGTGATGCATTTTTCACTCCTTTAAGATCAGTCATCAGTGGCTGTATATCTGTTATCCAAGACGGTGATGCTATGCGCTCTCCAGTAGTCAGCTTATTTTCCACATTTGCTACACCATAGATTTTAGTCGCACTATTGACTAAAGTTTTTATATTTTCCTGTGAAGGCATTATTCCTGCAAGAGTGATTTTATGGTTATTATTTGAGATAAAAGAAAAATGAGGAGAAGAATATTTAATAACTTTAATATCATCTTCAACAATCCGCACACCTCTAACCAGTTTTGCAGATTCGATGGCTTGTTTTCGCTCTGTCTCGCTAGATGCTGTTCCATGTAATAAAACATCTCGACCACGCTTTTTAATTTCAATATTTGCCCAGTTTAATTGAGCTGAATCTAGCTGTTTGGAAGTACGAGTTTGAATATCTTTTTCTATTACATCCCATTTTGCCGAGAGCATTAGAAAATACAATAATGGTAAACCTAAGAGTGTGAGTAACCACCACCAGCCTTTAGAAAGACCAGAACAACGACGTTTTTCTTTCATAATTTTCCCCTAGAATTGGATGATTGCCTGTAAGTATAGAATATATATGAATAAATTTCATTGTCTAAACAAATATATATTATTTCTTTTTAGGTAAAACACATTAAGAAATGATAAAAAAGCGTATAAATGACTATACGAGGTAGTGGGTTAAACCTGTAGTTTATTTGATTAAATTTGTAGATTGGGCTTCGTACCTCAGTCACAACCTACAGAACTTTATTGGTATTATCTTTACATATTTAACCCACCACCCTATACGCCTTGAAATCATTTGAGAAGAAGCAAAAATCCTGTGTAATAATTGATGGCTTTATTATTATGTCGTCCTTAAGGTAGATTAAATGACACAAGGTGGAGTAGTCAAATGGTTTGTTAAAAACCCAGTAGCTGCCAATCTATTGATGATTGGGGTTATTATTATGGGTTTTTACTCTTTGGTAAAAAAAGTTCCGCTGGAGACTTTCCCTGCTTTTGAGCAAGATGTAGTAAATATTGCGGTAAGCTATCTTGGTGCGACACCGAAAGAGGTAGAGCAGGGCGTAACACTTAAAATTGAAGATGCTATTGCTGATTTGCCAGGAATTGAGCGCATTTCTAGTGATTCAAATGAAGGACGCTCATTGGTTAGAGCTGAAATACGCAAACGCTATGATACTACGGTTGTTCTGAATGAAATTAAATCTCGCATTGATCGTATTACTAATCTCCCAGAGGAGGCGGAACGCCCTGTTGTCGATCAAATCATTCGCATTAGGGATGTTATAACCGTTGTTATTGAGCAAGATAGAGATAACGAAGTTATATTGCGAGAAAATACTGAGAAAATACGTGATGAGATACGCAGTTTACCCAATGTAACTCAAGTTTCTATGGGTGGCGTACGTGATTGGGAGATCAGTATCAATATACCTCAGGCAAATTTAAGTCAATATGGTTTAACCATTAATGATGTTGCTAAGGCTATTCGTGCATCTTCGCAAGATATACCAGGAGGAAGTATTAAAACCCAATCAGGAGAAATTCTGGTGAGAACCTTAGGTCAGGCATATAAGAAAAATGACTATGCCGCAATCACTATTATTAGTCGTAAAAATGGTGCTGTAGTAAGGCTAGGGGATATTGCTGAAATTAATGATGGTTTTAACGAAGACCCCTTATATAGCCGCTTCGATAAAAAACATGCAGCCTTTATTAATGTTGCTAGAGTAGGGGATCAAAGCGCGATTGAAGTTGCTGATACTGTGGTTAACTATATCAACGAGCGCAAGCAAACCTTGCCAGCAGGTTTGAGTTTAAGTTATTGGCGAGATAGTTCTCAGGTGGTTAAAGCTCGTATTAATACCCTAACTTATAGCTTAATTCAGGGTATTGGTTTGGTGCTAATATTATTGGCACTATTTCTTCGGCCTGACCTAGCTTTTTGGGTGAGTATTGGTGTGCCAATTAGTTTTTTGGGCGCACTCGCTGTTATGCCTTTTCTTGGTGTTACCTTAAATTTGGTGAGTATGTTTGGTTTTATACTGGTGCTGGGAATAGTGGTGGATGATGCCATTGTTACAGGCGAAAATGTCTATTCACATTTACAACATCATGGTGATGGACAGCGGGCTGCTATTGAAGGAACTAAGCAAATGGCTGTCCCTGTTACATTTGGTGTGTTGACGACGGTTGCGGCATTTTTGCCCTTATTAATGATTGATGGTGTGCGTGGCAAAATTTTTGCACAAATTCCGCTGGTTGTTATCCCAGTATTAATTTTCTCTTTGATAGAGTCAAAATTTGTTTTACCTTCACATTTACAATATATGAAATTACGCGAAGGAGTAAACAAAGATCAAAGTAAAAAACTTAATATACTAACTCGCTTACAACAAAAAATTTCTCGTAGTCTGGAATTATTTATAGAGAAAATCTATAGCCCAATTTTAAATATTCTCTTAAATTGGCGTTACTTAACCTTGGCAGTATTTATTTCAGTCTTAATATTAACCATTGCTATCGTGGTTAGTGGTCGATATAAATATACCTTTTTTCCTCGAATCCAGAGTGAGGTTGTTACCGCAACACTCTTAATGCCAGAGGGAACTGCAATTGAAATTACTGAAAAATATTTGGATAAAATGTTGGCAACAGCAGAAAAGCTTCAATTAAAATATATTGAGCCAGAAACTAAAAAGCCATTAATTCAACATATTTTACAAACAGTTGGTAGCGTAGGTTTTCGCCCACGAGCAGGAGTAAATGGGAAATCCTATTTGGGGATGGTGTCCTTTGAATTATTACCACCTGAGAAACGTAGTCTAAAAATTTCCACCCCTGAAATAGTCGCTGAATGGCGCAAGCTAATTGGTCCAGTACCTGGCGCAAAAGAACTAAGTTTTTTTGCAGAATTAGGGCGCGGAGGCTCACCAATTAATGTGCAACTCAAAGGATATGATTTTAAGGAGCTAAATGGCTTGGCTCAACAAGTGAAAGATAAACTAGGTGAGTATGAAGGTTTACATGATATAAAAAATAGCTTTGAAGGAGGCAAAGATGAAGTGCAATTGCGCATTCGACCCGAAGCAGAACAACTTGGTCTAAATTTAAGCCTAATCGGCACACAGGTTCGCCATGCCATTTATGGTACTGAAGTACAACGTATTCAAAGAAAATTATCTGAAGTCAAAGTAATGATTCGCTTACCAAAGAATGAACGGGTTTCATTGCCTGATTTACAAAACTTACTGATCCGCACACCTAGAGGTGCTGAGATTCCTTTAAGTGAAGTGGCAGAAATTAAGTTGGGTATTGGCACGAGTACTATTAAACGTGTTGATAGAGAAAGAATTATCAATATTACAGCAGACTTAAATAAAGAAAAAATAGATGCCAATTCAGTCGCCAGTGATTTAAAAGAATGGTTGCCTACAATACTTATAAATCATCCAGGTATTACTTTTGACCTTGAAGGTGAGCAACGTGAACAAAAAAAGTTTGGCAAAAGCCTAGGTTTTGGTTTTCTTACTGCGCTAATCACTATTTATATTTTATTAGCAATTCCATTTGGTTCCTATATCCAGCCTCTTATGGTAATGAGTATTATTCCATTTAGTATTATTGGGGCTATTGGTGGGCATGTGATTATGGGAATTAGCTTGAGCATAAGTAGTATAATGGGGGTATTAGCACTGATTGGTGTAGTGGTGAATGATTCATTGGTTCTTGTGGATTATACCAATAAACAAATCAAAGCAGGAGTCCCCGTGAGTCAAGCAATCCGACAGGCAGGAGGAGCGCGTTTTCGCCCAATTCTACTAACATCACTGACAACTTTTGCAGGGCTAACACCACTGATTATGGAGAAAAGTACGCAAGCTCAATTTTTAATCCCAATGGCAGTATCCCTTGGTTTTGGGATACTTTTTGCCACTTTGCTTACGCTGGTGCTAATTCCAACTTTTTACTTAATTGTAGAAGATTTTTCACGTCTATTAAAAACCAAAACTACTTTTAATTCGCCTACTTGGACTCGATATTCAAATCACAAGAAATAAGTAAGAATTATTGAAATAACCATAAAAGATATAAGTAAATAGTTAGCAATAGCAATAAAAATGGGAGCTGGTTGAGGCATCTCTCCATATCTATTCAAGCCATTAGTGTTTGAAATTAATGCATAAATCAGGTTGCTAAAAGGTATCACTACAAATATTGCATACCATCCACTTTTATCAAAATCATGACATCGTTGTATTGTTAAATAAACTAATATAAAAAATACAATTGCAGTTGTTAAACTGAACAAGAAAAAAGATCCCATATTGAAACTCATTCCAATGCTATTTGCGCCTACAAAGCGAGAAGTGATCCAGAGAAAAACTATGGGCATCATGGAATAAAACAGATAATACCGTCTTCCCATTCTTCCTTTTATCGAAAATAAGTCTATCTTGCTATAACGCTGTGTAATTTGAGTATCCATATCTATTTAATCCTTAACAATGTTTTTATATT
>Ga0256840_1002841_pt1 | contig 14753 bp, 11 predicted proteins | sample 355202metaG_FD_185969 | JGI IMG/M metagenome (GOLD analysis project Ga0256840, IMG submission 185969) | Hydrothermal vent microbial communities from Mid Atlantic Ridge, Atlantic Ocean - 355-202 | ecosystem: Environmental > Aquatic > Marine > Hydrothermal vents | place: Atlantic Ocean: Mid...
GTAAAATACTAAGGGCTTATTTTTTTAAGTGAAAATTATTTCGCGTATTTATTGGCTTTAAAATCAAAATTTAACTGTTTTTGTGTTTTATCGGACAACAGTAATTTTCAATTAAAATTTCATAAAAAAGAGCGATTATATTTGTTGTGGGGAAATCACGATATGGTATTTAAAGATAAAAATGTAGTAGAAAAATGGATAAATCGTTTTTTTACGGATAAACAATCCAAAGAAAAGAAAAATTTATTTGATGTAGCATTTAATGAAAGTATTTTGTTGGATATCGATGGAACAGATAAATCTATTTTATTAATTCACGGTCATCAAGCGGATTTTATGAATTACGTATTCTGGAAATTTAATCGTTTTTTAGTACGATATTTATGGATGCCTTTACAAAAGAATTTTGCAATAAAAGACCCTACCAGTCCGGCAAAAAATCATAAAAATTTGATAAGAGTAGAAAAAAAGTTAAAAAAATGGATGCTTAAGAATAATAATCAAATAGTTATTGCAGGTCATACACATCGTCCCAGGTTTCCGCAACCCGGAGAATTACCATATTTTAACGATGGAAGTTGTGTACACCCTAAATCTATTATCGGAATAGAAATTGAAAATTTAGAAATTTCTTTAATTAAATGGGAAAGTGTGAACCAAAAAATTGTTAGAACAGTATTGGAAGGAGCAGTTCCTATTGAACTTTATTTTTAAAAATAAACTACTCGGTTTAACCATTCATTTTAAGAAATAAAAGATACATAAATACCATATAACTTAAAAATAGCAACAAACCTTTATATCTGGATATCTGATGAAATTTAGGAATAAAAGAGAGAGGTAACAAAACAAAAGCCACACCAATCATCCAGTAAATATCATTTCCAAGCATTTTAGGATCCACTTTTAAAGGCGAAATCATAGCTGTTAATCCGATTACCGATCCAATGTTAAAAATATTAGATCCAATTAAGTTCCCTAATGAAATGGCTTTTTCTCCTTTTAAAGCAGCAATAATGGACGCTGCTAATTCAGGAACACTGGTACCAATTGCAACAACAGATAAACCTATTGCTCTTTCACTTATACCAAGATTTAAAGCAATATCCTTTGCTCCGTTAACTAAAAATTCCGAACCAAAATACAAAGCAACAGCACCTATTGCTAACCAACCGAAAATTTTAGAATATCCTGCTTTTTCCAAATCACCATCTAATTCATCATCTAAATCGGCAACTACTTCTTGGTCGATGTGTTCCCTTCTAGCTTCCCAAATCATATAAATAATAAATAAAATTAAGCCAATAAAAAGGATGATACCTTCAATGCGTGAGATGTTTAAATCGGTTTTCATAAAAATATAGAGTAACACGGAAAACAACATCATTCCCGGCCAATTTATTTTGTAGAAACTTTTATCTACTTTAATTATTGAAATCATGGCAGTAAGTCCTAAAACCAAAGCAATGTTAGCGATATTAGAGCCAATAACATTTCCTAAGGCCAAATCGGCAGATCCATCCATAGCAGCTTGTAAACTTACTAACAATTCCGGTGCAGATGTGGCAAAAGAAACCACAGTCATACCAATTACCAATTTGGATAACTTAAATTTAAAGGATAATCCCACGGATGCTTTAACTAAATAATCACCTCCAACTATTAACAATAAAAAACCTGCTATGATATAAAATACACTCATTCTTTTTTCTAAATTTTCCGACAAAGATATGCTTTTTCTGAAAAGTGAAAAGCAAAACATTTTAAATATAGCTAATATTTTTCACAAAAAATTAACACTGTCAATACCTGTCAATTAGTCCGTTTGGTATTAATTTTGAATGTTTTATCACATAAAAATTAAAGACAATGGAGATAAATAAAAAATATATAATAGGAGGTTTTATATTGTTGTTGCTTATTGTAGTTTATGGATTTAAAATGGAAACGAAAACAATAAGACCTAAAAATGAGTTATATGCGATGCACGAAATGCAAAATCCGGTTAACGATTATTTAATTCCTAAGAGAAAGGAAGAAAAAGCCATTCAATTTAAAATTGACAAAACAACAACAGATTCCGATTTCCTTAAGATAATGGAAGCCTTGAAGAAAAAAGATATTGATATTATTTTTAATAATGTAGAACGAAATGAAGATGGAATTATTACCAATATCGAAATTGTAGTGTCTAAAGACGACCTGAATAAAGAATTTAAAGATGCTAATCCAAACGGAATTCAACCGATATTAATAAAAATAACCGATAGTGATATTTTTGTTGGATATGAGTTTCAACAAGATAATGATGTGTTTGCTTTTTCTAATGACAATGCACAAGATGAAATGGTACAAATTCAGAAAATGATGCAAAGACAAATGCAACTATTACAACAAATGCACGGCAGTTCAAATAATAACAACGACATCTTTGCAAAATTTTTCGGAAATGATATGATGGGAGATCCGGATAAAATGATGCAACAAATGATGAAGCAAATGATGCAAAGTGACAATGCTTTCTTTTCTAATAACAAGCAAAGTAATCTACCAAAAGCGAAAACTGAAACCAAAATTGAAAAGCATTATATTGTAAACGGACAAGAGATGAGTGAAGAAGAATACAAAAAAATGGATAAATCAAAAATTAGAAGTCTGCAAGTATATCAAACTCAAGTTATTTCTAAAAGTTACGGAATGTAATTTTTTTAAAATTAATGAAATGCTTAAAACCACACTTTTCAGTGTGGTTTTTTTATGAATTATAAAAAAACTATAAAAATAGTTGTATAACTATAAAAATAGTTATATGTTTGCAAAGTAAACGGATGTAAAACTCTTGGAGGTGTTTTTTTAAGTACCTCTTTGGGTTTTCTTAATAATTAAAAAGATGAAAAAATTAACGAATAAAGAAGAAGAAATAATGCAAGTTCTTTGGAATTTAAAAAAAGCATTTGTAAAAGAATTGGTTAAAGAACTACCAAATCCAAAACCACATTATAATACGATTTCTACGACTATTCGTAAAATGGAGGATAAAGGATTTGTTGGTCATAATGCTTTTGGAAAAACTCACCAATATTATCCGTTAATTTCAAAAGAAGAATATCTAAAGATGGATATGCAAAAAACGATTACAAATTATTTTGATGACTCGTATAAAAATGTTGTTTCTTTCTTTGCAAAAGAAGAGAAAATAAGTATAGAAGACTTAAAAGAAATTATTCGTTTAATAGAAAATAAAAATTAATATGAACTATCTTTTAAAATCATCGTTAATAATTGCATTCTTTTATCTGTTTTATTTGATTTTTTTGCAAAGAGAAACATTTTTTAATACCATACGAGCTTTTTTTATTATTGGTATTTTAGCAAGTGTTTTTCTGCCAAAAATTCAAATTCCGGTCTATGTAGAGCATAACATTATACAAGATATAGATGCTAATATGGCTTTTGCCGAAACAAATACAACCATTCAAAAGACACCTATTTTATCACAAGGAGTTAATGATGAGTATGACTGGTTTTTAGTTTTAAAGTATGTTTATTTTGTTGGGTTTTCATTTGTATTATTAAAAATAGGAATAGCTGTTTTTTCGCTATTGCGAGTTATATATTATGGTAAAAAACGAAAATCAAAACAATATATATTTATAGAAGTAAACCAAGACAGTTCGCCATTTTCAGTTTTTAATTATATTGTTTACAATAAAAAAATGTTTTCCAAAAATGAATTAGATAAAATACTATTTCATGAAAAAGTACATGTAAATCAAAAACACACCTATGATCTATTACTTGTAAACATTTTAACAGTAATACTTTGGTTTAATCCGTTTATTTGGTTTTACAAAAAGAGATTACAAGAAAATTTAGAATTTATAGCCGATAAAAAAGTTGTAAATCAATACAATAAAAAAGAATACCAATATTTGCTTTTAAAAGCAGGTATTTCAAAATATCCGTTTGCGTTGAGTAATAATTTTTATCAATCATTAATTAAAAAACGCATTATTATGTTACAAAAATCAAATTCAAAAAAAGTAAATCAGTTAAAGTATGTATTAATTATACCATTTATGGCATTATTTTTAATTTCTTTTAATACCAAAGAAATTTTAATTCAAAGTTCACAGAAAGATGTTAATTTTATAAATCCTGTTGACAAAGGAAATGTTACCGGAATTTTAAGTTATGGTTACCGTACAAATCCAATGACAAAAGAACCTGAGTTCCATAAAGGTATCGATATACAAGCATATGCAGATATGGATGTTTATGCCACTTCTGACGGAATAATAACAAAAACCGGCCTAGATAAGGATAAAGGTGGTTTTATAGAAATACAACATGCACATAATTTTATAACCAAATACCAACATCTTAATCTTGTTGAAGTAAGAAAAGGAGATTCTGTAAAAAGTGGTGATATTATTGGAACAATAGGTAATTTAGGAAAATCTATTAGTTCGTATTTGCATTATGAAATACTTAAAAATGGCAAAAATATTAATCCTATTTCATTTGTTTATTATGCTTTTAAAAAAGAATTTAAAATAACATCAAAAACTAGTGATGATGAACTTAAAAAAATTGAAAAAGAATTTAGTGATAAAAAAAGTCCTGCAATAATTAAATTTGATAATGTTAGACGAAATGAAAATAATGAAATTATTTATCTAAATTTTTTAACAAAATTCCCTGGAGATGATAGATTTTATAATCGATTTTCACATAACAGTGGTAAGCTATTAGAAAAAATGATATTTTCTTTTATAGAAAATGGAAAAGTAATTACTTTAAAAAATGATAAAAATATTATAGAAATATCTAAAGAATTTGTTAGAATAGAGGTAAATAACACTAAAGAATTTAACGGCTATAATACTGTGATAATGGCAAAACATACCGACGAACAATTACAAGAAATAGCAGAAGATTTTAGAAAAAAAAATAAAATTTCATTTGATATTGTTTTTGTAAAGAGAAATAAAAATAAAGAAATCATTGGTTTAGAGTTAAAAGCAAAAACAAAAAAACACACAACTAAATTCAATTATAATTCCAGTAGTGAGCCAATTCCTGCGATTATTTTGGCATATGATATTGATAGCGATATAGTGGCATTTCCAAAACTAAAAGAGAAAAAAAATATCAACAAAACCAAAAGTGGAATTATATATTATCTCAATAAAACCTACTTTTATTTTGTTAAAAACGGTGTTTATACATTTTACAATAATTATGGTGAAGAAGTAGATTCTAAACTAGCAAAAATCTTGAAAGAAAGCATCAAACATTATCGTGTAAAAGCCGGAGATACTTTTTATTCTATTGCCAAAAAACACCAGATGAGTGTAGAGAAATTAAAAAGTTTAAACCCTAAAATATCTACCTTAGTAAAGGGGGTTTATTTAAAGGTAGAATAATTTTTATAGGTGAATATTAAAGATATTAAAACCACACTTTTCAGTGTGGTTTTTTCATAAAAAAAACATTGAACATTAAAAAATACTATCCAAAAAGACGAATTTTATCAAATTAATTTAAAATTCGCTAAAAACACCGCTTCAATTGTTTTGATTTAAAACAAAAAAAGAATTTAAGGTTAAAATAATAAACTTTTTTAAAGATATAACCTTTCACTTGAAGTGTTAAATTTTTAAATTAACTAAAAATTGGTAGTCAATTATAAAGATTTCACAAAAAATATTTTACCACAATTCAAAATCGCTATATTTTGATAAAGAATTCAAAAAAAAAGGTTCAAGGATTGACGTCAAAAATTGAAAAATTACTAACTAAGGATTTGTAGAAATTTCAGCAAATCCGTTTTAAAACTTACAGCTATGATTACAGCAATTGTGTTATTAGTGGTTAGTTTTGTAAAACATCTTATTAATATGTTTTAAAAAATAACTAACCTGACCTTTATTAAAATTAAACTCCGACAAGATTTTATTCTTGTCGAGTTTATTTTGTTAATAAAAAAATGCTAGAGTAGAATAAATAAAAGCCGAATTTAATTACTTTTATCCAACAGATTTATTTCTTTTATTTTTGTTTTTTAACCTCATTACCAGTTTGCTATGTATTTAATATTTGATACCGAAACTACCGGATTACCCAAAAATTGGAAAGCACCAATAACCGATACCGATAACTGGCCAAGATGTGTGCAAATAGCATGGCAGTTACACGATAGATTTGGAAAATTAATCGAACACCAAGATTACTTAATCATTCCGGAGGATTATAATATTCCGTATGACGCAGAGCAAATCCATGGTATTTCTACCGAACTTGCAACACAAAAAGGAAAACCTTTAAACGAAGTGTTACAACTTTTTAATGAGGCATTGCAAAAATCAAAATTTGTTGTAGGACAAAATTTAGGTTTTGACCTCAATATTATGGGTAGTGAATATTACCGTAAAGGAATCGAAACTTCTTTATTAGAACTTCCGGTTTTAGATACGTGTACCGAAAAAACAGCTTCACTTTGTAAAATTCCCGGAGGAAGATACGGTAAATTTAAACTGCCAACATTAACCGAATTACACCAACATTTATTTGGTGAACCTTTCGCCGAAGCACATAATGCAACTGCCGATGTAGAAGCTACCACAAGATGTTTTTTAGAACTCGTTAGAACCGATAATTATTCGGTACAAGAACTCCAAGAAGAAGAAAATTATTTGGAGGAGTTTAAAGCTAAAAATCCGCTACCTTTTCAAAAAATCGGATTAAAACACATCAACTTAAAAGAAGAAAGTAAAAAACTCAAACAAAAAAAACAAGCACAAAAAGAACCGGTTAAAAAAACAGATGTTAGTACAGATGCTAATTTTGAAGATGCTAATTTTTCGCATCTGCATAACCACTCGCAATTTTCTATTTTACAAGCAACATCCTCTACAAGCGATTTAATAAATACAGCAATTAAATACGGAATGAATGCCGTTGCATTAACCGATTTAGGTAATATGATGGGTGCTTTTAATTTTGTAAAGGATGCTTTAAATTACAATAAATTAGTAGAAGAACACAACGACAAATTAGAGGGTGATGCACAGCCAAAGCAACCGATAATTCCAATAATCGGCTCTACTTTTAATGTTTGTAAGAACCATTTGGACAAAAAAAATAAAGATAACGGATATCAAGTTGTGTTCCTGGCAAAAAACAAAAAAGGCTATCACAATCTAGCTAAATTATCATCCTTATCACAAACTGACGGTTTCTATTATGTTCCAAGAATTGATTACGAATTAATCAAAAAATACAAAGAAGATTTAATCGTTCTTTCCGGAAATCTTTACGGAGAAATACCAAATAAAATTTTAAATATTGGTGAAAAACAAGCCGAAGAAGCATTGCTTTGGTGGAAAGATACTTTTGGCGAAGACTTTTATTTAGAACTTAACAGACACCATCAAGAAAATGAAGATCACGTAAACGAGGTATTGTTGCAATTTGCCAAGAAACACCATGTAAAAGTAGTGGCAACCAACAATACATTTTATATTAACCGTGAAGATGCTGAGGCACACGATGTACTTTTGTGTATAAAAGATGCCGAGCAAAAAGCAACACCAAAAGGTCGAGGAAGAGGATATCGTTATGGTTTGGATAATGACGAATATTACTTTAAAACACAAGATGAAATGAAGTCTTTGTTTAAAGATATTCCCGAAAGTATTATTAACGTGCAAGAGATTGTAAATAAGATTGAAGTTTATGCTCTTGCAAGAGATGTTCTATTGCCTAAATTTGATATTCCGGCAGAATTTGAAGTACCTGAGGATAAAGAAGACAGTGGCGTTCGCGGTGAAAACAAATATTTAAAACATCTAACCTATCAAGGTGCAAAAATGCGTTATGGCGAAACGTTAACAGACGAACAAAAAGAACGTATTGATTTTGAACTTTCCATTATTGAAAAAACCGGTTATCCGGGATATTTCTTAATTGTGTGGGATTTAATTAAAGCTGCTCGTAAAATGGATGTGTCTGTTGGTCCTGGACGTGGTTCGGCAGCAGGTTCGGTAGTTGCTTATTGTTTGCAAATAACCAATATTGACCCGATAAAATACGATTTACTTTTTGAGCGGTTTTTAAATCCAGATCGTGTATCCTTACCGGATATCGATATCGATTTCGATGACGAAGGTCGCTCCTTGGTATTGCAATATGTCATTGATAAATACGGTAAAAATCAAGTAGCTCAAATTATTACCTACGGTACTATGGCGGCAAAATCTTCTTTGCGTGATACTGCCAGAGCATTAGATTTACCTCTGTATGAAGCAGACCGAATAGCTAAATTAATACCTAATGTAAAGCTAAAAAATATCTTTGGCGAAGACCCGAAAAGTAAAAGTAAAATTGAAGGTTTACGTAAAGAAGATAAGGATAAAGTTGAAGAATTTAAATCCTTAACAGAAGATGATTCGATAATTTCGGAAACGATTTTACAAGCAAGAGAACTGGAAGGGACGGTAAGAAATACCGGAATTCACGCCTGTGGTGTTATTATTACACCGGAGGATATTACCAATTTAATTCCGGTAACAACGGCTAAAGATTCCGATATGTTTGTTACGCAATTTGATAATAGCGTAGTAGAATCTGCAGGTTTGTTAAAAATGGATTTTTTAGGTTTAAAAACACTTACTTTAATAAAAGACGCTGTTAAAATTGTAAAAGCGATTCATAAAGTAGATTTAGTTCCTGATGATTTTCCGCTTGACGACCAAAAAACATACGAACTGTTTCAAAAAGGAGAAACTGTTGGCGTATTTCAGTACGAATCTCCCGGAATGCAAAAACATCTAAAAAATTTAAAACCAACCGAATTTGCTGATTTAATTGCTATGAATGCCTTGTATCGCCCGGGACCAATGGAATACATCCCAAGTTTTATCGATAGAAAACACGGTCGCGAAGAAATTACTTATGACCTTCCGGAAATGGAAGAATACCTTAAAGAAACATACGGAATTACAGTTTACCAAGAGCAAGTAATGCTTTTATCACAAAAACTAGCAAATTTTACCAAAGGTGAAGCAGATAGTTTACGTAAAGCCATGGGAAAAAAAATTATGGCTTTGCTCGAAAAAATGAAACCGTTATTTTTAGATAGAGGAGAAGCAAATGGTCATCCGAAAGCTGTTTTAGAAAAAATTTGGAAAGATTGGGAGGCTTTTGCCGCTTATGCATTTAACAAATCGCATAGTACATGCTACGCCTATGTAGCCTATCAGACTGCTTATTTAAAAGCCCATTATCCCGCAGAATATATGGCATCTGTCTTGTCTAATAATATGAACGACATTAAATCGGTTACTTTCTTTATGGAAGAGTGTAAACGTATGGGAATCGAGGTTCTTGGTCCTGATGTGAACGAATCGTACTATAAATTTGCAGTAAATAAACAAGGAGCAATCCGTTTTGGAATGGGAGCTATAAAAGGAATGGGCGGAAAAGCAGTAGAAGCAATTATTAATGAACGTAAAAAAAACGGACAGTTTAAATCCATTTTTGATATGGCAAAACGTGTAGATTTACGTGCAGCCGGGAAAAAAGCATTTGAAATTTTAGCCGTTTCCGGAGGTTTTGATTCATTTGGAAATACCACCAGAGCTCAATACTTTGCACCTGATGAAAAAGGCATTACGTTTATTGAAAAAGCCGTTAAATTCGGTAATAAATATCAAGAAAGTAAAAACTCTTCGCAAATGTCTTTATTTGGTGAGGCATCAGATGTACAGTTAGACGAGCCAACAATTCCACATTGTGAAGATTGGCATATTATGGAAAAATTATCTAAAGAAAAAGAAGCTATCGGCATGTATATTTCGGGGCATCCGCTAGACGATTACAAAACCGAAATAAAGTATTTTTGTAACGGAACAGTTGGTGTTTTTCATAAATTGGAGAGCCTTATCGGAAGGGATATTACAGTTGCAGGAATCGTAACGAATGTAGTACATCGTGTTTCAGCGAAAAGCGGAAAAGGTTGGGCAACATTTACAATTGAAGATTTTAATGATTCATATGAATTTAGGATTTTTGGTGAAGAATACCTAAGATATAGACATTTTTTAATCATGAACCAATTTTTACATATTAAAATTAAAGTGCAAAAAGGATGGAATGACGGCAACCCGAGGATTTCTTTTATAAACATGCAAATGTTGCAAGATGTCCTAGAGAAATCCGCTAAAAAATTAACCATTCAACTTGATGTTAAAGAACTTACACAAGTAAAAATAGATGAAATTCAACATTTAGTAGATAATTATAAAGGCAAAAACATTTTAAACATTGTTGTTTATGATTTAAAAGACAAAATAAAATTACACATGCAAAGTCGTTCTAAAAAAGTAAACATCAATAAAGATCTACTCGATTTACTCGAAAAAGAACAATGGCATTATCGGTTGAATTGAAAATGAAACTTTTTTGTGTTACTCTCTGTTTTTTCAATTTTAGCAGATTTAAGGTTTAATAAAAAAACACAAAATTTCTTCAACAAAAAAAGTATTTTTACCGTAAATTGCACCAATCAAAATAAACATCAAATGATTACAACAGATAATTCAAAAGCAGCGGCATTAATTGCCTTAGAAGAAAAATACGGAGCACATAATTACCACCCTTTACCGGTAGTTTTAACCAAAGGTGAAGGAGTTTATGTTTGGGATGTTGACGGAAAAAAATATTACGATTTTTTATCCGCTTATTCTGCTGTAAACCAAGGGCATTGCCATCCTAAAATAATTGATGCAATGACCAATCAAGCAAAGAAATTAACCTTAACTTCGCGTGCATTTTACAACGATGTTTTAGGTAAATACGAGGAGTATGCCACAAATTATTTCGGTTTTGATAAATTATTACCAATGAATACCGGTGCCGAAGCCGTGGAAACAGCTATTAAATTATGTAGAAAATATGCCTACGAAGTAAACGGAATTCCGGAAAACGATGCACAAATTATTGTTTGCGAAAATAATTTTCACGGTAGAACAACAACCATTATTTCCTTCTCTAACGATCCCGATGCTCGTAAGAATTTTGGACCTTATACTCCGGGATTTATTAAAATTCCATATAACGATTTAGAAGCATTGGAAGAGGCTTTAAAAAATAATAAAAATGTTGCAGGTTTCTTGGTTGAGCCAATTCAAGGAGAGGCAGGTGTATATGTTCCAAACGACGGTTATTTAGCCAAGGCGAAGGAGCTATGTGAACAAAACAATGCTTTATTTATAGCCGATGAAGTACAAACAGGTATTGCTCGTACCGGTAAATTATTAGCCGTTGATCATGAAAATGTAAAACCGGATATTTTAATTTTAGGTAAAGCACTTTCCGGAGGAGCATATCCGGTTTCTGCAGTACTGGCAAATGATGAAATTATGAACGTAATAAAACCCGGACAACACGGTTCTACTTTTGGTGGAAACCCTATTGCCGGAGCGGTTGCAATTGCGGCATTAGATGTGGTTAAAGATGAAAAACTAGCAGATAATGCAGAGCGTTTAGGTAAAATATTTCGAGAAGAATTAACAGCTTTTGCTAAAACCAACGATTTGGTAAAATTAGTGAGAGGAAAAGGCTTGTTAAACGCCATTGTAATTAACGATACAGAAGATAGCGATACAGCTTGGAATATCTGTTTAAAATTACGTGACAATGGCTTATTGGCAAAACCAACACACGGTAATATTATTCGTTTTGCTCCGCCATTAGTAATGAATGAAGAACAACTAATGGATTGTGTAGCTATTATTAAAAAGACAATAGAAGAGTTTTAGAAAAATACGTACATCAAATGAAGACGAACGAATTCCTCCTCTTGAGAGGGGCAGGGGTGTGTTTTTTAAACAGGTAAATACTTTTTTAAAGCAGAAGAAAAATCATTTAACCAAATGTGCTAACCAACTTTCGGAAAGAGGCGTTTCAAAATGGTGTTCAAAATCGTATTTATTTTGCACTAAATTATTAAAGATAACAGTATTTTTAGAGATACTTCTGTTTTTAAGCAAGGTTCTAAATTTTTTCATATCTTGATATTGAATGTATTCTCCTTGTTTAAAACAAATATTGATTTTATCGAGTAATGTGATGTTATATTGCTGTTCCAATTCTAAAATAAAAGAAGCAAGTTTATCTAATAGTGTTATTGGTAAGCTTTCTTTAGAATCTACAAAAATAGCTATAAAACGATTTTCTATAATTTTAAAAAAATGCGGATAATCTGTGAAATTTTCTTCCAAAAACTGTTCTATTTTGGCTTTTAATTCTTCTATTTCTTGCGGATAAAATTTTCTGCTTGACGGATAAATAAAAGCATAAGCATCTTCCGGTAAGTCTTTATAAGTTATTTTCATACATCTAGATTTTGGACTTCTCTATCAAATTTAAGTTTTAAATTAGTAAGCATTTCCAAAGTCATTTTTTGCAAGTTAAAATCCGGTTTCCAGTTCCAATGAGTTCTAGCTTTAGTATCATCAATACTATTAGGCCACGAATCAGCAATTTCTTGTCTAAAATCCGGTTTGTAATCAATAGTAAAATCGGTTATTTCCTTTTTTATGGCAGAGGCAATTTCTTTTGGTGTAAAATCGGTTGCCGCAATATTATATGAAGTAAATTGAGGCAATCTATCTTTTTCCATTAAATCGATGGTTGCCTTGATTGCATCATCAATATACATCATTGGCAGTCTGGTATTTTCACTTAAAAAACAATTATAATGATGGTTTTTTAGAGCTTCATAAAATATTTCAACAGCGTAATCTGTGGTACCTCCTCCGGGATTTGCTTTCCAACTGATAATTCCGGGATAACGAACACTTTTCACATCGACACCAAATTTATCATGGTAGTAAGCACACCATCTTTCGCCGGAAATTTTACTAATTCCGTAAACAGTTGAGGGTTCGGTAATTGTTTCTTGAGGTGTTTTGTTTTTTGGTGTAGAATTACCAAATACAGCTATAGAACTTGGCCAAAAAACTTTTTCTATTTTCTTTTCTTTAGCGAGGTTAAGCACGTTAAAAAGCGAATTCATATTTAAATTCCATGCTTTATCCGGAAATTTTTCGGCTACAACCGAAAGCATGGCAGCCATTAAATAGACTTGATTTATTTGGTATTTATCGATAATCGTTTCAATAGCATTTTTATCGGTTGCATCTAAAAACTCAAATTTTCCTGAATGCATTAATTCTTCATTTCCTTCTCTGATATCGGAAGCTATGACAGCATCCTTACCATATTTTTTACGGAGTTGTAATGTTAACTCAGTCCCTATTTGTCCGCATGCTCCGATTACCAATATCGTGTCACTCATAAGATAGTTGTTTATTATTGCAAAAGTAGGAAATAATATACTATTGAGGTAATGATAGGTATAATAAAGTGTTAAAATCTATAAATAAAATGTGTCCCTTTTGTTTATTTTATTACTTTTGAAAATAATTTTAATATATGCGAATTTTACTCTTTAGTTTTTCTTTTCTTTTATTGACTTTGTCTTGTACTTCTGAGGCAATTCCTAAAAAGGAAATTTCCGTGAAACAAGAAAAAGATACTTCGGTTTTAAAAATTAAAACGCTTTCACCGGTACGGTTAAATTCGCAAGCTAAAAAAGAAGTTTCCGATTGGATTGAATATCAAAATTTAAGTGAATTTATTCCAAATTTATATAAAACGGATACCAAGCAAGCACTGTTTGATTCACAAAGAATATTAGAACTTAGTCAGCAACTTAAAGACAGTATCCGTATAGAAAAAATGGATATTCCAAGTTTTAGAGCCAGATTGCACGTGTTGTATAATGAATCTTTACGCTTAGCAGATATGGATTCCATTAAAAGCATAACACCTGCTGAGGTAGTGTTGCAAACCAAAAATATTGTTAATGCTTATGATGCAATAAACAGCAAGATAAATATGTTGGTGTCACAAGAGCATTTAGAGGAAAACTTAAAAGAATTTGATAGTGTTTTAAACAAACAAGACAGTACCAAAAAGGATTTCAAGCCATTTTTAAAATCCAATAAAATAAACGGCAAACATAAAATTAAGCGTATAAACCCTATTTTAAAAAAGAGCAGACACATAAGAGAAAGTAATAAAAAGATATTAGAAAAACTAAAACGGGCAAAACAACATGAAAGGGAATAACATATTTTTTGTTGCTGTTTTTTTAATATTAGTTGCTTCTTGTAATAAAAGTTCATTAACGGATGCCGAGCTAAAATCAGGAGTAAATAAAACACTCGATAATTGGCACCAAGCTGTTGCAGATGCTAATTTTGACAAGTATTTTTCATACATGTCTAAAGATGCTGTTTTTATAGGTACCGATGCATCGGAAAATTGGAAAATTGCAGATTTTAAAATATTTTGTAAACCGTATTTTGAAAAAAAGAAAACCTGGCATTTTATACCACTTCAGCGAAATGTATATTTTGATAACAGTAAAAATATAGCTTGGTTTGATGAGTTGTTAAAAACCGATATGGGAATTTGTCGAGGTTCCGGTGTTTTAACAAGAAATAAAAATAAATGGAAGATTAAACAGTATGTTCTTTCCTTAACCATTCCAAATAAAAACGTCGATTCCATTATTAAATTAACTAGTCACTCCTTAAATACCATTCAATCAATTTATAATCAATAAAATAACTCATATAATTCTATTATTTTATAGTGTTTAATTGCAAGGTTTTTCT
>Ga0256840_1002842_pt1 | contig 14753 bp, 16 predicted proteins | sample 355202metaG_FD_185969 | JGI IMG/M metagenome (GOLD analysis project Ga0256840, IMG submission 185969) | Hydrothermal vent microbial communities from Mid Atlantic Ridge, Atlantic Ocean - 355-202 | ecosystem: Environmental > Aquatic > Marine > Hydrothermal vents | place: Atlantic Ocean: Mid...
GATGATGAGACCTTCTGGTTTTAGAATTTTTACGGCCGCAGGTAAAATTTTGGTAAGAGAAATGAAAGAGCAATCAATGGTAACAAGGCCAACCTTTTCGGGAAGGCTTTCTTCAGTAAGATAGCGAGCATTGATTCCTTCGAGCACCACCACCCGCGGGTCGTTCCGTAGTTTGTAATGCAACTGTCCCTTACCTACATCAATGGCATAGACTTTGGCAGCGCCTTCTTGTAAAAGACAGTCTGTAAAGCCACCGGTAGAGGCCCCTATATCAGCGCAAACAAGCCCAGCTACATCAATGCCGAAATGCTTAAGGGCATGGGCAAGTTTAAGCCCCCCGCGAGAAACAAAAGGAAGCCCCTTGCCTTTAATCTCAATTTGGGCGTCAAAGGGGATTTTCTGGCCGGCTTTTTCAATTCTTTTTCCATTAACGTAGACTTCCCCAGCCATTATTAAGGCTTGTGCCTTTTCCCTTGTTTCGCAAAGCCCTTTTTGCACCAAAAGTTTATCAAGGCGTTCTTTAGTTTGTGCCAATTTTTATCCCTTTACCTTCTCGCTTAAAAAATTGACAGCTTCTTCAGGGGTAAAGGAGTGTTCCTCATCGCCGCGTCTTGATTTCAGTTCCACCTTTCCTTCTTTCTGAAACTTTTTGCCAATGACGATTTTATAGGGAATCCCTATTAAATCGGCATCTTTAAATTTGACCCCGGGGCGCTCGTCTCTTTCATCCCAGAGCACTTCTACCTGCTTTTCCTGAAGTGCTTGGTAAATATTTTCAGAAGCTTCCATAAGCTTGGTATCTTTGGGGCTCAAGGTTAGCAGGATGGCGTGAAACGGGGCCAAAGGCATAGGCCAGATGATGCCATTTTCGTCGTGATTTTGTTCAATGGCAGCGGCCATGGTCCTGGAAACTCCTATGCCGTAGCAGCCCATCACAAACGGACGCTCTTTACCCTCGGCATCAAGAAAGGTAGCCCCCATGGCTTCGCTATAAGTGGTGCCTAACTTGAAAACATGGCCAACTTCGATCCCTTTGGTGAGTTCAAGGGGGCTGCTGCATCTTGGGCAAAGATCGCCTTCGGTTACGTTACGCAGGTCATAAAAAGCTTCAATGTCAAAATCACGGGGGTAGTTTGCGTTAACGTAATGGGCGTCGCTTTCATTTGCGCCAACCACAAAGTTTTTAAGACCTTTTACCGCGTTATCTGCGATGATTGTAAGGCCTGAAAGCCCTATAGGGCCAGCAAAACCCACCGGGGCGCTAGTAAGCTTTGCTACGGTTTCGGCATCTGCCATGACGATACTTTCCGCACCAAGGGCGCGTTTTAGTTTTACTTCGTTTAATTCGTGATCTCCCCTGATGAGTATGGCATAAGGTTTTCCGTCTATCAGGTAAATGAGAGTCTTTACCAGTTTGGCAGGAGACACACCCAGAAACCTGGCTACGTCTTCAACGCGTTTAACATCAGGGGTGGAAACCTTCTCAAGGGGTTTTTCTTCTTCGTCAGCATACTGGAAGTCTCTCACAGCTTCTGCCATTTCTAAGTTTGCGGCGTATCCGCAAGAAGGGCAACTGGCAATGGTATCCTCACCGGTCTCAGCAAGCACCATAAATTCATGGGATTCTTTTCCGCCAATGGCCCCTGTGTCTGCAAGAACTGCTTTGAAGCGCAAGCCGCAGCGGGTAAAAATGCGTTCGTATGTTTCGTACATAAGCTGATAGCTCTTATCAAGGCCTTTTTCATCGGCATCAAAACTGTAGGCATCTTTCATGATAAATTCGCGGCCCCGCATAAGGCCAAATCGCGGTCTGATCTCATCGCGGAACTTGGTGGCAATCTGATAGAGAATAAGGGGAAGCTGGCGGTAGGAGCGAATTTCGCCTCGTACAAGATCTGTGATTACTTCTTCGTGGGTGGGGCCCAGGCAAAAATCGTGGTCTTTGCGGTCTTTGAAACGCAAAAGTTCTTTGCCAAACTTGTCCCAGCGTCCGGTTTCCTGCCAGAGTTCCGCTGGTTGTACCAAAGGCATGAGTACTTCCAGGGCCCCGGCACGATTCATTTCTTCGCGCACAATTTGTTCGACCTTTCTTAAAGTGCGCAGCCCAAGGGGTAAAAAAGTATATATGCCAGAGGCAACACGGCGGATCATCCCTGCGCGGAGCATCAACTTATGGCTTATGACCTCGGCTTCTTTAGGGTCTTCCCTTAATGTGGGCAAGAAGTAGCGGCTAAGGCGCATAAAAAAACCTCCTCATTAGATGTCTTTTCAAGCTTAAACATTTTCGTGTGACCTTTGCAATATTGCGGAAGATCAGTGTTGTAAGCTGACTACACGGGATCCGTTCCCATTTTGCCGAACGAAAAATAGGAACGTTTGCTGAAACGGGACTTAAAAAAGTTTTGCAAAGGTCTTTCATTCAATATTAAAGCGTTCTTCGTAGAATAGAAGCAAAAAACCGATGATATTTTGAACAGTATCTTGCGAGGCGACTTGGACGCCCGTGCGATATCAACTACACCGTCATCACGAAGCTATCGCACGCCGAAGTGATCTCATTGGATTGTTTCGCTTCGCTAGCAAGACCGTAAAAGAGGTGTTAGCTCGCAATTGCTGACAAAAATGGTGCTTTTCGATATCCATTCCATCCAAACCTCTAGAACTTAACGATCACAGATTGCCCTTCGCCCATCGCGATTGGATCCGCCGTGGCAATCTCAGGAAATTTCTTCCACTTCAAAAGAAACGATGTTCCGCTCACGCTTGCTGAACTCAACCCCGATGAGCCAGATCTTTTTGCACTCGCCCTTATACTTCTCCCAGTAACGCTTCTCTTTTAGCTGCAAAAGCGCCTTGCCCTCGGGTTCATCTTCTACCACCTTGAATTCAAAGAGATAACACCTGCCCTCGAAAAGCACCGCCATATCCAGACGGCCCTGGTTCGTAGCCTCTTCCACCCGCACGTCCAGACCAAGCGCCGCAAAATAGCAGTAAAAGATGCTCGCGTAAAAGCCTTCATAGCCCGCAAGCTCAGTCTTCCGATACCAATCGTGGGGAATAGCTGCAAAAAACGCGCGAAATACCTCTATCATTTCAGAAACTCTTCCTGCCTTGAGAACCCGTGCCATGCGTATCTTGCTTGCTGTTTTCTTTGAAAGGTCCTCCAGAAAGTAATTCAAAAGGTGGTCAGAGAAGGCCTTTCTCACTTCGATATTTGGAAAGCGTAAGACGTAAACTGCCTCACCTGGCATGATTTCGTATCTTGCCTCTATGGTGAGATAACCCGTCTGAAAAAGAATCGTCTCGGGCTTAATCGTCTCTATTTCAAAGCTTTCTACGAGTTCTTCGCCAACTTCAAGGTGCTCAAGCTCAGGGATAAAAAACTTTCTTTCCGTAAGAAGCTTAATCAGAAAAGTAGGCGTGCCGGTTTCAAACCAGTAGGGCCTGAACTCTTTAGCATCCAGAAAGAGCAGAATATCGAAGGGGTTATAGACAGGCTCTCCCAGCCAGGAGTAGCCGTTGTACCAGCGGCGCACCTCGGAAAGATCAATTCCTTCCAATCGGTCGGCAAAGGTCGTTTCAAACTCTTTTTGGGTGTAGCCACAGATGGTGGCATAGCCAGGATGGAAGGTGATGTCTTTGAGGTTATTGAGCCCTGAGAAGATAGAGACTTTGGAGAACTTGGTAACGCCGGTTAGAAAGCAAAACTTGAGATAAGGGTCTGCGTCTTTGAGCACGGAGTAGAAGTTTTTTAGCTCTTCACGGATCTCTACGGCAAGCTCTGGTTTGTCAATATTGTCCAGGATGGGTTTGTCGTATTCGTCGATAAGCACAACTACTTTTTGGTTATATTTTTCATTAAGACGTAAAATGAGTTCATCGAAGCGGTCGGAAATGAGTGGTTTGGAGAGCTTTTCCTTATAGAAGTGGGCGTTCTTTTCAAGAATTGTCTCAATTTTTAATTGGAGCTCATCACGAGACCTAATCACCCCGGAACCAAAGGAAATATAGACCACGGGATACTTCTTGGACCAATCCCAGTTCTCTTCTAGAAAAAGCCCGCGGAAGAGCTCACGTTTTCCCAGAAAGGCCTGGCGTAGGGTATCGAGGAATAGGCTTTTTCCGAAACGCCTTGGGCGGGAGAGGAAAAAGTAGCCTCCTCCTTCGTCAACGAGCTTCTTCACAAAAGGAGTCTTATCAACGTAATAAAAGTGATCGGTGCGTATTTTTTCGAAGCTCTGAATGCCAACGGGGAGTTTCTTCATTATGTTTGATGCTCCTGGAAGATTTATGGCTCTTTATAAAGCCTAATAACTTTTTAGCTTAGTTTCTCCCCTATTTGTATGTTTTTTCCGAAGTCTTTAAAAAACACCATTTCTTAGGCTTCAAGGATCCGTACGATCTATAACGGCCTTTTTTCTTTTCATGTTTTAATCCTACCACAGATTCAATATACAAGTATCCGTTCCTATTTTTCTTTTCGAAAATGGGAACGGATCTCCGAACATATATCAATGGAAACACATTTTATCCGACAAAGTATCTTGCGAGCGAAGCGAAGCAATCCCGTGGGATCACTTCGGCGTGCTATCGCACGCCTCGTGATGACGGTGTAGCTGGGTTCGCGCGGGCATACAAGTCGCCTTGCGATGACACTTTGTCGGATAAAATGTGCCCCAATAATAAAAAGCTAGCGAACATTATTTTTAGCTGCTAATAATTCCAAACATGAAGATAGCTATCTGTGGAAAAGGTGGTGTTGGCAAATCTAGCATTGCTACCCTTCTTTGTGAGGCCCTTTGTGAGAAGGGTTATCAGGTCCTTGCTATAGATGCTGATCCAAGCCCGCATCTGGCACGGTTATTAGGTTTTGAAGAAGCAGAAAAAATCACCCCTATCGCCGAAATGCGGGACTTATTACAACAGCGAGCCGAAAAAGACGGGCCTTTTTATTCCCTTAACCCCAAGGTCGATGATCTCCCCGAGAAATTCATGCTAAAACGTAACGGTTTAAAGCTTATGGTTCTTGGAGCGGTGCGCGAGGCAGGTGGTGGCTGTGCCTGCCCAGAGCAGACTGTTTTGCGCAGGCTCCTTTCGCTTCTTTTGTTACAAAGCAAAGAGGCCATAGTTATTGACCTTGAGGCCGGTGTTGAACCCTTTGGGCGTGCCACTATTTCTGCCATTGATGCCGTGCTCATAATAGTTCAGCCCTACCGGGGAAGCATAGAAACTGCCAGGCAAATCGCTAAAATGGCCAAAGATCTCGGCGTGAAAAACATTTTCTTTGTAGCAAACAATATCCTGGACAAAGAAGATCTTCTTTTTATAGAAAAGGAACTGGGAGTTTCGGTGCTTGAATGGTTCCCTCGGGATGAGGAACTTCTTCGTTTAGAGCGTTCTGGTAAACCGCTAATTGATGCCCAGGGTAAAGTGCGCCAAAAAGCCCTTTGCCTTGCAGAAAAACTTGAGACTGCTTTAACCCATGGAAAATCTTAAAGACGTTCAAAGTCTTCCGGATCATCGCCGTATAGAAATCGACAAAGTCGGCATAAAAGGCATTCGATACCCTATCTCGGTGCTTGATCGCAAAAAAGGCATCCAATACACCGTGGCGGAAATCAATATGTACGTTGACCTTCCGCATCATTTTAAAGGCACCCACATGAGCCGTTTTGTGGAGATCCTTAACGAATTCCGCCATGAGATACACATCAAAAAAATCATCTGTATTTTACAGGAAATGCGTAAGCGCCTGGCGGCAAAAGTAGCTCACCTTGAAATGGCTTTTCCTTTTTTCATAGAAAAAAAGGCCCCGGTGTCTCAGGCACAAGGACTTATGGAATACCAGTGCAAAATTTATGGTTCTTTAGGCGATGAGATGCGGGATCTTGTTCTAGAAGTGCATGTACCTATTATGACCCTTTGCCCCTGCTCCAAGGAAATCAGCTCTTTTGGGGCTCATAACCAGCGAGGCGTGGTCAAGGTTAAAGTGCGTTTCAAAAAATTTATCTGGATTGAAGAGTTGGTAGAAATCGTTGAAAAATGTGGGTCTTCTCCGGTTTACCCTCTGCTTAAACGAACAGACGAAAAGTTTGTGACCGAGTGGGCTTACGAGCATCCTATGTTTGTTGAGGATGTAGTAAGGGAGGTGTGCCGAAGGTTACTTGACCATCCTGAAATTACGTGGTTTACCGTGGAAGCGGAAAACTACGAATCCATACACGCTCACAATGCCTATGCCTTCATTGAGCGCCATAAATCTTAAGCAGTTTGTTGTTCTTCGACTTCCAGTTCCAGTTCAAAAAAGCTCTCACCACAATCGTAGCATTTAACGTCTAAGGTGTTGCCAATTAATGACACGTATATTTCATCACACCCACAGGAAGGGCAAGGACCTTCTATTTGTTCTTCTACAACGTTTTTGATATCGTCCTGCAACTCTTCAGGGATGTCGGGATCAAAGTATATTTTCACGGCTTCCTCCTTTGCTGTCCGCTTTGATGTTAGCATTACACCTTATATTGTAAAGCTTTACATTCCATTTTTTAAGGCCTGGAAGAGAAAAAAATAGAATTTTTTTGTTTTTGATAGAAAAAATAAGTTTGCAAAACTTTATTTACATAGCTTTTGGTTTCGTGGTAAGGAGGGATTCCCTGGTACTTTCTGACCTTGGCAGGCCCGGCATTATAAGCCGCCAAAGCAAGTCTTAGATCGCCGAATTCTTCCAGGAGGTCCTTGAGATATGCCGCGGCAGCCCACAGGTTTTCTTCTGGATCAAAAATATCCCTTACGCCATAATCTTTGGCGGTAGGTGGCATGAGCTGCATAAGCCCTTTGGCCCCTTTAGGGGAAATGGCATAGGGGTCGAAATTAGACTCTGCTTTGGCAACAGCTTTAAGAAGCTCGGGGTCTAAGCCAAAGTGAAAACCAACTTTCTCGAAGAGTTCTTTGTCCAGATGTTTTTTGTGGGGTGTTCTTTTTTCTTTTTGCCAGATTACATGGTTAGTGGGGATATTTGTCAGGCAGATGGTCCCGTTAGGAGCACGGTAGTAAAAAAGTTCTGCAAAGGCCAGAGCAGGAAAAATAAAGGCTAGCGTGAGGCAGAGGCTTGCGAGCCCTTTTGTGCTAAAAACTTCTGACGGCACTCTTCGCTGCAAAAATAATAAACTTTTCCTTGCCATATCGCGGTGTAGGCTGTTTTGCGCGGGCAATAAACCCCGCAAACAGGGTCTTTTACAAGCTTATCGGTTACTTCAGGAAGGGGGCTTGAAGGTTTTTCTTTAGGCCGGCTCTTGCGAAGGTCCCGCCAGATAGAGCGCAAAACCGCGTAAATAAACAAAATAAGAATAATGATCAGGATCAATCTAAGCATAAAGGCCCCAAACGCTTAATTGCCTTTTTTTCGGCTTCTGGGCAACTCTTTAAAAGAGCCCGATAAGTTCTTTTTAACATAGGATGTTTTTGATAGGGTTGCAATTCGTTAAGAGGCATTAACACAAAGGCTCGCTTAGCCAGGCCCGGATGCGGAATCTTTAAAACACCATCATCAATGACTTCATCTCCATAGGTCAAAATATCTAAATCAATGTTCCGGTCGGCCACAAAACCTTTTCTTATCCTTCCCAGAGATAGTTCGATTTGCCACAAAACAAAGAGAAGAGCCCAGGGAGAAAGAGATGTTTCTATCTCTGCCACCAGATTGAAAAATTCATGCGCAGAAGAAAACCCCACCGGAGGGGTGAGATAAATGTTAGACCAGCGTTTAAGAGTGATACCAGGATAAGATTTAAGGGCCCAAAGGGCCCTCTTGCAGAAGAAATATCTATCCCCCAGGTTTGAGCCCAGGGCGATAAGGGCCTTTTTTAGAACTTGAGGGCACTTATCCGTTTAATGGCCTCCTCAAGGCGCTTTTCGTCAACGGTTAAGGCTACGCGGAAAAATCCCTCGCCAGGTTCTCCAAAGCCGTTTCCAGGGGTAACCACGATACCGGCTTCTTTAAGAAGTTTGGCGGCGAAGTCTTGAGAAGTATAACCTTGAGGTACTTTTGCCCAAACATAAAAAGTGGCCTTTGGGGGTTCCACTTCAAAGCCAAGTTCTTTAAGGCCTGCGACTAAAACATCACGACGCCCCTTAAAGACCTTGCGAAATTCTGCTACACAGTTTTGGTCCCCAGAAAGGGCGGCGATTCCTGCTTCCTGTACTGCCTGAAAGGCTCCAGAATCAACGTTGTTTTTAACTTTGGTAAGACCAGCGATAAGTTTTTCGTTCCCAACGGCAAAGGCAATACGCCAGCCAGTCATACAATATGTTTTTGAGAGGCTGTGAAACTCAATGGCAACTTCCTTAGCTCCCTTCACCTCTAGAATGCTAGGGGGTGTGTAATCATCGTAAAAAAGTTCGGTGTAAGCCGCATCATGGGCGATAATAATGTTATTTTTTTGGCCGAATTCGATTACTTTTTCAAAAAAGGCCTTATCTGCCACCGCAGCCGTGGGATTATTAGGATAGTTGAGCCAGAGTATCTTGGCTCGCTTAAGAACATCTTCGGGAATGCTCTCAAGGTCTGGGAGAAAATTATTTTCTGGAAGAAGCGGAAGATAATATGTTTCGCCACCGGCAAAAAGTGTTCCGATATGATAAACCGGATACGCGGGGGTGGGCACAAGCACTACGTCTCCCGGATTTACAAAGGCCAGCGGAAAGTGCGCGATACCCTCTTTTGAGCCGATAAGCGTGACTACTTCTTTTTGAGGATCAACTTCCACCCCAAAGCGGTTTTTGAACCAATTAGCCGCAGCTTCCCTAAAAGCAAGCATCCCCGCACTTGAGGGATAATGATGATTCTCAGGCTTTTTTACCGCTTCAATCGCTGCCTGAACAATATGAGACGGGGTAGGGAGGTCTGGATCCCCCACCCCTAAGTCGATAACGTCAACACCTTTGGCCTTGACCTCGGCCTTCATGCGGTCAAGCTCAACAAAGAGATAAGGCGGAAGTTTGGCCAATCTTTCAGAGAAAGAAAACATAAGGCCTCCTATCTTTCGCGTTTTCCTTCGATAAACTCGATAACCATTTGTCTGGCAATGTCATCAGGGAATTGCTTAGGAGGATGTTTCATCGTGTAAGCTGAGATAGAAAGAAGAGGACCGGAAATGCCGCGGTCTTTAGCAAGCTTGGCACAACGAATAGCGTCCATGGCTGAGCCTGCAGAGTTCGGAGAGTCTTCAACGCTTAGTTTTAGCTCAATGTACATGGGCACGCCGCCAAAAAGTTCTCCCTCAAGGCGAATATAGGCAATCTTGTTGTCTTTCAACCAGGGAATCCAGTCAGAAGGGCCAATGTGGATATTGTCCGAACCAATGTCATACGGGAGAAGAGAGGTTACCGCTTCGGTTTTAGAAATTTTCTTGGTATTTAGCCTTTCCCGGGCAAGCATATTGAGAAAGTCAGTGTTGCCTCCAAAGTTGACCTGGTAAGAGCGTTTAACCGGTACGCCCCTGTCCACCATAAGTTTGGTCAGGACGCGGTGGACGATAGTTGCGCCTACCTGGCTCTTGATATCGTCGCCTACCGCAGGGATCCCTGCTTCTTCAAATCGTTTGCCCCATTCATCAGAAACGATAAAAGTGGGCATGGCGTTGACAAAGGCAACGCCTGCTTTAAGGCAGGCTTCAGCGTAAAACCTGGCAGCCTGTTCAGAGCCAACGGGGACATAGTTTATCAAGACATCCGCCCCGGTTTCTTTTAAGACTGCTACCACATCATCAAGCTCGTCTTCTTTTTCCTGAGAGAGTACGAATGATTTTTCCGGGGGATATTCTTTCATGTGAGGTGCGCATCCATCAAGGACTTTACCCTTGCGCACCTTTACCCCCATTTTGGGCACATCACGGTAAAAAATCGTGGTGCAATTGGGAGGGGCAAAAATGGCTTCGGATACGTCTTTTCCGACTTTGCGTTCGTCTATATCCCAGGCAGCTACAACTTCGATGTCCCAGGGGGCGTAGCCGCCAATATCAGGAAACATTACGCCTTGAGTGGTATCAAGTCCCTTTTCTTTGTAATAATAAATCCCTTGGATAAGTGAGCTGGCACAGTTTCCGACTCCTGCTACTGCCAGCTTGACTTTTTTCTCTGACATTTCCGTCCCCCCTCGAAATTTTTACAAAACTGTTACAGCCCAAAATTAGAGCGCATTACGTCCCTAATCAAGGGTTTCTTTAATCCTTTTTCTATCAAAGCGCTACGAATTTTTTTCGAAACTTCCTAAAACAGCTTCGCGGACCCTTGGAGGCAAAAGTTTTGCCCCCACCTCCACGATGCTTTTTATGAGCTCAACGATATCTTCTTCGCCGTCCCAGTTGTCCCTAAGAACCTGTTCGTCTGTGTGGTATAAGAGACGCAGCAAAGCAAGCCCTACGAGATACAAATCATCTACCATGCCGAAAAATGGGATCATGTCCGGTATAAAATCCATAGGATTCATGAGATAGACAACCGCAGCGGCAAGGATGGTTTTATCCTTCGCAGGAACACGTGGGTCTTTCAGTAGCTTTAAAAGTAATTTTAAAAGCCTTGGTACCAATTTTACGTAGCGTTTGGCCTTTGTTTTGGCCTGTATCAGATTCAAAACGGCCCTCCATAATTGGATTAGTACCGCACATTATAAATAGGCTAAAAGATGTTATAATCAAAGAAAAACCTCTGCAACCAAATTTGTAACAGAAATGAAGAAATTTGCCAGGAAAAAGACCAGAACAATTTGGGTGGGTGAGGTGCCTATTGGCGGCGGTCGTCCCGTTGTGGTGCAGTCTATGACTAATACTGATACCCGCAATGTTAAGGCGACTTTGGCCCAGATAAAACGCCTGGAAGAAGTTGGTTGCGAAATTATTCGGGTAGCTGTGCCTGATGAAGAAGCTGCCAAGGCCATTAGCAAAATAAAGCCCCAAATAAATATCCCTCTCATTGCAGACATCCATTTTGATTGGCGCCTTGCTATCGCGGCCCTGCGCGCAGGGGCAGATGGTTTGCGCATAAATCCCGGAAATATCAAAGGCCTTGATAACGTAAGGAAGGTCATAGAAGCCGCCAAAGAAACCGGGGCCTGTGTGCGCGTAGGTGTTAACGCCGGCTCCCTTGAAAAGGATCTATTACGCAAATACGGAGGGCCAAAGCCCCATGCCTTGGTGGAAAGCGCCTTGCGCCATCTTGATTTTATCGTGGGAGACCTTGGCTTTGAAAACCTAAAAGTCTCGCTTAAGTCTTCTGATGTCTGGACCACGATAGAGGCTTATCGCCTTTTTGCGGAAAAAAGTGATTTCCCGTTGCATTTAGGGGTAACCGAAGCAGGGGGGCTTATCCCCGGGACCGTAAAAAGCGCTTTTGCCCTTGGCCTTTTACTCTCAGAAGGCATAGGGGATACTATCAGAGTTTCCCTGACCAGAGATCCTGAAGAAGAGATTCACGTGGCCTATGAAATTTTGCGGGCGGTGGGCCTGCGTAACCGTGGGGCAGAGATTATTTCTTGCCCCACCTGTGGGCGTTGCGAAATTGACCTCTTCTCCATTGCCGAAGAAGTAGAAAAATATGCTCGCAAGATAAAGGCTCCCATAAAACTTGCCGTAATGGGATGTGTGGTAAATGGCCCAGGGGAGGCCCGCGAAGCAGATATTGGCCTTGCTGGCGGAAAAGGCGTGGGGCTTATCTTTCGCAAAGGGCAAATTATTAAAAAAGTAAGAGAAGAAGAAATCCTTCCGGCCTTTTTTGCTGAAGTAGAAGAGTTGCTCAAAGAGACTTCTTAAGTTTAAGAGCAAACTGGTAAGCTTCCTTTTTTGAGATTCCAAAATCTTCGGCCAGGCGAGAAGAAGCTTCCTTTATGCTAAGTCCCTCTTCAAGCAAGGTTTTTAAAACCCTTTCGATTTCTTTTGCGCTTTTTTGTTTTTCTAATAAGGCCCCTTCAAAGATTAAAGTAAATTCCCCTCGGGGTTTATTTTCTTTGTACTTGGCCAGGAGCGAGGGAATGTCTGTCCAGAAATATTCTTCGAATTTTTTGGTCATTTCTCTGGCCATAAAGACTTTTCTCGGGCCAAGGATTTCAAGGGCGTCTTTAAGTGTTGCCAGCAGGCGATGGGGGGATTCATAGCAAAGAATCGGCCGTGTTTCGTTTTTTATCTCGTTTAAAATTTTTTGCCTGTCCCCTTTTTTGTTTGGCAAAAAACCGAGAAAAAGAAAGCCTGCCTTAAGCTCAAGGCCACTTACACTTAAAGCGCAGGCAATCGCCGAAGGCCCTGGGATAGGACGCACAGGAAGATCATTTTCATGGGCAAGTTTTACAAGGTGGGACCCTGGGTCAGAGATTCCCGGGGTTCCCGCTTCACTTACCAGGGCGATGCTTTTGCCTTCAAGGAGTTTTGCTATAAGTTTTGAGGCTTTTTCTCTTTCGTTGTGTTCGTGATAAGCCCAAAGGGTCGGGCCTTTTATGTCGTATGCGTTTAAGAGTTTTAAGGTAGTGCGCGTATCTTCTGAAGCGATGATATCAACGGTGCGCAATATGTCTAAGGCCCTTAGGGTTATGTCGCTCAGGTTCCCTAGGGGGGTGGCCACCACGTAAAGGGTGCCTGGTTCAGCTTTTTGTGGCGCGCCAGACATGGATTATGCGTTGTAAAGCGGTGAGATTGGCAAAAAACGCAATGAAAATAAGCACTGGCAAGAACCATTCAAGCAAAAGCCCTGCGGTTAAAATGGCCAGGCGTTCGAACCTGGTAAGGAGCCCTACTTTACATTCTATGCCAAGGGCCTCAGCGCGCGCTCGGGTATAGCTTACCATGAGCGAGCCACACAGTGCCAAAAAGGCGGCCAGGCCCAAAAGCATGTGGCCGATTTGAAAGGCATAAAAGATAAAGCCGCCAAAGATAGCTATTTCCGCATAGCGATCAAGGGTGGAGTCAAAAAATGCCCCAAAGGTTGATTTTTTGCCTGACCTGCGGGCCAAAAGACCGTCAATAGCGTCAAGGGGGCCAAAAATAAGGAGTAATAATCCTGCCAGGCGAAAGTAGCCAAGCCCAAGGGCAATGCCCGTGGCCACGCAACCCAGAAAACCGGCCAAAGAAACGGCGTTGGGAGGTATTTTTAAGCGGGCCAAAAAGTCCGCTATGGGAATTAAAAAAGGCTTGCTTAACTCACGCACACGGTCAGTGAGTGTATATGACGACATACAGTGCTCCTTGCTTTTTGGCTATAATAACCTTGAAAAAAATTCTAGGCCAATATTTTTGATGAAACCTTTGCAATTTTGCAAAGTCAGTGTTGTAAGCTAACTACATGGGACTTAAGAAAAAGAGACCTTTGCAAAACATCTTTTCTTAAGGCCCATTCAAGGATCCGTTCCTGTTTTCCGTTCCGAAAAATGGGAACGGATCCCTTGCGGTTGTGCTTGCAATACTGACCTCGACAATTTTGCAGAGGTCTCTTGATGTTTATTTTGTGTTTTTGCTAAGGGAGCTGAACACTTTTTTGAGAAGCGCAGTGGTGCGTGCGGCAGGGTCCTGACGGATGCGTTTTTCCTCTTCGGCCAAAAGCTTGAAAAGCCCTTCTAGGCTTTTTTGGGTAACATAGTGATCAAGTTCTAGGTCTGTGTTTTTGAGATAAGTGCTTACCAGGCTATCAGAAATAATCTCCTGATATTTTCTGGTAACGCCCACTTTATCTAAGTTTTCTTTCACAATTGGTTGAAATTTCACATAAAGATCATCCCATGTTTTTTGGCGAAAATACTCAGTCACCGCATGATCTCCGCCATAAAGAAGGTTTTTGACATCTTTTAACGTAAGGTCTTTAACGGCTTTTAGGAACACAGGAAAAGCTTCCTTCGCCGCCCTTTCCGCTGCGTGATTCATGCTTGCTTCAAAAGCTTCTACCTGGCTTCTTAGGCCATATTTGCGCAAAAAATTTGCAACTCGTGCAAGCTTAGGAGGCAAGGGGATACGGATATCGGGATTGTTGAGGAAACCACCTTCCTGACTCGCTTTGGAAACTGCCCTTTTTAAAGCTAGGGTTAACGCCTCTTGTAGGCCTTTTCTTACTTCAGAATCTGAAAGTTTGTTTTGTGTTTTTTGAGAAGGGGTTTCCAATAATTTTTGGAAACTTTCCCAAAAACTAGCGTAAGAATATTCCCCTGCAAGCAAAAATATTAAAAGGATTAAAGTAAATTTCTTCATGTTTTTTTCTTTTCAGTTTGAAAAAATAAGACAGGACCTTTGCAAAACATCTTTTCTTTAGGCCCATTCAAGGATCCGTTCCTGTTTTTCGTTCCGAAAAATGGGAACGGATCCCTTGCGGCTGTGCTTGCAATACTGATCAATTTTGCAAAGGTCTCAAATTAATAATTAACATAAATTAATTGTTTTTGTGTGACAAAGGTTTAAAATTCGTCTTATGAAAGATTTTTTACTTGAGATGCTTGCCATTGGTATTTTCGTGGGGATTTTGTGGCTCTATCTCGAATGGCGGGCTCGCAAAAGATGACTTTTCACCTCCTTTAAAGGGCTGTATCTTTTCATTCCATGTCTAAAGAGTTCCCCAAAAAAGGGAAAATACTGCTGAGACTTCCCAACTGGATTGGCGATGCGGTAATGGCCTCGCCGGTGCTGGCCACCCTTTCCCATTATTTTGATGGAATTGCCCTTATAGGCCGTCCCCATGTGCTTGGGCTTTTTGCCGCGTGTCCAAAGCTTGAAAAAGCCTACCCCCTT
>Ga0256840_1002843_pt1 | contig 14751 bp, 18 predicted proteins | sample 355202metaG_FD_185969 | JGI IMG/M metagenome (GOLD analysis project Ga0256840, IMG submission 185969) | Hydrothermal vent microbial communities from Mid Atlantic Ridge, Atlantic Ocean - 355-202 | ecosystem: Environmental > Aquatic > Marine > Hydrothermal vents | place: Atlantic Ocean: Mid...
ATCACCAATTTGCAAATTTGTAGCGTTATTTTGATCGTAATATTGCGTTTGGTCAGATGAATTTCCATCACCAATTTGTGTTATGGTTTCTGTATTGTCTTCTGCCCATCCTATACCTTGTTTTTGGCTGGAACTATTGTTGTCTCCTGTTTGAACAGTTGTTGTAACATTACGATCTCCTTGAGTTAAAACAAAAGCATCATTCATATCTCCGGTTTGATCTACATTGGCATTGTTGTCATCTCCGCCAACACCGCCAATCATTCCGGTTTGTGTAACATCTGAATTGTTTGATAAACCGGTTTGGTCTACAGTTACCACATTGCTATTTCCGGTAGAGGAAACCGCACTGGTGTTTGATTGTGCAAATAATGCACTTGTTGCAACCATTAATACGGATGCTAAAACTAATTTTCTCATGATATAATATTTTAAGGGTTTTAATACTACAAAGATGCATGTGTATTTCGCTTTAACCAATGATAGAAATCATCTTAAAGAGTGATTCTTGTCAATATTTTTATAAAACCATATAAACAAATTCTATTTTAATAGAAATACTTTTATAGATTTGAGGTTTTATAGTAACTTTGCACAACCTATAAAATTTATATTATGCTTATTATTGGTATTGCAGGCGGAACGGGTTCCGGAAAAACAACTGTTGTAAATCAGATTTTAAATCAGTTATCTGCTGATGAAATTTGTGTGATATCACAAGATTCATATTATAAAGCAACCGATGAATTAACGTATGAGCAACGAACTAAAATTAACTTTGATCATCCAAAAGCAATCGATTTCGATTTACTTGTAAAACATTTAAAAGAGCTTAAAAAAGGAAATACAATCGATCAACCTGTTTATTCGTTTGTAACACATAATCGTTTAAAAGATACGCTTAAGACACATCCTAGAAAAGTGGTTATCGTTGAAGGAATTTTAATTTTTAATAATTTGGAATTACGCGATATGTTTGATATTAAAATCTTTGTTCATGCCGATACCGATGAGCGTTTAATTAGAAGATTACGAAGAGATATTAAAGAGCGAGGTCGTGATTTAGATGAGGTTTTAAACCGATATCAAGATACTTTAAAACCTATGCATCAGCAATTTATAGAACCTACAAAAAATTATGCCGATATCATTATTCCTAATGACAAGCACAATACAGTAGCAATTGATATTGTTAGAACTGTAATCAATCAAAAATTAACCTAAAAATGCTCAAAATATTAGGTAATAGAAAGAATTTAATACTACTTGTTGCAAGTGTTTTTGTGATTTGGATGCTGTTTTTTGATGAAAACTCGTATCTTTCGCATAGAGAATTAAACCAAGAAATTGAAGAAACTCAAAAAACCAATGCATTTTATAGAAAACAAATTGAAATGGATCAAAAAATGATACACGATTTAAAAGATCCGGATTCTTTAGAAAAATTTGGAAGAGAAGAGTATTTAATGAAAAAGAAAAACGAAGATATTTTTATTATCGATGTAGATTCTTTAAAACAAAAATAATGGCAAAAACACCTTTTTTATTTGATGAATTTTCTCCTGTTTCGGCAAAAGAATGGAAACAAAAAATACAATTTGATTTAAAAGGTGCCGATTATAACGCATTGTTAACCAGTACAAATGACGGAATTACTATAAATCCGTTTTATCATTTAGATACTTTTGAAACGCTTGAAGTTCCAAATCCTAAACACGATAGCAAAATTTGCCAACAAATCTTTGTCGATTCCGAAAAAATCGCCAATAAAATTGCAAAAGATGCTATTTTAAAAGGAGCCGATTCTGTAAATTTTATTGCAACTAAACCATTTGATTTTGAGCTGGTTTTTAAAGATTTATTACCTGATAAAGTTTCTTTTATTTTAGAAATTCGTTTTTTAAAAGAAGATTTTTTAACCGAATTAATTCATTTTGTTACAGAGAAAAATATCGTTCTTTTTATCGATATTATCGGAAATTTAGCTCGCTCCGGAAATTGGTTTTTTTCTAAAAAAGAAGACTTTGAAATTGTTAAAAAACTCCTTCGCGAAAGCGAAAATAAAATAAATATTATTGGTGTAGATGCCGCATTGTACCAAAATTCAGGAGCTAATAACATACAGCAAATTACGTATGCTTTGGCTCATTTTTTAGTTTATTTGGACTATGGAATAGTACCTGAAAAAGTATTTTTTAAAATGGCAATCGGTTCTAATTATTTCTTTGAAATTTCTAAAATTCGTGCACTGCGATTTTTGTTTGATTTGATAACAAAAGAGATGGAAATTGATTGCGAAATGAAAGTGATGGCAATTCCGTCTAAACGAAATAAAACCATTTACGATTACAACGTAAATATGTTGCGTACAACTACCGAAAAAATGAGTGCAATGCTCGGAGGAGCTGAGTATATATGTAGCTTTCCGTATGATGCAATTTACCATAAATCCAATGATTTTGGCGAGCGAATTGCCAGAAATCAATTGCTGGTTTTAAAGGAAGAAAGTTATTTTAAAGATGCCTACAAAGTAGCAGATGGCTCCTATTATATCGAAAAAATCACCTTACAATTAGCAGAAAAAGCATTGAAATTACTTAAAGATATCGATAAAAACGGTGGATTTTTACAGCAGCTTAAAAAAGGAACTATTCAACGAAAAATTGAAGAATCTGCTAAAAAAGAACAAACACAATTCGATAAAGGCGAATTGGTGCTTTTAGGAACAAATAAATATCCCAATGAAAAGGATAAAATGAAAGATAATTTAGAATTGTTTCCCTTTGTAAAATACAAACCCCGAAAAACGATAATTAAACCAATTATCGAAAAAAGACTTGCCGAAAAAATAGAATTAGAACGGTTGGAAAAGGAGTGAGTGCTATTTTTAAGTTGTGATAGTTGGTGAATAATCTTTGGTAGGTGATTTGTAGTTGAATAGAGGCATTTTTTTTGATAATCATTATTTTGTAGGATTGTTTAATTGCAATTAAATTTAAGCTGTTTACCATTAGTAAAATCGTTTCAAAACTGAATATTTTCTTATCGTATCATATTACATGGATTACTGATTTAAAAATACATAATTATTGATAATTTATGCGTAATTTTGCATTTTAATAAATGGTTGTAATGAATAATAAAAATAGAGATATAGACATTGAAGATATAGGTGATAATCATATAGCAACTTCCGCTAAAACACCTTTACGCAAAGATGCTTTTGAATTATCTGATGATGAAAAAATTAAAGCAATAGAAAAAGATATTTACCACGTAATGCATACGCTTGGTTTAGATTTAACTGATGATAGCTTAAAAGGAACACCAAAACGTGTGGCAAAAGCTTTTGTTAAGGAATTGTTCGCTGGTTTAAATCCAAATAACAAGCCTAAAATGTCCACTTTTGACAATAATTACAAATATGGCGAGATGTTGGTAGAAAAAAACATTACGGTGTATTCTACTTGCGAGCACCATCTTTTACCAATTGTAGGTAGAGCTCATGTTGCATATATTTCAAATGGAAAAGTAATTGGTTTATCAAAAATTAACCGAATTGTAGATTATTTTGCAAAACGTCCGCAAGTACAAGAACGTTTAACCATGCAAATTGTGCAAGAATTACAAAAAGCAATGGATACGCAAGATGTTGCTTGTGTGATTGATGCCAAACATTTATGTGTTAATTCGCGTGGTATTAGAGATATTGCAAGTAGTACGGTTACAGCCGAATTTGGCGGTAAATTTAAAGAAGAAGCCGTAAAACAAGAATTTTTAAATTACATTCAGTTACAAACGGAATTTGAATAATCTTATCCTTTAAAAAAATGGACAAATCCTTATTTAACGATACAAAAACTGCATTTTCCATTAAAACCGATACCGAGTTGGAACGTGCCTATTTTTTGTTTAAAATGATACAATCCGAACCCTTGGTTAGAATCGGAACTGCCGTAACAAAATTCGCTTTAAAGGCTCATATGCCTGTTGAGCATTTGATAAGAGCTTCGGTTTTTGATCATTTTTGTGGCGGTGTAACCGAAGAAGATTGTATGCCGGTAATCGATAAAATGTATCAAAAAAATGTGCATTCTATTTTAGATTATTCTGTCGAAGGTAAAGAAACCGAAGAACAATTTGATTTGGCTTTGGAAAAAACGTTAAAAATATTGGATTTTGTTAAAGAAAAAGATGCTATTCCGTTTGCAGTTTTTAAACCAACAGGTTTTGGTCGTTTTGCACTTTATCAAAAAATTACCGAGAAACAACCGTTAAATGATTCCGAAAAGGAAGAATGGAACAGAATAATTGCACGTTATGAAAAGGTTGCCAAAAGAGCATACGATAATGACGTACCTCTTTTAATTGATGCCGAAGAAAGTTGGATGCAAGATGCAGCCGATGATTTAATCGAAACATTAATGGAAAAGTACAACCAAGATAAAGCTATTGTATTTAGTACCTTACAGATGTATCGTCACGATAGAATGGATTATTTAAAAGGTTTGCATCAAAGAGCAAAAGAAAAAGGCTATCATATCGGTATGAAATTGGTTCGTGGTGCATATATGGAAAAAGAACGTGAGCGTGCAGCCGAAAAAGGGTATCCTTCACCAATTTGTAAAGATAAAGCGGAAACAGATAAGAATTACAACGATGCCGTTACTTATATGATGGAATACGATAAAATGGCGATTTTTGCAGGTACGCACAATGAAGATAGTGCTCTTTTATTAATGGAATTAGCAGAAAAACACAAAATACCTAAAAACGATAACCGAATGTGGTTTGGGCAATTATATGGTATGAGCGATCATATTAGTTTTAATTTGGCAAAGGAAGGTTATAATGTAGCCAAGTATTTACCTTTTGGACCTGTGCGAGATGTGATGCCGTATTTAATCCGTAGAGCGGAAGAAAACACTTCGGTTGCAGGACAAACATCGCGTGAATTGCGTTTGCTTAAAGAAGAACGCAAACGCCGAAAGTTAACGAGATAATTTTATTTTTTTAAATAAATTAACAACGATAAAAGAAATTATTCCTACAATAAGTCCTACTAAAAATTCAGCTAAAAGGCTAGGAAGAAATTCTACTTTGTGATGTATAAAAGAGATGTTGTGAACATATATGCCTCCGGCAACAAGTAACATTGCAATTGTTCCAACAACAGCTAATATTCGTATGACATATGGTAATGCATTAACCAGAAATTTCCCAATATTTTTTATAATAATATTATTACTCCATTTTGATATTTTGTAGCCAAAATCATCCATCCTAACAATTAGAGCAACAATTCCGTAAACACCAATTGTTGCTAAGACAGATATAATAGATACAACAGCTATTTGTGTAATTAAATCTTTGCCAACAACTGTACTAAGTGCTATTATTACAATTTCCAGAGAAAGTATGAAATCGACAAAAATAGCATTTTTGACTTTAACTTTTTCAAATTTTAAAATATCTTCTTTGGTGATAGTTTGGTCTTTATATTCATCAGTGTTTTTTACTTTTTCCTTTTTATGGAAAATAAAATCAATTATTTTTTCGGCACCTTCAAAAGCGAGATATAATCCTCCAATCATTAAAATAGGTATGATCGCTTTTGGAAAAAATGCACTTAATAGCATAGCAATCGGAACGATAATAAGTTTGTTTATAAAAGAGCCTTTTGTAATTGCCCATAGTACAGGGATTTCTCGGGAAGAAGCAAATCCTGATGCTTTTTCAGCATTAACAGCTAAATCATCGCCTAAAATTCCGGCAGTTTTCTTAGTAGCGATTTTGCTCATCGATGCTACATCATCTAAAAGTGTTGCCACATCATCAAATAAAGCAAAAAAACCTGAAGCCATAATAATAAATTAGTTTATACAAAAATACTAATTTTTTATTAAAGAACTTTTTAATAATATTTAAAATTAACGTTAAGATAATACTAATTACAATCGATGAGGTTATCGGAAAGAAAACTTTTACATTTTATTTGTCAATACGAATGTCTCCGGGAAGTTTTCCGAACCAATTGATTAACCAAGGTGTAAATTTTAAAATCAATCTAATAATAATAAGGATAATACCTACGGTAATAAATGTTTTGCTCATAATTGCTGATTTTTACGGAATAAAAAAGCCCAATCTTACAGGACAGGATTAGGCTTTTTTTATTGATTTTTGTTTTACATTTTATTTCATTAAATCCAAACTTCGTTTGATAAATTGCGTAAGCTCTTCACCTTTTAGTAAATTTTGCGAAAGTTTAGCTAAATCCAAAGCTTGTTGTACATATTCTTTTTGTTTTTTCTTTGCTTTTAAGATTTTATCCATCCATTCGCTATTGGTATTTACTACTAAGTTATAGATTTCCGGGAAACCTCCCATACCCATAAATCCGCCACCACCGGTTTGTTGCATCTCTTTCATTCTACGCATAAATTCCGGTTGTGTTATGATAAACGGATTGGCATTAGAGTCCATCGCTTCCAATTGTACCGTAAACTTATCGCTTGGCACATTTTTTTCGATGATTTCTTTTAATTTGTTTTGTTCATCTTCCGATAATTTGGAAACTTTATTATCTTCTTTTTTTATTAGATTGTCTATAGCATCAGCATCTACTCTGACAAATTTTACCGGTTGTTTATCTGTAGATGATTCGCTGTTGTCCATTTCCAATTTTTGTAATAGATGTGGTACGATAGGCGAATCTAACAACACTACTTCGTAACCTTTTGCTTTTGCTTCTTCAATATAACTGTGTTGTTCTTTGGTATCGGAAGCATAAAGCACGACGATATTTTTGTCTTTATCCGTTTGATTTGGTTTAATTTTTTCGATTAATTCATCAAACGTATAGAATTTTCCGTCTACGGTAGGAAATAAATAAAATTTTATCGCCTTTTCATAGAATTTTGGCTCTGAAAGCATTCCGTATTCAATAACTACCTTTATGTCATTCCATTTTTTCTCAAAATTTTCCCTGTCATTTTTAAAGATAGAATACAGTTTATCAGCTACTTTTTTAGTGATATAACCGGAGATTTTTTTAACCGCCGCATCTGCTTGTAAGTAGCTTCTGGAAACGTTTAACGGAATATCAGGTGAATCGATTACACCACGTAACATTTGTAAGAAATCCGGTACTATTCCTTCGACATTATCGGTAATGAATACCTGATTTTGATATAATTGGATTCTGTTTTTAGTAGGATCCATATTAGTTGTAAGCTTAGGAAAATACAGAATTCCGGTTAGGTGAAACGGATAATCAATATTTAGGTGAATATGAAATAACGGATCATCGATTACATCAGGATATAACTCGTGATAGAATTTTTTGTAATCTTCATCTGTTAATTCAGACGGTTTTTTAGTCCAGGCAGGATTTGGGTTGTTAATAATATTATCAACCGTAATCATCTTTGGTTGTTCTTCAATTTCGTTGCCGTCTTTATCCTTTTTCTTTTCCGGTTTCCAATTAGGATCTACAATTTCTTTGGTACCAAATTTAATTGGCACAGCATTGAATTTGTTGTATTTGGTTAATAATTCCTTAATTTTATTTTCGTCTAAAAATTCTTTTGAATCTTCCGAAATATGGAGAATTACTTCTGTACCACGATCTTTTTTATCGATTTCTTCAATGATAAAATTAGGTGAACCGTCGCACTCCCAATGTACGCCTTTTGCATTTTCTTTATATGATTTGGTGTTTAATTCCACTTTATCGGCAACCATAAAAGCGGAGTAGAATCCTAAACCGAAATGCCCGATAATTCCGGCTTCATCGGCTTTTTTATCTTTGTATTTTTCCAGGAATTCTTCGGCTCCTGAAAAAGCAATTTCGTTAATATATTTTTCTACTTCTTCTTTGGTCATACCAATTCCGTGGTCGATAACGCTTAGTGTTTTATTATCTTTATCGAGTTTTACTTCGATAAATAAATCGTTTAAATCGCCTTTGTATTCGCCAATTTCTTTAAGATGCTTTAACTTTAAGGTAGCATCGGTTGCATTAGAGATTAGTTCGCGTAAAAAGATTTCGTGATCGGAGTATAAAAATTGTTTAATAAGCGGAAAAATGTTGTCAACCGCAACATTAATTTTCCCTTTTGTCTGTTTTTTAGATTTTGTGTCAGCCATAATTCTGATATATTTTTTAGTATTTAATTGCTATAATTTTACGGTTACTTAACTGCAATAAAAATACCAAAACAAGATTTATGACAAGGTGTCAGTTTTTAATAATTTGGGGTGTTAATAGAAATACTTTTGCAGATTTAAGGCTTTAGAGGTTTCCAAATAGTTACTAGACCATTTGAAGCAATTTTTTTAACTTTACTTTTAAATTCAGATGAATTTTTAATTACAATTTCATTAAAAGTTCTATCTTGAGTTATAATATAATCAAAGTCCTTGTTGTAAATTTTTGGAATTTGTTCTTGATAATTATTAGCAATTCTATAAACATCGTGATGCCATGAAATCATTGGCGTATTCCATCCCGGAGGAGTTATAACCATTGTTTTTTTAGTGTTAAAATTATAATTATTTAAAAAACGTAAACTGTTTTTAAAATCAATAGCAAGTTGGTCTGAGGTAGTAAATTTATATTTGTATATTGTGTGCTGAATTTCCATTGCAACCGAAACCGTTCCTGTTAAAAAGAGAATTATTAATAATTTACTAGTAATTGTTTGAGGTTTAAAATTTGTGCTAATCACGATTAACATTAATCCTAAAGTAATCAAAGGCAACCAAGTGTCTAGTGAATAATAATCGTGAACCGAACAACTCCAAGACATTAGCAGATTAAATATAATTACACCTAGTAAAGAAAATAAAAACCAATATTTTATTATTGAATTGATTTTGGTTTTATATTTTCTAAAGGTATATAGTATTATGCCCAAACCTACCAAATGTGTTAATGGTAAAAAACCACGTATATACATTTTAAACTGTCTGAGTATCTGACGTATAAAAGAATGTAAATCGGTAGTAATCATTGGTTTATTTAAAAAAATTGTGCCATAACTTTCCGCTAGTAGTTTGTTGTAATAAAAGTAAGAGCCTATGATTAATAATCCAATACCAATGAAAATTATCTTTAAATCAAATTTTTTAGTCTTTATAATATTTATAAATAATGCTCCTCCTAAAGCAATTAAAAAAATTACCTGAGTAAAACGCATCAATCCTGCCAATACTAAAAAAAACAAACCTAAATAAAAGTATTTCTCTTTTGAATAATAAAAATATTTTAATAGGTAAACAAATCCGATAAGTAAAATATTATATGCTGCCATACTTACATGAAAACCATTTTGATAATAAGCATATATTGGCTGAAACATAATAAAGCCAACGATAAATATTGCAAACCAAAACCCTTTTATTTTTTTTATAGTTTTAAATAGGAAGAATAAGGCTATAAAACTTAATAATAACATTATAAATCTAAAAACCCATGGATCCGTAGTGTTTAAAACCTTCATAACTAACGCAACTGAAAAATGTAAAATAGGAAAATCTGTTGCTGTAATTCCTTTAGGATTTTTTAATTTTTTCTTTGGTGGAAATTGATGTGTTAGTGAAAAAGTTTTAGGATGTAAAAAATCAAAATCATTTTCTAGAAACCCTAATGCTAAAGCGTAATGATCTGATTGTGCCCAACCATGTGTTTTTGAAGGGATTTCATTATAACTTTTATTATGTAACAAAATTACAGATAGGATAAATCCTAAGATAAATATTGTATTTTTAGAAACTTTATCAACTATCATAAAAAAAGTATTACAAAAATATTAAGTTTATTAAATTTAGAGAATGGTTAGATGTTTATTACAGATTGAAACTAGGTTGTTTTTATAAAATAAAAGTCATTTTACAGATTTTAACAGCTCTTCCAGTTCTTTGTCTGTCAGATTTTCTTTATCTGCTTTATCATAAATGGAAAGCAAGTAAACGATAGTGTCAGAAATAGCAATATTGGTAATTACTCTGACACCACCACTTTTTCCTTTTCCTTTAGATTTAATGGCAAGGCGTATTTTATAACAATTTTTACCAAGAGCCGTACCTTGTTTGGGTTCAGTTTCTAGGCTTTTAATCAAAGTCGCAAACTCATCTTTTAGAGAGAGGTATTTTTTAGCTAGTTTTTTTAGCTCCTTTTTAAATTTCGGAACAGCGATAACACTATAACTCATCTAGTAAATCTTTTGCAGGAATCCCTTTTAATTTTCCTTGCTTAATCAAATTCAGTTCTTCCACAGCTTCCTTAATATTACTCATAAGCTCTACTTTTTCATCTGAAAGCGGTTTAACCTTAACAAAGTTCAAACTGTTAAGGAGTTCCATTACAAATGAAACTTTACTGTCTTTAATGTCTAATAAAACTTTCATAATACACTTTGTAATTTAGATTTAGTAATAAACGCATCCAAGATGGCATACTTCATTTCACTAAAACAAATATATAAAATTATTCAGATATTTGCCTTACAAAAAACAATAAAACCAAATTTTTTATTATTTTTGTTTAAGTAGAAGATTATATTTATAGTTCTGTTGTTGATTATTTTAGATAAATAGGAAATATATTTACAAATAGTTGACACAAGTATTACGTGATACAATCGTGCACTGGCGTGGAAATTGCAATGAACGTAGATCGCGATTGGATAGATGCAAACTTAGAATTTGCAATAAGCCAAAACAACAAGAAACTACAAGTAGATTACATAAAAAAATCCGGGAAACAATATTTTAAATTTTCACCCGAGCAAACCGGAGACTATATACTAAGCCTTGCTATAAGAGACGGCAAAAAAGAATACGAAAAAGACCAAACCTTTTTTATAGACAATTTTACCATAATCGATAATTCTAACAGAAATTTGGATTTAACCGCAAATAACATTACATTTGTACCACAAGTTCTTTCATATAACGATTATTACCCATTCGGTATGCTTGTACCTCAGAGGAATTATTCAAGTCCAAGTTACCGTTATGGCTTCCAAGGACAAGAGAAAGATGATGAGATTAAAGGTAGTGGAAATTCTTTGAATTATAAGTTTAGAATGCAGGATCCTAGGGTTGGGTGGTTTTTTGCGGTGGATCCTTTGGCGGCTCAATACCCTTGGTATACACCTTATCAGTTTAGTGGGAATAAGGTTATTGCTTTTGTGGAATTGGAGGGTGCAGAAGAAAAAGAAAATAATTTGATTGCTGCTAAGTTTTTATCTATAGAGGCTTGATTGAATGGAGGTTTTTGGGGAGCACCAAGTGAGGCTTCAAATGAATTAAGAATAATTGGAGAATCTTCTGATAATCCCGAAGTTCAAGAAATTGCTTATAAATCTGAGTTGGAAAGAATTCAAGCACTAAAAACTACTACAGAAAATTTGAAGGTTGTTAGAAATACTTTAGGTATTACAACTGCTGTGATGGTTGCAGTTCCAATAGTAATATATGCAGCACCCACAATTGCCGTTATTATACCTGAGGGAACTGCTGCTTCTTTAGAAACTTCACTTGGAATTGCAGAGACTGATGTTTTGAAGCAAATTATTCAAAATGGTGGAGATCCAACAAAAGTGGATTTGATTGATGCTGCTATAGAAGGAGCGTTCAAAGGTGAAGGTGGTGTTGCTAAAGAAGCACTAAAATCATTTTTAGATTATACAATTGAAAATAAAGGTAGTATAAATAACATTAATGATACAGGATATGAAACAGTATTAAAAGTAGCTACAAATAAGTTATTTGATAAACTTGAAATTAAAGGTTCTGGTGATATTGGGTCCGAATAACTTATTAAGATACTAAAATCAGAAAATCGAGCAATATTAGATAAAACTATAAAATTAACAATTCTTAAACCTCCTATGGTTATAAGAAAAAAAAGAGTTAAAAAATTAAAATTTCAAAAAGAATATTTTGAACAAGTAAAAGATAATATTCCTTCACAACCAAATATTAAAAAATGAAAAATAGGTTATTTAAAAAAATAATCCCATATATTGTTCTATTAGGAGTAATTCTCTATTCTTATTTAAATGAAGCAAATAATGATAATAAAATAGATGTATATAAAAAAATGGGATTTGTTACACAAGGTACTATTATAAAATATAATACCACTGGCTCTGGCACAAGCATAAGTTATTATGTAAAATATTTATATTATGTAAATGGCAAAGAATATATAAAAAATAAAAAAATTAGTCTATTTAATGCAAACATTTATGATGCTTCTAAATTTATTGGCAAAAAATATAAAGTATATTACAATAAGGTCAATCCAAATGAAGCTTTTATTGATTTAAAAAAAGAATGTCTTGTCCTAAAATAGGTTTACCTGCTACTGCCCCCGCTACCGCTAGCTTGTAGCTAGTGGCACTCAAGAGTAAAAAAAAAGGACAATGAAAAAATATAGTATTATTTTTATATATTTGCTATATGAGTAGAAATTATAAGTTTCATAATCTCTCAGCCGCATACTTTGTATCTTTTGCTACGGTAAATTGGATTGATGTGTTTACAAGGCAAATTTATTACAATGTGTTAGCTGAAAGTGTCAATTATTGTAGAAAAAACAAAGGAATGGAGCTGTTTGCCTATTGCTTTATGCCTATCCATGTTCATTTTATATTTCGTTCAACTAATGAAGATCCTGCCGGTTTATTACGAGATTACAAAACACATACATCTAAAAAAATGATACAAGTTATTACAGAAAATGAGCAAGCAAGCAGCAAAGAATGGATGTTATGGATGTTTGAAAGAGCTGCAAAGAAAAAGGGAAACGTATCACAATATCAATTTTGGCAACATCACAACAAACCGATAGAATTATGGAGAGCAAAAGTTATAAAACAAAAATTAGATTATATTCATAATAACCCTGTAATGTCAGGTTTTGTTACAGAACCTACTGCATGGAAATACTCAAGTGCTAGAAATATAGCTGGGGATAATACGGTGTTAAAAATTGATGAGATTGGCTTTCTTGGGTAGTTACGTGCCACCAGTTACAAGCTGGCGGGAGCGGGGTTTAAACCTTAATACTCCAAGTAAAGGAGATATTGAAAAAATAATCCAATATGCTAATGATTTTGTAAATGGAAGAACAAAAGAAGGAAACGTTACTATTTTAGAAGAAATAGGCACAGATGACGGAACATCACCTATTAAAAAGGAAACTAAAGAACAGAAAACAGACGAAAAAAAAGAAAATGAACACAAAAATTAGACTAAATACAATTTTATTAATATTTATTTTATCTACATTTAAGTCATATTCTTGTACTTGTATAAACAAATTAGACGTAAAAGATGCCATAAAAAGCAATGATTACATTTTTGTAGGAAAAGTTCAAAAAATTGATATAGTTGAGATTGAAAATTTAGATTTATTTGAAGTAGTATTTGAAGTAAAATCTCGCTTTAAAGGTAAAATTAAAACACTCATTACTGTTTACACTAATTATGAAGAAGATATGTGTGGGTTTCCTTTTAAATTAGAAAATGAATATATAGTTTATGCAAGTTTATATAAAAATAAATACGTTACAAAATCTAAAAAATTAAGAAACATTATTGAAACAGATACTTGTAGTAGAACTAAACTATATGACAAAGTCGAAATTCTTAAATTAAGAAAACATAAAAAAGAAAAACCAGTTAAAAGAAAAGGTTGCGAAAACAAAAAAGCAATTCTAAATGATGATTAAATCTAAAAGCCTGTTCTTTCAGAATTTGTTTTTAGATTTAAAATTACCCCCCCAGCTACCGCACGATTGCATCGTGTGGTACTACAAAAAAGAAAGAAAACTACTTTAGAGATAAGGTAGTTTTTATGCAAATTGTTTTTTCACCACAATTTAAAAATATTGTCTTTTAGAATAAATTTGAGCAATGGAACAAAATTTGTATATTTGTGTAATATAACTAAAGTTATGGACATAGAGGCAGACATAAAATGGATTAGTCAAGAACTAAAAAGCGTAAAAGACCCAACACTTATTAAAGCTCTAAAAAATATGTTGAAATATAGAAGAAATGTAATTCAACCAAATAGAATAAGTATTGAACAATACAATGAAGAAGTAAATAAAGCAATAGCAAGAGTTGAAAATGGAGAGTTCTACACGCAAGAAGAAGCAGAAAAAATAATGGATAAATGGTAAGAAAATTGTTTGGGATAAAGAAGCAATTTTGCAAATGGAAGAAGTTTATGAATATCTAAAAGAACGCTCCTTACAGTCTGCAAATAAAGTTAGAGAAATCAATAAAAGAAAATGTACAGGGTTTATCAAAATACCCGGAAATTTATCCTTTAGATAGGTTTATAAAAGATAATGATGGAAGTATTAGAGCTTTTGAAAAATACAATTATCGTATAACTTACAAAGTAAAGGAAACTAAAATTATTATAGCACGAGTTAGGCACACAAGTCGAGAACCGTTGGAATATTAAAAAGGCACTTTCCTCAGCTACCGCACGAATAACCACAGTCGCTTCTGATCGATTGCATCGCGTAGCGTTACAGAAAAGCAAAACTACTTTAACAATAAAGTAGTTTTTTTAAGCAAGTTGTTTTTTAACCTGCAAGATTCAAGTCACAAATGCAACTTTTGGTTAAACAATAATTTATTCATTACAAATATAGGGTTTTCATAATTAAATCTCTTTCTAGGTCTTGCATTTATTTTAGTTTCTATTTCCTTTATATA
>Ga0256840_1002844_pt1 | contig 14745 bp, 12 predicted proteins | sample 355202metaG_FD_185969 | JGI IMG/M metagenome (GOLD analysis project Ga0256840, IMG submission 185969) | Hydrothermal vent microbial communities from Mid Atlantic Ridge, Atlantic Ocean - 355-202 | ecosystem: Environmental > Aquatic > Marine > Hydrothermal vents | place: Atlantic Ocean: Mid...
ACATTACCACTATGAACACACTCTAATTCTTTACCCTCTTTTGTGGTTATTTTCTTAAAGGTAATGACATAGTGTCCTGCTATCTCTTCAATGGTTCCTATGTCATTGTCTACAAGTTCTACTTTTGCACCTACGGGAACGACTATTTCTACTGAATCACCTAAACACGTTTTGTCTTTACATTTCCATGTAAGTCCATCTTCACTTACAAGTCCAGCTACTTGGTGTGTACCGTACTGTATAGAAAAGTCGTTTGACTGCGTGTTGTTTCTGTCAAAGGGACGCGAAAGCAAGTAGGCATCTGAAAAACCACGGTTTTGTGTGGTGTTTAGCTCTTTTTGGTAGCGTTTTTCATCAAAATCACCCAAGTAGTGGTCATCTATAGCATGTCTATATGCCTTTGTCACCACACCTGCATAGTAAGGAGACTTGGTACGTCCTTCTATTTTTAACGAATCAATGACACCTGATTTGAGTATCTCATCAACATGTGATGCCATGTTCATGTCTTTGGCATTCATGATGTATGTTCCTATGCCTTCTTCTTCGTCTAGCCTAAAGGTAGTACCAGACTCAGGGTTATGAGCGTAAATTTCATAGGGGAAACGACAGTCATTTGCACAGCTTCCTCTGTTTGGTACACGTCCCGTTTGAAGCGATGAGATGAGACAACGTCCTGAGTAGGCAAAACACATAGAACCGTGCACAAAGATTTCAAGTTCAAGATCAGGTATATGGTTTTTTATCGCTTCACAGTCTTTCAATGAGATTTCACGTGCCACGATGATACGTTTAACCCCTAAGTCATAATAAACTTCTGCATCCATAGCGTTCATAACGTTTGCTTGCGTTGAAAGGTGAATAGGTATGTCCGGTGCTATTTTATGGGCTATTTTCACTACTCCTGGGCTAGAGACTATGAGTGCATCGGGTTTAAGCTCTGCTATTTTAGCAATGTGGTTTTCATAAAGTTTGAGCTGCGAGTTAAAGGGAAATGAGTTTACAGTAGAGTAGACTTTTTTACCACGTTCATGTGCGTACTCTATGCCAGCTTCATAGGCTTCCATGTCAAACTCTTTACCCGAACGTATACGTAAAGAAAAGGTACTTGTCCCACCATATACTGCATCAGCACCATAGTTTAGAGCAATTTTCATTTTCTCTAAGTTACCCGCAGGTGCTAAAAGTTCTACTTTTGTTTGCATGATTATCCTATTTAATTATTAGCCTTATTTTACCCTATTAGTGGTAAAGAACACTTTTTATGCTAAAATCATACTATGAATAAGACAACAAGAGTAGATTTACATAACCATACCACACGCTGTAACCATGCCACAGGCACTGTTGATGAGTATGTACAAAGAGCCATAGAACTAGGTATTGATGTCTATGGATTTTCAGAGCATGCCCCTATGGATTTTGATCCAAAGTACAGACTGCCTTTTGAAGAGGTAGATGCTTATTTCACAGATATTAACCATGCTAAAGAAAAATATAAAACACAAATAGACATCCTATTGGGCTACGAAGTGGACTGGTTACAAGGGCATATAGACACTTCAGTACTCAATGCAAAAATGGATTATCTTATAGGTTCTGTGCATTTTATAGACAAATGGGGGTTTGATAATCCAGAGTTTTTAAGTGGGTGGAAAGAAAAAAATATTGATGAGATTTGGCAAGCCTATTTTGAAGCCATTGAGGCCATGGCAAACTCTGGTAAATTTGATATAGTAGGGCATGTTGACCTTATAAAAGTGTTTAAATTTATGCCAAAAAATGATGTGCGGCTTCTAGCAAAACATGCCCTTTTGGCCATTAAAAAATCAAACATGGTTCTAGAAATCAATACTTCTGGACTCCGTAAACCAACTGCTGAAATATACCCTTCACAACCACTACTTCAAGAAGCCTATACCTTAGGTATCCCTATTACATTTTCTTCAGATGCCCATGCCATAAACCAAGTGGGTGCTAATTATGATCAAGCCATAGCTTTAGCCAAAGATGTAGGATACACAAAAGCTGTTACTTTTAAAGAAAGAGAGAGACAATTGATTACTTTTTAGGCATGAGACCTTAACTTCTTTATTTTAGAATGGTTATAATCTATGACATTAATTAAAATTAGGAGCGTGACACATGGGTAAATTTGTTACAGGAACAGAAGAGTTCTTTAAATTTTGTGAAGACAATGAGGTTGAGTTTGTAGATTTTAGATTTACAGATATCAAAGGTGCTTGGCACCATATCAGTTATAGAATGAGTGCTGTAACTGCAGGACAACTTGAAGGTGGTCTTCCATTTGATGGTTCTTCAATCGAAAACTGGCAGCCAATCAATGAATCAGATATGTTACTTAAGCCAGATGTTGACTCTGCATTCCTTGACCCTTTCACTGCAGACTCTACAGTGATTGTTATTTGTGATGTGTATGACATCTACAAAAATGAGCTTTATGCAAAATGTCCAAGATCAATCGCTAAAAAAGCACTTAAAGCACTTGATGAAGCGGGTGTTGCTGATGCTGCTTACTTTGGACCAGAGAATGAATTTTTCATCTTTGATGATGTGAAAATTGTAGACAATGACAACCACCAGTCATTTAAAGTTGAAACTGACGAAGGTCACTGGGCTGATGCAGAAGACTATGGTGAGTATGGCAATATGGGTCACAGACCTAGAGTTAAAGGTGGTTACTTCCCTGTAATGCCTACAGATTCTGCAGTAGATTTAAGAGCTGAAATGATGTTACTTCTTGAAGAAGTGGGTCTTGAAGTTGTACTTGGACACCACGAAGTAGCACAAGGTCAACATGAAATTGGTATCGTGTACTCAGACATCATCACAGCTGCTGATAATGTGCAAAAATACAAATATGTAGTAAAAATGGTTGCTCACCTTAATGGTAAAACTGCAACATTTATGCCTAAGCCTATCTACAACGATAACGGAAACGGTATGCACGTACACCAATCACTCTGGAAAGATGGTGTAAACACATTCTACGAAGAGGGTGCATATGCAAACCTAAGTAAAACTGCTCTTGATTACCTTTCTGGTATCTTTGCACACAAAGAAGCTGTAGCAGCATTTACAAACCCAAGTACAAACTCATTCAAGAGGTTACTCCCAGGTTTTGAAGCACCACGTATTTTGACATATTCTAGCCAAAACCGTTCTGCCGCATGTCGTATCCCTTATGGTGCAGGAGCTCCTGCAACTAGAATTGAGACACGTTTCCCAGACTCTACTGCTTGTCCTTACCTTGCATTCTCGGTACTAATGATAGCTGGTCTTGATGGTATTAAAAAAGGTGGTTATGACTTAGTAGGTCCATTTAACGAAGACTTATTTGAATTAACACGTGATGAGATTGCAGAAAGAAAGATTCCTGAACTTCCAAACTCATTTAGAGATGCACTTGAAGGTCTAGCGTCTGATCATGACTTCCTAGCACCTATCATGAGTTCGGAATATATCAAAGAATATGTTGACTATATGTTCGACAGACACGTTATCCCTGTTGAGGGTCGCCCAACAGCACACGAGTATATCACTACTTACTCTTGTTAAGCGTTAAATTTATGTAGCTGTTCAAATTTATTTTGAGCAGCTTTTCTCTCTATATCTTTCCAACTTATTATCTCACGAAACATACTGTTAATACTCAAGTGAGTATAATAAGGTTAAGAAAATATAATAAAGAGAGCTACTATCATGTTTAATATACAAAAATATACTTTACTCTTCAGCCTACTAACATCCACACTTCTCTTTACTGCTTGTGGTGAATCTACCAATGAAATATCTGCCAAAGATAAAGTAGTTATTCTTCACTCTGTTGGTGTCACAGGATGTCTGTTTTTGGAGAACTATGGTAACGCCAAACTAGATGAACAAAACGCTGTAAAAAATACTGGATATACCAGCAAAGACAATACTATAACATGTGCTACATACGGTAAAACCCGTTCAACCATTGACTCCTACAATAATATAGATGCTAACATTCCTGAGTGTGCAGAACTCACTTTTGCACAAATACAAGAAGCATTTCCGAATGAAGATTTATCTTTTTATGAAAACAATGATAAATCTTGTGTACTTTCATTTGATTTGATATAATAAAACTATACTACAAAACTCCCAGGATATGGGAGTTTTGAGAAGAATTTTCTTTTATACCCCCCCATTATTGATAATATTAAGCTATTCGTGATACAGCAATAACTATAATTAAACATCAAAATAAAAGGAAAAGAATGATGAATAAAATGATGTTAACAGGTGTAGCACTAGGTGCATTACTTCTCTCAGGCTGTGGAGGGAGTTCAAGTTCAGGTGAATCTGCACGAGATATTTTACTCGGTAAAACATTATATACTGTAGATGAGAATTTAAATGAACCAAGAGGATATTATAAAGATATCTACGGAGAATCAACTATAACAGAGACAGAACATGCTGAAGATGGTACACAATTATTTCAACCCTTTACACTTCAACTAAGTTACAATAATAAAAATATTGTTGTGAGTGTTGGCTCAGAAAGTATAGTTTGTGGAGTAGAAAAGTCTTCAACGGGTGTTATTTTTGATTGTAATGATGGTAGAAAATTTCAACAGTGGTACAAAATATCAGATATACTAAGATAAGACATTTATAAATACAGAAGAGTTTATTTAAATAAACTCTTCTCAACTTCCGGCTTAAAAAAAGTAAAATACGTCCATAGTATCGTTCCATATACAAAGATAGAAAGCCCCACAACGCCTACCGTGACTACTTCAAAAAATTCTTTATGCTCAAAGCTATTAGGAATCATATGTACTAAGATAATAGACAATGCTCCCTTCATACCAGAGAAAGTGAGGATGAACCATCCTTCTAGTCCTACTGGCTCTATATGTTTTATCTTGTTACCTATAAAAGAAAATTTTGCCATCGAGATAGCACGTATCAAGGTAGTGATACCAAACATAATCAATATCTCCATTTTATATTGCCAAAGCTTTTCAAAGTTTACCATTTCAGCTAAAACGAAAAATATCATAACCGCAGCGATGTATCCAAACTCTTTTGCCATTTCGTAGATGTATTCGAGTCTCTCTTCTGTGGTTGCCTTTATACTGCTAAGACGTATAGTACGCATGAAACTTTTGACTTTTTTAGCTTCACCCTCTACCAACACTTCATTGTCACTGTCTATCCAAGCTTTGGTTGCTATGATAGCTACTATGAGCGTCAATATACCCGAAACATGCATCTCTTCTGCTACCACATAGGCTAAGTAGGCTTCGATGATAAAAGCAAAAAACTCACCTCTTTTGTCTGAAAAAAGTTTCATAAGCATATAGAAAGAGAACCCTATAACTAAACCTATACCTATACTTACGACAAAGACGCGTAAGGCATCTAATGTAGCATCTCCAGCATCTATGTTGCTTGACATCATCCAAGGTAAACCTATGAAGAAAAAGGCGATAACAGCTGTCGCATCATTACCCAAAGATTCGCCTTCTATGAGCACTTTAAGATGATGGCTAATACCCTTGAAACGTGAGAGTATAGACTGCACAGAAACTGCGTCCGTAGCCATGTTGATGGCAAATAAAGAGACATACGCACCCAAGGTTAAAGACTCAAATATATTTAAGTAATACATACTTGCACCTACCGTGATAGAGAGTGCCACAGCTACTACAGCTAAGTAAAAAATATCCCAACTATACTTTTTTATATCTGAGAAATGTAAATGCAATGCATCACCCATAAAGATAAGCGGTATACAAAAAAGTATGATCGTATCAAAGTATAATTTTAAATCTATAGGCACTGCCATTGGCACATAGGTATAAATAGTATATGACCCAATGAGCAGTATAAACACCGAAGGTATTTTTAATCTACTTGCAAGTGCGTCTGAGAAGACCACAAGCGCCAAAATCGTAATTAGTATAATCTCTGGTGCAAAGTTATGCATCTAAACTCCTAAAATAGCTCACCACTATCGTTAGATACTGGTGTCAATGGTACTTTTCTTTGTGGATGTAATGCATCACCCATATTTTGTTGCTCTTCCTCATCATATCTTGGTGTATCATCAATATTGATTGGCACTGCCATTCCAATCGCACCCTCATCAGGGTCTACGTCTTCAAGAATCTCTGTATCTTCTACCAAGAGTGCATTAGAGGTATTCATCACTTTTTTATGCGCATCGGGGAGAGGGGAATTAAGGGTATAAAGTTCTGATTTCCCTTCATATTTTCCTTTAAATACACCCTGAGGTATATCAAATGTTCGTTTAGTATCGGGGTAAAGCTCTAATAATTTTTTATAGTAGTACGCAAAGGCTGGTGCAGCCAATGCACCACCCGTTGCACCTCTACCTATGCGTTTATTATCATCACGTCCAAACCATACTATGGTTTCAATCGTTGGAGAATACCCACAGAACCATGCATCTATGTTATCATTGGTTGTACCCGTTTTACCTGCAAGTTCTATGCCTTGTACACGTGCATTTCTGCCTGTACCTCGCTTAACAACGTCCTTTAAAACATCGGTCATTAAGTAGGCTTGCTCTGGTGTGGTAAAGTTAGCTATTTCTTTAGGACGGGTCTCATAGATGACGGCACCTTCCTTAGAAATAATCTTACTTACAAGTCTAGGCTCAATCATATGCCCTTTGTTTGCAAATACTGAAAATATCTGTGCCATTTTAAGAGGACTTAGACCTAAGTTACCCAGTGCTATGGACATATCTCTAGGTATGTGAGGTACATCTAAAAAGGCTAGCCTTTTTCGTATGGTACTCACACCTAAATCTGAGACAAGATTAATTGTCGCTAGGTTACGTGAATGCACAAGCGCTTCTCTCAATGAGATAAACCCTTTAAAATCATGTTCATAGTTTTTAGGTGACCATATTTTAGGTTTTCCCTTGTAGTAGTACTGAAACGTTCTAGCAAGGTCAGTTAGCGGGCTTGCAGGGTTATACCCCATGTCTAATGCTGTTTGATAGATAAAAGGCTTAAATGCAGAACCTGGTTGACGTTTTGACTGTGTGACTCGGTTAAAGTTAGACTTTTTATAATCAGTCGTTCCAACCATTGCCAAGATGTCACCTGTACTACTTTCCACCGCCACAAATGCCGTAGCAAGTGTCGAAGAATTTGCATCTTCTCTATATTTTTTCAAAGCTTTATTGTAAGCAAATGAAACGGCATCTTTAGCAATAGCTTGTTGTTTCATATCTATAGTTGTATAAATTTCATACCCACCTGTACGAACATCACCAAGCTTCCCTTTAAAACGTCTCAATACTTCATCGACTATCTCAGGAGCAATGTTTTGAGTGAGTGAGGTCTTGTGCACAGTAGGCGATTCTTTGACTGCTTTTAAGTAGTCACTTTGTGTAATCCACCCTATACTCTTCATACGGTAAAGTACATTGTTCGCACGATTCAGAGCACGCTTATAATGTCTTAAGGGGTTGTAAAAACTTGGTGCATTTGGTAAGCCCACTAAAATAGCCATCTCTTTATGTGTCAACTCATGCATCTCTTTATGAAAGTACCCATTGGCTGCTGTTTTTACACCAAAGTAGTTATTGCCATAGGAAATTTCATTGAGATAACGCTCGATGATATCTTCTTTACTGAGTTCATGTTCTATTTTGAGTGCTAAAATAGCTTCTTTTATTTTACGGGCTAGTTTCTTTTCATTGCTAAGTATTTTGTTTTTTATAAGTTGTTGGGTAAGTGTGGACCCACCTTCTACAAAAGCACCTGCTTGTATGTCTTTAACGATAGCACGCATGATGGCATCAGGATTCACGCCATTGTGTTCAAAAAACCGTGTGTCTTCCATCGCAACTAGACCTTCTACTAAAAACCCTGGTATTTCATCATAACGTGCGTAAAGACGGTGTTGCTTTTTAAAAACATAAGCCAATTTTTTACCATTTCTGTCATACACAATAGAAGATGTTTCTGGTTTATAGTTGATGAGTTTATCTGCATCTAAAGAGATTTCTTCATAGGCATAGATAAATGCAGCCGTCAATGCCACACCAAACAACATGGCTAAAATGATAGAACCCTTGACTAAACTACTAAACACATAGACCCTTTAAAATTTATTTACTATTGTACCGAGTTTGCCCTAATTAGCGCTAACACATGGCGTAACTTCTGCAAGGAAACATTGAGATTTAATATCACACGCATGATAGGTTCTTTGACAGTTGGTTGACGAATAGCACCTACCAAATACCCCTGCTCCATCAAACCTTTTTGCACCATTTGCGTATGCTCATTATCTGGCATTTCCATAGGGACTATCAGACTATGGGTAAAGTGCTTTAACTCTTTTCGTACAAGTATTTGACGTGCCAGTATCTTTTGGTTGTACTCACTCGCATGTTTACGGATGTACTTAAAGTTTACATAAGCAAGAGCGGTGTCAAAGACAGAAGGAGCAGTGGAGTAGATGATAGGTTTTGCACGGTTAACCAAAAAGGAGATAATATGAGATGAGGCTAATATATAAGCCCCATACGACCCATAGGCTTTACCCAATGTTCCCATCTTTATATGACGTTCATTTATCTGTATGCCATAAAATTCAAAGATACCTAAAAGTTTAAGCCCTAATACCCCTGCAGAGTGTGCTTCATCTACTATCATCATCGCTTTGTGTGCTTCAGCAAGTGTAAATATTTCTTTCACACATAAGTCTCCACCCATGGAGTAGACACCTTCTACTGCTATTATCTGTCTTTTGGCTCGGTGCTGCTCTAGTTTTTGGGCTAAATCATGGACATCATTGTGTTTAAAAGTAACTACCCTATCACCCAAGAGCCCTGCAGCCATGACTCCAGATGCGTGGTACTCCTCATCCATAAAAAGCATGTCACCTTTACGTACCAGTGCTTCTATGAGCGCCATGTTTGCCAAGTATCCAGACCCTACCACAAGCCCCTCTTCAAAACCATTTTGTTCTGCTAAAGTCTCTTCAAAAAGTTTATGCACAGGATGGTAGCCATTGACTAGCATACTTGCTTTAGAAGTAAGTGTGTCAAACTCTTTTACAAGCTTCACTGCTTTTTTAAACTGTTTTTTATTGTGAGAAAGTCCCAAGTAATCATTGGATGCCAAATCCTCTAAATTTTCATCAAAAATCTTACGCTCTCTAAATCGTCCTGCTTTTTTGAGGGCTTTTAGTTCGTTTTCGTACATTAACTAGCCTTTTATCCAAGGAAGCAACACTTCTACTTGTAACCCCATAGCAGTACTCTCATAGCCATCTACAGACTGGATGTACTTTTTGCAAAATCCCTCTACCATACAAGCTCCTGCTTTGCCTTTCCATAGACCACTTTTTAAGTAGTCTTCCAAATCATCATCTTCAAATGTTGAGAAGTTGTAATGTGTAGCAGAGATATCTGAGAAGGCTAAAGTTTTTGACTTGTAGTGCAGGGAGGAGATGATGGAGATGGTAGAGCCAGACTGTAACTGTAAAATGCGTTTGGCATCTGCTACATCTTTTGCTTTTCTAAGGATGCTACCATCTGATGCTGCTATGACTGTGTCTGCACACAGTAGTGGAACGTCTAGTCCAAACTCACGCACGGCGGCTTCTAGTTTCCCTTTACTTGCTGTGTAAACAAAATCTTTTGCTATGGTTGTGTTTATTTGTTCTTCATCATATTTGGGTGATTTTTGTATGAAGTCCACGCCAAACTTAGCAAGCAATAATGCACGAGACTCAGACTGTGAACAAAGACAGATTTGCATTATAGTCCTCTAAGACTCACACCCATCCAAAGTGCCACAAGTCCTAGTACGATGTTAAGTGGTAAAAGTACATTTGCCATCCACTTCATTCTGGCTTTTGCTTCTTTTACTTTGCCTTCGTTGAACATCTTCCATGCAGTCGCACGTTTGTAGTACATCACACCATAGTTGACTGCCATGATAGTCCAAATGATTTCTTTTGAGAGAAACAAAGTTTTCAAAGTCCCATGATGTCCACCCAGTGAGATAGCCATGATAAGTCCTGTAGCAAAAAGTATGATGATAAAAGGCATTACCAAATTAAAGAGTCTTCCAACCGTTTGCATAGTGATACCAAGTCTTTGTTTAGGTTCTAAAATATCTGCTATTTTATGGCTCAGCAACATCTGTGCATCTGTAATGCCACCACGAGCGATGACAGGATGAACCGCCACACGCATGGCAATCATACCCCCTACCCAGATAAAGGCAGAAAGCACATGTAAAAACACAAGCATGTGTCCATTGTTTGCAAAAAATTCACCCATTATAGGTTCTCCTCTAGGTACTGTAATGCTTTTTGTGTCGCTTCTGCTATTTTAGAAGCATCTTTTCCACCAGCTTGAGCAAAGTCGGGGCGACCTCCGCCTCCACCACCAAGAATTGGGGCGATGGCTTTAATCCAGTTACCTGCTTTGATGCTTGTCTCTTTACTTCCACAAGCGATGAGTACTTTCTCTCCCTTTTTTTGGAAAAGCATAATGGCAACATTTGGGTACTTGTTTTTAGCCTCATCTATCAGCTCTTTAATGTCACCCGTTTCTACTTCTTCTACAATGACATTTGCACCTTTAAGTTCTGTTGCCGTTAATTCTTTTTTAGTAGCTGACTGTGCTGTTACTATCTCAGACTTGAGTGTTTTTATCTGTTCTTTGAGTTTAGCTATGCCCGCTAGAGGATTTACATTTTTAAGTTCTGTTTTTACTTCATTTAGTTCATCACGTAGTGCCTTTACTGCATCCACTGCTGCCTTACCACAGATAGCTTCTATACGTCTTACACCTGCAGATACACCTGACTCTTTACTTATCATAAAGAGACCTATTTGAGAGACATTATTTACATGTGTACCACCACAAAGTTCTACAGATGCATCACCCATGCTTACCACACGTACTTCATCACCATACTTCTCACCAAAGAGTGCCATGGCTCCTGAGTTTTTGGCTTCTTCTACGCTCATGAGTTTTGTTTCTCTTGGTAAGGCTCGTGAAATTTTGTCGTTTACCCATGCTTCTACTTTGGCTACTTCTTCGCTCGTCATCGCTTGGGGGTGAGAAAAGTCAAACCGCAAACGCTTGTCATCATTAAGTGAACCTGCTTGGCTAATGTGATCACCCAAGACTTCACGTAGTCCTGCATGAAGCAAGTGTGTAGCAGAGTGGTGTTTTTCTATTTCTACACGTGCAGTATCTACCACTGCTGTAACCTCATCACTGATGCACAGTTCACCTTCTACTTCTGAGAGGTTCATGTCAAGAAACTTTTTAGTGCCTAAGACTTGCACCACATCATTTAGGATGTGTAGTTCTCCACTGTCACCTACTTGACCACCTGACTCTGCATAAAAGGGTGTCTCTTTAAGCATCACCCAACCTTTACCATCTAAGTCTGTAACTTGTTCAAAGTCTTCATCTAGTAAGGCTAATACCGTTGTAGTGTGTGTTGTACGTTCATATCCTACAAATGTGTTTTCTCCAAACTCTTCCTTCAGTGCTTTAAAGTCACCTGTTGTTGCTGCGTCCCCTGTACCTTTCCACCCTGCTTTTGACTGTGCCTTTTGAGCATCCATTTTTGCAGTAAAAGCATCCATATCTAGGCGTATGTTTTTTTCACGTAGCATGTCTTCAGTGAGGTCAAGTGGGAAACCATAAGTATCGTAAAGTTTAAAGGCAACTTCGCCATTAAAGACTTCTGAGTTTAACCATTGCGGTTCATTTTCTAGTTTTTCTTCTAATGCTTTAAACATGTTTTGTGCGTTAAACCCATAAGGTCTTTTGTTGGTACTGATTTCTCTGTCTTTGTTGTAGTGCATACGTGCAAGTTCTTCGTTAAAGAGTTTGATACCTGACTCTATAGTCATAAAGAAACGCTCTTCTTCTAGTTTCATAGAGGTTTTAATTGCTTCAGCTTTACTAGCCAGGTAGTCATACTGTCCACCCATCAAGTCTACTAGTGTATCTACCAATTTATACATAAACGGTTCACGTAGTCCTAGTAAATACCCATGACGAATGGCACGACGCATAATGCGTCTAAGCACATAACCACGTCCTTCTTTGTCAAAGTTTACCCCTTGAGCCAGTAAAAAGGAACAAGAACGTAAGTGGTCTGCTATGACTCTGTAGGATGCTGAGTTACTTGCATCAAAATCATACTTAGTGCCTACAAGTTCACCTATTTTGTCTAAGAATGGCATAAAAAGTGACGAGTGGTAGTTGTTTGTCTGACCTTCTTTTATGGCAACCACACGTTCAAGCCCCATACCTGTGTCTATGCTAGGTTTTGGCAGAGGGTTCAGTGTGCCTGTTTCATCTCTAAAGTACTGCATGAACACAAGATTCCAGATTTCCAAGAAACGGTCACCCTCTCCACCCATCTTGTCTTCAGGAGCGTTAAAAAGCTCTGCACCTTGATCATAAAAAATCTCCGAACACGGGCCACATGGTCCCGTATCTCCCATCTGCCAAAAGTTATCTGCATCACCAAAACGTACGATACGGTCTTTAGAGATGTGTTTTGCCCATATCTCTTCTGCTTCGTCATCTGAGTCATGTACAGTGACCCATAGTTTTTCTACAGGCAGAGCCAGATATTTATCTGAGGTAATAAACTCCCACGCATAAGCGATAGCCTCTTCTTTAAAGTAGTCAGCAAACGAGAAGTTACCCAACATTTCAAACAGTGTGTGGTGACGTGCTGTGTAGCCTACGTTGTCAAGGTCATTGTGTTTTCCACCTGCTCTTAGACATGTCTGGCTTGATGTAGCACGAGGTATCTCAGGGATGGGAGCCTCACCAGTAAAGATGTTTTTAAACTGCACCATACCTGCGTTGGTAAACATAAGTGTGGCGTCATCTGGTACAAGTGGAGAACTTGGTATAAGTGCATGTCCTTTGCTTTGAAAAAAGTCTAGAAATGATTTTCTAATATCCATGGGTTCAGTATCCTAATGTAAAGCCTAATTTAGCTTTTTAATAAATTAGAGATATTTTATCTAAAATGTGTTTATTGGGAGGTAAAGCGTATAGGATGATGATACTATCGCTCTATAGTTAAGAACGATAGTGTCACTTTTTTATGAGATTTAAAGATAGAAAGTACACTGATCGTCTATGTCATATTCAAAACTTCCATCACCAAAAGTTGTACTTGCACCAAAAGAGGCACATTCATAAGGAATACCCCCTTTCCCGCCGTTAGAGATGTCTACAATACGCACAATGTCATCAACCACAGGATCTCCAAATAAGTCTCCTCTTAATCCTAAAAAATCAAACTCACAATTATCTGGTGGATAAAATGAGAACTCTCCATTAGGTGCTGTACGACCCCAATCTCTCATAGAATCGCATTTATAAGGTATATTACCATAAGAGAAACCTTGTTCATCGACTAAAAATAGTGTGGTAAGTCCATCATTTATATTATTAGTAGATCCACCTCCACCTCCACAACCACTTAAACCAATCACTGCGACAAGTGAAATAACCAATGCCATTAACTTTTTCATATTCAACTCCTTTTATAAATTATAATTTTATTATAACCTAATAATTGTGTTACATTTGTGTGAGTAGTTTTGCTATCTTCTCACTACCCTCTTTCTCTACCACATTCATAAGCCCTTGACTCACACTCTTCAAATCTTCTTCTAAAAGTTGTACTACCTTAGAAACTTCTATCTCACCTTCACGCATAAGCCAAGCTAAGTTTTTTTCTACTAAAAACTGTGCGTTGTAGAACTGATGGTCTTTTGCTGCGTAAGGATATGGTATGTATAGTGTAGGTACTCCAGTAGCACTGAGTTCCCAAAGGGTGGAAGCTCCTGAACGTGCTATGGCAAAATCTGATTCATTCATATAGGTAGCTAACTCGCTTGTAAAACCAAATACATTTGCATCAACACCTAGTTTTCCATATGCCTTTTTTACTGCTTCAATGTTCTTTACACCTGCTTGATGGATGATTTTTATTCCTTTTTCTTTCAGTATAGGTGCTAGTTCTAAAGCCAAATCGTTAATAGCTCTTGCTCCTTGCGAACCACCTAAGAAAATAATGGTTTTAAGAGATTTACGTACATGCGCATTGTCAAAAATGATTTGTTTAATAGGGTACGCTTTGATGGGACTCTCTTCGAGATAAGAAGAGATAAAATGTGTCGCGTAGGGCTTAAGTAGTTTATTGAGTGAACCAAGTGCAGCATTTTGCTCATGTATCACTAAAGCTTTCCCCGTAAGTTTCGCTGCAAACGCCATGGGAGCAGCTGAAAAACCACCCACACAAAACACCACAGAAGCTCTATGTCTACGTAGTATTTTGATAGACTGAAACATCGCCTTTGCCATCATAAAAAGAGACTTCACTTTTCCAAGTGCCCCTTGGTTTACCACACCGCGTGTATCAAAAAAGTACTTATAGACAAAGTCATCATCTTCTCCAAACCACTGCTTGTCTTGCCCCTTAGTTGAGCCTACATATATAAGTTCTTCATTTTCCAAATGCTCTTTTACTGCCTTAATGATGGTCAAATGCCCACCTGTTCCACCACCTGTCATGATTATGCTCATATATGTACCCTCATTAAGTTTTAGAACTTATAGTTTATCTGAATACCTTTATAGTCACTACCTACTTCTGGTGTAACACTAAGTTTTTGTAGTGGATCAACAAAGTA
>Ga0256840_1002845_pt1 | contig 14743 bp, 13 predicted proteins | sample 355202metaG_FD_185969 | JGI IMG/M metagenome (GOLD analysis project Ga0256840, IMG submission 185969) | Hydrothermal vent microbial communities from Mid Atlantic Ridge, Atlantic Ocean - 355-202 | ecosystem: Environmental > Aquatic > Marine > Hydrothermal vents | place: Atlantic Ocean: Mid...
CCCGGCAAGGGCTTAAAATATCTTGCATAGAAGAAATTGCCTACAAAAAAGGATTTATAAATGCCGAACAATTAAAAAAACTTGCCGAACCTTTAAGTAAAAATCAATACGGCGAATATCTTTTGAATTTGATTAAATAAGATACAGAAAATAATATGAAGTTTATAAAAACCGAAATACCCGGTTTGGTAATTATTGAACCGCTTATTCACGGAGATGAAAGAGGTTATTTTTTTGAATCTTTTCGGAAAGAAGAATTTGAAAAGCATATCGGAAAAGTTGATTTTGTTCAGGAAAACGAATCAAAGTCAAGCAGGGGAGTGTTGCGAGGACTGCATTTTCAAAAACCGCCGTTTACACAGGCAAAATTGGTAAGAGCGGTTTCCGGCGAAGTTCTTGATGTTGCCGTTGATATACGAAAAGATTCGCCGACATTCGGAAAATATGTTTCTGTTAAGTTATCCGGAGAAAACAAACGACAGTTTTTTATTCCTCGAGGTTTTGCCCACGGTTTTGTCGTATTAAGCGATGAGGCAATTTTTTCCTATAAAGTTGATAATTATTATGCACCGGATTTTGATGACGGAATTTTTTACGGTGACCCTGATTTGAATATTGATTGGATACTGCCTGATGATGAGTTGAAATTATCCGAAAAGGATAAAAAAATGCTTCCTGTTAAAGATAAAATATTGTTTAAAAATAGTGACTTTTTAAAACGAGGTTAGCATTAAGCGAAATTTTATCTTATATGATAAAGAGAGTCAAATCATACATAAATAAATCCGAATTTGTAAAAAATTCCTTAACTCTGTTTACCGGAACTACAATAGCTCAAATTATTCCGGTATTAATTTCTCCGCTTTTAACTCGATTATATACACCGGGTGATTTCGGCGTATTGGCTTTATATATGAGCTTTGCAAGTGTTTTGGCTGTTTTCGCAACAGGAAGATATGAAATGGCAATTATGCTGCCGAAAAAAGACAGTGATGCAATAAACTTATTTTCGTTAAGTCTTGTTATTTCAATGCTTGTAAGTATTGTTGTTTTACTTACGGTTGTTCTTTTTCATAACCGGATTGTTTTGTGGTCAGGAAATAACAGAATTTCTTTCTTATTATATTTCTTACCTTTTTCTGTCTTGTCTCTCGGTTTTTATAAATCATTAAATTATTGGTTTAATCGAAAAAACAAATTTAAAAATATTGCCGGTTCAAAAGTTATTGCTTCTTCTTCAAATTCCGCAGTCAGTTTAATATCGGGAATTATTAATAAAGGCGGTTTCGGCTTGGTTTTCGGGTGGATATTCGGGCAATTAAGTTCAATGCTGTTTTTATTGCGAAAAATGTATGTTACGGAAAGAGAAAACTTTAAAAATATTAAAAAAAATAAAATTCTTGCTGTTACTAAACGCTATAAAAAATTTCCGCTGTTTGATATTTGGTCCGAATTTTTAAATGTTCTGTCTGTTCAGTTGCCTATTGTAATTATTTCTCAATTTTTCGGAGAAAATATTACCGGGCATTATTCATTTGCATATAAAATTTTATTGCTTCCTTTTTCTTTATTGGCATTCTCTATGGGACAGGCATTTTTTAAAAAAGCAAATGAAATTAAAAACGAAGGAAAAGATGTTGCTGTTTTTACTTTCGGTGTTTTTAAAAAGCTTGTGCTTATTTCTTTTTTTCCGCTTGCAGTTATCGGTATGTTCGGCGATATTATTTTTCCTTTTGTTTTCGGAAAAGAATGGATTATTGCAGGTAATTATTCACGTATTTTCAGCTTGTGGATATTTATGATTTTTATTTCTTCTCCGCTTACAAATTTATTTGCCGTTTTTGAAAGACAACGAACCAATTTAATTTTTAATTTTGTAACATTTATAAGTCGAACAAGTATTTTAATCATAATATCTTATAAAACCGGGAATGATTATACGGCAATTTTTTGGTATGTTATTTCGGGTTTTATTTTCAGGTTTTTATATCTATTTATTATAATGAAAATAGCAAAAATACATTTGATTAAAGTTTTTGTTGAAATTTTAAAATATATAATACCAGCTGTCGGATTTTTACTTTTGTTAAGGATTGTGTTAATATAATATTTGAAAACTAAAACACGCAAACAATAACAACCGTTTATGTATATTTTTTTCTGTCTTTTGTATTTTTTTTCCGGATTAATAAAATCCGTTTTTATGTTTTACGGGATAAAATTTCCGGTTGATTTTACGGCATTGTCTGCTTCACTATTGTTTATATACATCTTTTATGATTATATTTTGTTGAAAAATAAGATAAAAATAAATCGAAAGTATGTCTTAGTTTCTTCGTTTTTGCTTTTGTTTTATATTTGGATACTTATTTCGTTAATATATACACCGTCAAAGGAGTACAGTATAAAAAAAGCATTTTATTTTTCGACAAATATTATTGCGTTTATCTACCCTTTATTTGTCAGAAACTTTAATGTTAAGAGTTTTTTGAAACCGCTTGTTATTATTTCTTTGATTTTTGCAGTTTGGTATTTAGGAGTTGATTTAAAAGCATCGTCATATATTTATAATTCGGCAAAATTTCATGTTTACGCTGCATCTTATTTAATTATTTCGTTTTTGCTCGGTATAAATGTTCTTGTTTGTATAACATCTGAACATAATTTGTTCGGAAACAAGCGAAATGATTTTATTATTGCTTTTATTTCTGTGGGAATAATGCTTATGATAAGAGGCAGAGGTCCTTTAATATTTGTTTTTATTGTCATGATTATATTTCTGTTAAAGAAATTATTATTCAAAAGAAATATATTTTTGACTTTAAATATTAATAACATGATAAAAACCGGTATTATTTTAATTGGTTTTACAGTATTACTTATTGCCGTTTTTACCCGATTTCAAGACCAAATAATATCAATGGTTTCCGTAACTGTTTCAAGACTTGAGTTGTTATTTTCAGGCATAAAGGAGAGTAATATGGGTAAGTCGGTTGATATACGGTTGGAGCATATTGACAATTCTTTTAATTTAATCTTTAATAATGTCGGAAATTTTTTCAGCGGATACGGTATAGGGAGTTACGGGATTTTAACAACAGGCGGCGATATTAAAGATTATCCGCATAATATTCTGCTTGAAATAATGACAGAACTCGGCTTTATTGGTTTGTTTTTATTCTTTTTGTATTTATTTTTTAACTTTATTTATTTTAAAAAGCACAACCGGTATATTTCTTATTTTTTAATATTGTATATTTTCTTAAATATGTTGAAGTCAAGTTCTCTAATCGATATAAGAATGTATTTTATGTTTTTTGCCTTGTTTCTGATTAATCATAAAAAAAATATTTTAAAAACAGATGAAAACTGAAGTATTACATATAATTAACGGATGTTGGAGCAGAGACTTATATGCACGGTTTTTAATAAAATCTTTACAAAATCAAACCATTGTTTAAGCTGAAAAAAACATGAATAAAATTTGCCATATTACAACAGTTCACCCGCGGTATGATGTAAGAATATTTCATAAAGAATGTAAAAGTTTGTCAAAGTATTATGAAGTATATCTGATTGTTGCCGACGGGCTCGGTGATGATGAAAAAGATAACGTAAATATTATTGATATAGGTTTGCGGCAAACTTCCAGATTAAAAAGAGCGATAATTGATTCCGAAAAAGCATTTAAAAAAGCTTTGGATTTAAATTGCGACTTATATCATTTTCATGATCCGGAACTTGTTAAAATCGGAGTTAAATTAAGGAAGAAAGGTAAAAAAGTTATATACGATACGCATGAAGATTTACCGCGTCAAATACTGGGTAAACCATATTTGAATAAATTTATTAAACCCGTTTTATCAAAATTAATTGAACGGCAAGAAAACAAAGCAGCAAAACAATTTGATTATATTTGTTGTGCAACGCCTTATATCAGAGACAGATTTAAAAAAATAAATAAAAATACCGTTGATATTAACAATTTTCCGATAACTGATAAGCAGACTGAAGAAATTGCTTTTGAAAAAAAAAAATAACGAATTATGTTATGTCGGAGGAATTTCTGAAAACAGAGGTATTTATGAATTAGTTGAGAGCTTAAAAATTTGCAAAATTCCTTTAAATTTAGCCGGCAATTTTGAAGATAAAGCATTTGAAATTAAATGCAGAAAATCTGAAGGTTGGAAATTTGTAAATTATTACGGATATGTTTCACGAGAAAAAATTTCTGAAATTCTGAATAAATCTAAGATCGGAATTGTAACATTACATCCTTTAATTAATTATTCAGATGCTTTACCTGTTAAAATGTTTGAATATATGCACGCAGGAATTCCTGTAATAGCCTCTGACTTTCCTTTTTGGAGAGAAATTATCAATAATAACGGATGCGGAATAAATGTAAATCCTCTGAGTCCTGAAGAAATTGCTGATGCTGTTTTGCAATTGATAAACGATAATGATAAAATGATGCAAATGGGTATGTCGGGGAAAAAAGCGATTTTTGAAAAGTTTAATTGGGAAATTGAAGAGAAAAAATTATTAAAAACATACAGACTAATTATTCAACAATGAAAATAGTCCGAATTATTTAGTGTCAGACCAATAAACCTTTTGATTATTATATTATTTTTTTAAAATAAAAAATACAAAACAGAATAAAAAGGCATAAACATGAAGATATTAATCATAAATCATTATGCCGGTTCTCCCGGTTTAGGGATGGCATATCGTCCCTATTATTTGGCAAAAGAATGGATGAAAAACGGACACGAAGTTGTGATTTTAGGTGCTGATTTTTCACATCTCAGAAAAAAAAATTCGGATATAAAAACAGATTTTGAAATAACGTATGAAAATAACGTAAAATATTGCTGGGTAAAAACTCCTTCATATAAAGGAAACGGAGTGAAACGCACAATAAATATGTTTACGTTTATTTTAAAGTTAAGGTTTAATATTAATAAAATATTGAAAATTATTGCTCCGGATGTTGTAATTGCATCTTCAACATATCCGCTTGACAATTATATTGCACACCGTATTTCAAAAAAAACAGGAGCAAAACATATCTTTGAAGTTCACGATCTTTGGCCTCTTTCTCCTATGGAGTTGGGTAATATGTCAAAATACCATCCTTTTATAGTAATTATGCAGGCAGCGGAAAATTTTGCGTATAAAAATGCAGATAAAGTTGTTTCAATGCTTCCGGCAACAAAAGAACATATGAAAGAACACGGATTAGATTTAAGGAAATGGTTTCATATTCCTAACGGAATTGTAACCTCAGAAAAAAATGACAAAGACATAGGTAAAGGTTATAAAAAAATATTTGATAAGTTAAGAAAAGAAAACAAAAAAATTATTATGTATGCCGGAGGTCATGCTCTTTCAAATTCTTTAAATACCGTTGTTGATGCAGCAAAAATATCAGATAATAAATTTGCTTTTGTTTTTGTAGGCAGCGGAAATGAAAAAGAAAAATTGATTAAGCAGGCTGAAGGATTAAAAAATGTATTTTTTTTAGAGCCTGTTCCGAAAAATCAAATTCAAACATTATTATCTTATGCTGATATTTTAATAATTGTTTGGAACAAAAGTCCGTTATATCGTTTCGGAATAAGTCCTAATAAAATTTTTGATTATATGCTTGCCGGAAAACCTATTATACACGCAACCGATGCCCCTAATAAATTTACGGATGAAGCAAAATGCGGTATTTCAACAGAACCTGAAAACCCGGGGGCATTAGTTGATGCAATCAGTCGTTTGTTAGATATGCCCGAAAAAGATTTAAAACAAATGGGAGAAAACGGAAAAGATTACGTTTTAAAAAATCATGACTATAAAGTGCTTGCCGAGAACTTTTTAAAAATTATTGAAAAATGATGATATATTTATTGCTGCTTTCGGTCTTTATTCTATCGTTTGTATTAACATATTTAGTTAAAGAATATACAAAACGAAAATCAATTATAGATATTCCGAACCACAGAAGTTCACACACCGTTCCGACTCCGAGAGGCGGAGGACTTGCAGTTGTTATAGCATGGTTGGCAGGGATTTCAGTTTTGTTTTTTGTGAACAGTATAAATGAGAATTTGTATTTTGCATTTCTCGGAAGCATTCCTTTGATTATTGTCGGTATTATAGACGATGTTGCAGACGTAAAACCCGTAATCAGAATCTCAGTCCAGTCTTTATCTGCAATTTGGGCACTGTATTTTTTAGGCGGATTTCAGGTAATTGATTTCGGATATTTCTCCTTTTCAAATGTTTATGTTAATACGTTTTTTGCATTTTTTATAATATTATGGTTTGTTAACTTATTTAATTTTATTGACGGAATTGACGGGTATTTAGCCTCAGGAGTTTTGGTATTTACGGCGGCACTTTTTTTTATAACCGGTAACACTTCTTTATTAATTCTTTCCGCAGCCGTATTCGGTTTCTTAATATGGAACTGGCAACCCGCAAAAATATTTATGGGAGACACGGGAAGCACCGTTTTAGGATTTAATTTTGTCGTTTTCGCAATATATTTTCAAAATTACGATAAAGTTTCTTTCTTGATACCACTTATTATAAGCTCTGTTTTTTGGTTTGATGCTACATTGACATTGATAAGAAGATTTCTGAACAAAGAAAAGTTAAGCTCTCCGCATAAAAAACATACATATCAGAGGTTAACCCAAGCCGGATTCAGCCATCAAAAAGTCGCTTTTTTGTCAATATTTATAAATATTATTTTTGCAGGAGTTGCTTTCTTTGCAATAAATAATCCCGATTATATTTTAATATCGTTTTTGTCGGTAATTTTAGTATTGTTTTTTATAGTTAAAACAGCAGACAGAAAAAAAATGTTTAAAAGTGAATAAACAAAAAACAGAATATAAAGAATTTGTTAAAAATGCATCTTTATTCTTTGCTCTTGTAATTGCATTTTGGATACCTTCTTATCGCTGGGTATTATCTTATTTTATTGTGGGGTGGTTAATTTTTGCATTTTCAGAATTTAATTTCAGGCAAAGATTTCAGCAAAATTTAACAAACAGATTCGAAATTTCGGTTTTCATACTGCAAATCTCTTTTTTCTTAATTATTCTGTCAGAAGTTTTTTTCTCAGATAGTAAGATGCTTATTTTTAAGAATATAGGGCAAAAGATGTCTTTGTTGATATTTCCTTTGCTGTTTGCATTATCAGGATATAATTTTAAGACAAAAAAATATTTGTTTTTGAAATTATTTGTAGTTTCAAATATTATTATGTCCTTGGTATGCTTGGGAGTTGCACTTTATAATTCGCTTTCTTTTTTTGACGGTAAAATAATTTTTGAACCCTATTATCTAAGATATCGAAACTATTTTACGCAATCAGATTTGTCCGTTTTTCATCATCGCGGATATTTCAGTATGTATATTGTTTTTTCAATTGCAGTTTTGTTTTTTTTAAAAGAAAAAACCGATTTTTTTACTTCTGTAATTAAAAGAATATTATTTCCGGTTATCTTAACATTTTTTTCGGTAATGGTCTTTCTGCTTAATTCCCGTGCAGGAATTTTATCTTTATTAATTCTATTCTCCTGGCAAATAATATTGAAAGCGTATATATCAAAAAATATTCTATACAAAATATTTATGGCAGGATTTATTATATTTATGCTATTCTTTGTCTTAAAAAACGACAGAATTCAGCTTACCGTTAAAAAAATTGTTGCCTCAGAAAAAAATGAAACCGAATTAGCAGGAAAAAATTCATTAGCAAGACTTGTTCTGTGGGCTGCAGCAGTTGATATCATAAAAGAAAACTTTTTTACGGGAATAGGATTTGAAAACTTTTATGACGGTTATATGAAAAAATATAAAGAATATCATAACAAAAAATTATCAGCTTCCGGAGATTTCAGATATAATGTTCATAATCAATTTCTCGAAGACTTTGTTTTATACGGTATTTTCGGATTTTTACTTTCGTTGAGTTTATTTATTTACCCGCTTATAATATCGTTTAAGAGAAAAAACTATCTTTTTTCAGCTTTCTTAATGATAACCGGATTTAACTTTCTTTTTGAATCAATGCTGAATACAATTGCAGGAGTTGTCTTTTTTTCATTTTTTTATAATTATTTTATTTTTGTTTTCAGTGATAAACAAATCAAAGACTTTTAACTTTCAACTAAAATATGGCATCATTTAAAAAATTTATCGGAAAATCTTTTTTTAAAATAATAGGGTGGAAATTTGTCGGCGAAGTTCCTGATGTGCCGAAATATATATGCGTTTTGGCTCCGCATACCAGTATATGGGATATGATATGGGGCAAAATGTATAATTGGGCAGTAGGAATGGAACCGAAAATTATGGTAAAAAAAGAATTTTTCTTTTTCCCTATGGGTTGGTTAATAAAGCGGTGGGGAGCAATACCGATAAACCGGCAATATCCCGGCGGAATCGTAAAACAAATTGCCGACGAATTCCGAAAAGCCGATAAAATGATATTGGCAATAACTCCGGAAGGAACACGTTCTCCGAATCCGGATTGGAAAACAGGCTTTTACCGAATTGCCCAAGAAGCAAATGTTCCTGTTTATTTGACATTTTCAGACTTTAAAACAAAAACTGTAGGGTTCTTAGGCGAGTTTATGCTTACCGGTGATATTGAGAAAGATATGAAAGCAATTAAAGAGAATTACAGAGGTATGGAAGGCTTACATAAAGGAAAATTTGTCGTAGAATAAACGAAAAATAAATGTACTTGACAGTTACAATAATACAATCCGATTTAGTGTGGGAAAATGTTGACGCTAATCTTCAGAATTTCTCAAAAAAAATAAGCTCAATATCGGAACAAACCGACCTGATTATACTCCCGGAGATGTTTGCAACCGGTTTTTCAATGCAGCCCGAGAAATTTGCAGTTTTTGAAAATACTGTTGTGAACAAAATGAGAGAATTTGCAAAAATGAAAAATGCGGTAATTACCGGAACTGTTATAACAGAGCAAAACGGTAATTATTTTAATACCTTAATATGGATGAGTCCCTCCGGAAATTATGAAACTTATAATAAAAGGCACTTATTCTCGTTTGCCGGTGAACATAAATTTTATTCTTCGGGAAAAGAACATTTGTTGACAACATTAAAAGGTTGGCGAATTATGCCCTTAATTTGTTATGATTTAAGATTTCCGGTGTGGAGCCGAAACAGGAATAATTACGATTTGCTTATTTATGTCGCCAATTGGCCCGAGCGTCGAAGTGATGCATGGAAAACACTGTTGAAAGCCAGAGCTATTGAAAATCAGTCTTACGTTATAGGTGTTAATCGAACAGGTAATGACGGAAACGGAATATATCATTCGGGCGATTCACTTGTTTTTGACGCTAAAGGAAACCTTATCAGCAAAACAAAAGCACACGAAGAAAATATTGAGACTCTGACTTTAAGCTTAGATGAGCTGATAAATTTCAGAAAGAAATTTCCCGTTATTAAAGATGCCGATGATTTCAGACTTATTTTGTAGAAATTTTTTCAACAGAATATTGTCTGTATAATTTTTTACAGATGAATTGTATGTAATATTTCAAAAAAATATGATATCAATCAATAATATAACACTTTCATTCAGCGGAAAAACATTGCTGGATAATATCTCCTTCGTTATAAATAAAAAAGACCGTATAGGATTAACCGGAAAAAACGGTGCCGGGAAAACCACTTTACTGAAAATAATAAAAGGGACACAGGAGACAGACTCCGGCGATATATCATTTCCTTCGGAAATGAAAATGGGATATTTGCCTCAGCAGATGACATATCCGGAAGGAAAAACTGTTTTGGACGAAGCCTATACCGCTTTCTCAGAAATAAATAAAGTTGAAAAAAATATCAAGAAAATATCAGTTCAGTTATCAGAAAGAGACGACTACAACAGCAACGAATACCTTAAACTGATAGAACAACTGAATAAATATGAAGAGCGTTTTAATTTGCTCGGAGGTAATACATTTAAAGGAGAAACAGAGAAAACACTGAAAGGCTTAGGCTTTGCTCAAGATGATTTTTACAGGCAAGTTACTGAATTCAGCGGAGGGTGGCGTATGCGTATTGAACTTGCAAAAATTCTCCTTCGTAAGCCCGAATTACTTTTACTTGACGAGCCGACAAATCACCTTGATATAGAATCAATTGAATGGCTTGAACAACTTTTAATAAACTATCCCGGAGCCGTTGTTTTAATATCTCACGACAGACTTTTTCTTGATAACATTACCCAAAGAACAATAGAAATATCTATGGGTAAAATATACGATTACAAAGCACCTTACAGCAAATACGAACAACTAAGAAAAGAACGCATAGAACAACAAACAGCCGCATATATAAATCAACAAAAAAAAATAAAAGAAACAGAACAGTTTATAGAACGCTTCAGAGCAAAAGCGACAAAAGCAGTTCAGGTGCAGTCGAGGATAAAACAACTTGAAAAAACAGAAAAAATTGAAATTGACAAGACAGACATCTCTAATTTGAGTTTTAAATTTCCGCCCGCTCCTCATTCGGGAGAGATTACTCTTGATATCGAGAATCTGACTAAGAGATATTCCGAAAAACTTATTCTTGAAAATATAGATTTAACCGTTGAGAGAGGAACGAAAATAGCTTTTGTAGGGAAAAACGGAACAGGTAAAACAACACTTGTAAAAATTATTACGGAAGAAACTGATTACGAAGGAAAAATAAAATTGGGGCATCTTGTCAAAATCGGATATTTTGCTCAAAATCAGGAAAAAGAATTAGATGAAAATAAAACCGTTTTTCAAATACTTGACGATATTGCCGTAGGAGAAGTAAGAACAAAAATAAGAAATATTCTCGGTAACTTTCTTTTCGGAAATGATGATATTGAAAAAAAAGTATCAGTGCTTTCTGGCGGTGAACGCTCTCGTTTGGCACTTGCAAAACTTATGCTGGAACCGTATAACTTTTTAATTCTTGACGAGCCGACCAACCATCTTGATATTCACTCAAAAGACGTGCTTAAACAAGCACTGAAACAATATAACGGAACACTTATAATTGTTTCGCACGACAGATACTTTCTTGACGGATTGGTTGACGAAATTTATGAATTTACGAACAAAAAAATAAAAAAACACTCCGGAGATATAAAACTCTTTCTGCAAAAGAAAAAAGCGGAAAACTTTAATGAAATAAATAAAACAAAAAATCAGGAAACCGAAAAAATAAAAAAGCAGTCCGACAATAAGCAATTTTATCTTAAAAGGAAAGAAATCGATAAAGAAATTCGTAAAATTAAGAAGATGATAAACAAGCTGGAAAATGAAATCGAAACTGCGGAAAATTTTATAGCAGAAAGTGAAAAAAAAATATCAGGAAATGAAACAATAAGTAATGAAAATTTCTGGACAAACTTTGATAAAACCAAAAAAGAACTTGAAAAAAAAATGTATGAATGGGATATCTTAGTTCATAAACTTACGGAACTGTCGGAAGAAAAAGAAAAATACAAATAAATACATTGTAAAATTCAATACACCCTTGTCTTAAAATAAAATATATTTTTATATTTGCAGTTAATCTTGTTTTTGTCATAAATATAAACATTTAAAAAATAAGATAATACGACACTTTTAAAATGACAAAAAGACTAATACTAATATCCGGACTACTGTTTCTTTTCTTTTCGGCTTCTGTTTTTTTTGCCTGTAAAAGCGAAGACGCTGATAATAAAAATGAAACAGATACATTATTACACATAAAAAATAAAACAGAAAAGACCTTTAAATTTAATGACAAACTTTTTAGTGTGCCGTCACCGTTTGTTGCATCAAATTTAATAGGGGAAATTTCTGAAGAATACAACGGAGACATACTGAATCCGCCGGAAAATAAAATAAATTATGCTCTGACATTTAAAAAAGCGTTAAATCTGGGCGTTTATACCGCCGACCTTGCATATACAAATATTTACGAGCAGTTTTCCGCTACAACAAAATATATAAAAGTAGTAAGAAGTTTAACCGCCGAGCTTCAAATTATGAACTCTTATACCGAAGAAATTCTTGAAAATTTTGAAAATAATCTTCACGATAAAGACTCACTGAATAAAATTTTTGCTGATGCATACAGAGAAACAGACTATTACCTGTCTAAAAATAACAGAGAATATATCTCAACACTTGTAGTAACAGGAGCCTGGACGGAAGGTCTCTACCTTATGACACAATTGGCAAAGGAAAATAACAATAAAAAATTAATTGACAGAATAGGAGAACAAAAATACTCACTTCAAAATTTACTAAAACTTCTGGAAGGTGAACAAAAAGATGACAATAATTTCAGAGAATTAAGGAAGAAATTAAACAACCTTAATCTCATATTCAATAAAATAGAAATAAAATACAAGTATTTTAATCAAATTGTTGCTCCCAACGAGCGGAAAACAATTATTTTGAGCGAAACAGAAATAAAAATAACCCCGGAATTGCTGAAAGAGATAACCGAAGAAACAAAACAATTACGAAAATTTATTATTAAATAGCAGTGAAAAAAATTAACCTTAAATATATAGTTCTGTTTTTTAGCTTGTTTATGATAACATCAACTGTTTCCGCACAGTTAGATTCTGTTATGGCAAAGTGTAACACATTTCTTACCGATGAGTTTATTCCTGACGGACAACAATATTTAAGTTTAATTACCGGAGACCAAACAGCTGAATTCAGTGCCGTTTTCTACGGCGGAAATACCTACAGGGTAATTTCCTGCGGAGGCAGTTCCGACAACGATATTATTTTCTCAATATACGATAAATACAGAAATCTTCTTTTTACAAATACCGATTACGAAAATACTAATTATTGGAACTTTCAGTTCGAATCTACTATAGAATGCTTTATTGAAGCAAAGTTCGCATCCGGCAATAAGTCCGGTTTTGCAATTATACTTATAGGTCTGGAAAAATGAGCGAAAATATACTAAAAGCTTTAATGCAACTTTTTGCAATTATTGCTCGTCCCGACAGCGATGAAAGCACCCGTCGCCCGCTTGTGAAACTGTTTCTGACCCAGCAGCTAAATAAAGAGCTCGTATCAAAATACCTCATAATTTTTGATAATTTTTATCACGAACACCAAAAAAAAGCCAATAATAAAAGAGCTAAAAGAATAGCATCATCTTCCGTAAGAGTCCTTACTATCTGCACTCTTATTAACAAAGAACTTACTCTAAAACAAAAAATAATTGTTCTTATAAGATTATTGGAATTTATTAATTCCGAAGGAAAAGCAAGCGAACAAGAATATGAGTTTGTAAAAACAGTAGCCGAAACCTTTTATATTCCCGAAGAAGAATATCAAAGACTGAAAAAATTTGTACTTAACAAAAAAGGGCGAATACCTGATTTTGAAAACATTCTCGTAATACACAATAAAAAACCTGAAGATAATAAAGCAAGATATTTATATACAAAAGCTCTTGACGAACCTATTATTGTTTATTACAGCAAGATGTCGAATATGTATATATTCGAATATTACGGGTCAAAAGAACTTTTTCTTAACGGTCAGCTAATCCTTAAAGACAGAGTTTATGCTTTGTCATCAGGTTCTGCAATACGTGATGCAAAAAGGCATCCCATATATTTCAGTGATATAGTAAAAGCCTTCAGAAAAGAAGCAGGCGAAACAAAACTCCTGTTTGAAGCAAGAAACCTTACATATAAATTCAGAAGCGGAAAAACAGCAATTCATAAAACTGATTTTACTGAAACAAACGGTAAATTAGTAGGCATAATGGGAGCAAGCGGCTCCGGAAAATCCACACTGCTTAATGTTCTTAACGGAAATTATCCTGCCACCACAGGGCAAGTTTTGATAAACGGATTTGACGTAAATATCGACAAGGAAGAAATAGAAGGACAGATAGGGTTTGTTTCGCAAGATGATTTATTGATGGAAGACCTTACGGTTTTTCAAAACTTATATTATAATGCCCGACTGTGTTTCGGAGGACTGTCAAAAAAACAAATCCTTAAAAAAGTAATAAAAGTACTGAAAAATCTGGGTTTATATGAAATAAAAGATATGAAAGTAGGGAGTCCGCTGAATAAAAAAATAAGCGGAGGACAACGAAAAAGACTGAATATAGCCCTTGAGCTAATAAGAGAACCTGCAATATTATTCTTAGATGAACCGACATCAGGTTTGTCTTCCAGAGATTCCGAAAATATTTTGGACCTTCTTAAAGACATAACCCTTAAAGGAAAGCTCATTTTTGTAGTAATACATCAACCGTCTTCTGATATTTTTAAAATGTTTGACCGCCTTATTATCCTGGATCAAGGCGGATACATTGTATATAATGACGACCCTGTTGACTCGCTGGTTTATTTTAAATCAAGAATAAAACAGGCAGACTGGAGTGAAAGCGAATGTCCTACATGCGGGAACGTAAATGCAGAGCAAATTTTTGACATATTAGAGTCTCAAATTCTTGACGAATACGGAAATCTTACATCAACAAGGAAATACAAGCCTCGTGAATGGTACACATATTATGAGGAACATAAAAAAACAAAATATACTTCCGGGGAATTTAAAGAAGAACGAAAAATCCCGAAAACACTTCCTGAAATAAAATTTAAAGTTCCCGGAAAATTCAGGCAGTTTTGGATTTTTACTAAAAGAGACGTCAAATCAAAACTTGCAAACGTTCA
>Ga0256840_1002846_pt1 | contig 14740 bp, 7 predicted proteins | sample 355202metaG_FD_185969 | JGI IMG/M metagenome (GOLD analysis project Ga0256840, IMG submission 185969) | Hydrothermal vent microbial communities from Mid Atlantic Ridge, Atlantic Ocean - 355-202 | ecosystem: Environmental > Aquatic > Marine > Hydrothermal vents | place: Atlantic Ocean: Mid...
GGCAGTTTGTTAATAAACTTAATGCACTTATTGATACAGATGCAATTGACGAAAAGGCTAAGAAAGAAACCCTGAATATACTCAATGCACATGATTATTCAGTAGGTACACCGCCCGTTACTCAAAACCAATTGGATTATACCTATCAATTATTGTTAGGAGCAAATGTTGATGAATTAAAAAAGTTTCGCGATGTAATTGGGGTAAATGGTGACGAAGAAGAAGCACAATGGAAGTATTTTATGAATGTGCTGGATCAAATGATTATACAATCTACACATTATACTACACCGGCTGAGCGTCAGGATTTTTTGAACAAATCTGAATTAACCATAAACTTTAAAGGTTTAAGTGGTTTTATACGTACGGTTGTTGGCGGGAGTGCCGACACAGCTATTAAACTTTTATCAGAAGAAGTTTTTAGTCCGCATAATGTTGAAATTCTTGAATATACAAGTGCCGATAAACTATTTGAGCAGATAAGATACAATTATACTAAAGTATTTTTGGTAAAAGCGCAGTCCATGCGGCGCAATATTTTTATTCAAGAGCGTTGGTTTCCTTATCTTACACGAATTGTAATTATTGATGATTCACCGGAGTCAAAGAGTACAAATACTTCATTAGTGTTTACTTTTCATAACGGGATTATCAATATTTTAAATAAGGTGCATTCAAAAAAAATGGGTGCATTGGCAAACAGCCAATTAAACTTACGTTTGATATTAGATAAAATCAATACACAAAGTTTAGAAAAATATCATCGGTTGATATTAGCTAAAATTGAAGATTATGAAAATGAACTAAACGAACTGAAAAAATTCCAAATTGAAAAAACAAATGATGCCGAACGTGATATAGTATTATTCAAATTTGATGAGTTTTCAAAACAAATAATAAAAGATAAATATGCACTCACCAAACTTGCTGATTATATTAATTTGATTTTAACTACTAAAAATCCGGCAAAACTAAAAGAGCAAAATATTGATTTAATTCATGAGTTTGAAGAGCGTACCCGCCAATATTTTTATTCGGATAATAAAGAAATTTTAATTGCCACCGTTAATGAAGGTGGTGGCAGAAATCAAATTAAAACCTATGGCGAATGGCTTTTGCAGCGTAAATTGAAGGATGTAGATAAAAATATTTTGAAACAGTGTAGAACTATTTTAGATGTTTTGCCTACGAATTATCATCGTACATTAAAAAATCATTTTCATAAAAATTTTGGCATCAACCTTTTTTTGGAGAAATACAAAGAGTATTTAATCAAAACAGAAAATTCATCGGATAATAAAGGGCGTTTTGCTAATTTCTTGATTGATTTAGGAATAAAGGATGATTACGATTTAAAGTCGCCTGAGGAACAAGAAATCATTAAAAGTTTTATCAGCGATTTAGCAAACTTAGATAAAACATCTATTTCGGATGATGTACAAATGATTATTCGGGATATTCTTTTTCATACAGAGAAAAATTTGCGACCCTACATCCTTTACAACAAAGATTTGGCTTGGGAATATCAAGACCTTTTTCCGGCAGATCGTTTTGACTTAAACCCTTTTGATTTAGAAATTGGCAATGATGAAAAAGGACGTATTGACTACGAGCGTTTGCTTGTAAAACTGCAACGCATGAAAAGCACTTTCCAGCTTTTTGATGATACGGGAAGTCTTTGGGATCGATTTTGTGAAAACTTAACAATTGTCATTAACGATCCTTCAAATCCATCCGGTTTTTCTGATTTTAATGAAGAAAACTTGTTGGAATTTTTAAAGTTTATCAGCAAAAGTAAAATCACACTTTTTCTTGACGAAGCGTATAGCGATGCAGTTAAAATTGAAGACCCGGATGAACCAAAATGGAGAACCATTTCTCGATATATTGTTAATAATTTGGCAAGTTTTGCCAATATTAATATGGTGAGTTCACTTTCTACCACCAAAAATCTGGGGGGAACCGGTATTCGTTTGGGTGCATTAATCCTTTCAAAAGCAAAAAAAGAAGTTTTTGATTATGCACGAAAACAAAATCCACCGGAAAAGTGTAATACCAACTCGGTGTATATGCTGGTAAATATTATTGAAGCAGCTCAGTTGGCAAAAAAAATAAAAGATCGTTCCGAGGCGCGTTTGGCAAAAAATGCATCAATTTACAGTTTCCGGAAAAGTATAGAAAAAGATATTAAAAACGAATTAAGTAAATATGAGCAGAATCTTAAAGCAAAAAAAACACAAGGTAAAAAAATAACCCGGTTTACACCCTTTGAAGGAAGTCCTTTGCATATTTTCCTGTTGGAAGAGTTGCTGGGGCTTGATAAATTAGAGATGCTTAATCTTCCCGATGATTTTCTATACAAAGGAAAACCCTTTTTTAAATATTACCAAAACCGCTTGGTTAAGGCATTAAATACTTTTCGTTTAAATAAAGTATTTCGCGAGGAATCAAATAAACGATTGAAAATGGCAAAAACTGCAGCCCGGCAATTGATGAAAGAGAATGGTTGGGATGAGTATGCTGAAATAGTGGATGCAGACGGTTCGTACTTGTTCAATTTGCATTTAAACAAAATACCTTCTTTTCAAGCATTGGGAAAATTCACCAAAAAGTTAGCCGAGCAGCGGGGAATAGCGGTAATTCCATATAAAATTGGTTTTGTACGTTTTTCTCTCGGCGATTATCTTAAAGGCGATGCAAAAAGCTATAAAGATTTTATTGCCGATTTTAAAAATGCTTTAGAGATATTTTTCAAATATTGGATTTTATATTATACAAAAAGGACTTCTGATGAATATCAATCAAGCACAACTGATATTGTTTTAGATGAGATTTTAAATGCAAAAAGCGATAAAGAGTTTATTGAGCAAATTCTTGAAGATTTTTCAATTATTAAAGAAATTAAACGTGAAAAATTGGAAAGCCTTAAAATCAGTAAATTAGATACCTTGTATTTAGCATTCCCCGAACAAAGCGGTGTGTCGATAAATTCTATTGGTGAGTCGCAAAATTCTGTTTTCGAGTTTTATGAACATATTGGTGAGTGTCAAGATATTCAAGCATTTATTAGAAGTAGTGCATTTAGCAAAATCTATGAAAATTTGCTGCCTCAAATTTATAAAAATATTCCTTTAATTAGTCATTTGGATTTTGATGCGGTTTTGGCACGATTTGGAAAAGCGGCTATTTTGCGGTTTATCGAAAATAAATTGGATTATCAGCCAAATTCTTATACCCTTGATGATGTGGATGAGCTGATTATTATGAAAGAGATACTTATAGAAATGGAAAACATCTTGTTTTCGGATGCCAAATTTAAAATCATGGCAATTGATGCGAGCAATGATGTGGCAGGAGATCAGCAAAAGTTGGAAGGAGCGAATATGATTTTGAAAAAACATATTCGTGAACTGATGATTCATTTTAATCTTCCTTTTGAAAACCAGGGTATTGACCCATCAGTTGAAGAATTGTTAAATGCGGCAATAGAACAGTTTGAAGAAATAACCGGTATTCAATCAAATGAGCTTGGATTGGCAAGTTATCTGGACGGAATTGTTCATACTCTACGCTTAAATAATGAATTTCAAAACATTGCTTTATCGCAACAAGTATTAGGAAGTATAATTAATGCATTAACGCAAGTTGTGCTATCAGACGAAGTGCCTGTAAATAAACGCCTGCTGTATATTTATTTAATGAAACGCGAAAATAATTTAAGTGATTTAATTAGTAAGCGTTTAAAGTTGTATAGTAAGCAGTTAGCGTCAATTGACGATGAAGAAATTCAAATGGCGGTAAATGATTTTGTTTTAAAAATAATTGATACCGATTTAGATTTGATTTTAAATGAAATTTATTTGCAGAAAAACTCAAAAGTTTTGCAATCTCATTTGCATAGCGAAAGTCGTGAAATTTCACGAATGCTTATTGATGTAATCAATAAAACCCGTGCAACAGAATATTACAATAAATACACACATAGCCTTATCCGTTTTGCAGAGCTTCGTTTTAAAGCTCAAAATTCGGCGGTAAACGAGATGATACAACACGGAATTACCGTTTATAAAGATTTTAAAACAGAAAGTAATGTGTTAGAAAGTCATAATGGCGGTTCTTTGAACTGGATTAATGATATTATGACTAAATGTGGTGTAATTTCTGCCGAGCAGCCGGTGCAAGTGCATACACGTAAAGTTACGGATGCAAAAAAACGTGAGTTTGCTTTTCACAAAGTAGATTTAACCGATGAGGAATTAGAACTGCGTCAATTACGCTTGGAAGAGGCGAAAGCTGTTAAATCACCATCGGGCAATGAGTATATTAAAAATTTGGCAGCAAAACCACAGATGGAGTTCTTTGGAAATCGAATTCAAAAGTTTATAGAACATATTGATGCACAGGATTATCGATGTAAAATTGTTGACAAAGGTTTGTTTAAGGAACTGGTAATTTTTCAAAAATCATTTTTGAAATATTTATCTGATAATTTTCAGTTGCTTGGAGCTGATGTTATCTCAGAAGAATACATCAAAAATTTTGTGCCCGATGTAATTCATTTCTTGGGTGCACCCGAAAAAGTGCTTTCATTCCCCAAAGTAGGTTATTTTGATTTGGATGGCCCTAACGGAAAAATCAAAACATTAATTGTACCATTAGACAAAAAAGCCGATTATTTTGGGAACGTAAAAAAGCCGCGTTTAACCTTGATAAACGAGAAAGTTAAAGAAATGGGAGGTATTCCTATTCACGGCTCGCTCTTTGCCATTGAAGAGGAAGATGGAGGTATTTTTGTAGTGCATGTTGGTGGCGATAGTGGAGTAGGTAAATCGGAAATGTTGGCAGCAATGATGTTAAAATGGTTGAAAAAAGATTTAAAGCATATACGTTCCATCAAACTTATAGCAGGGGATATGTTCCATATTTTTCCTGACAAAAAAGGGAATTTGTATGGAATTGGTACTGAAGTTGGCGATTTTTCGCGTGTTACCGATTTCGACCCGGACTACATTAAATACTACAGTTCATTATTTGAAAGTAGTTCTGAAAGTAATGTTACCGATTTAAATTCAAGAAGTACCATAAGTGGTTTGTGTGATATTAACATGCCTTTTAAAATTGATATTATTTTAACGGCAAGTAATCATGCACGTGAAGAAGCCGGTATTACCCGTTTTGATAATCCTGAAAACTTTATTTACTATCGCGATTCGCATGGTGAACGCAAAGAAAAAGCCACAAGTGGTGATAATCCTAATTTTCAACGAACTTTGTTGCGTTATACCGATCATCCGAATATTGTTACTGTTCTTGAAAATCATGGTAATTACCTTGATGATATTTTAGATTGGGAGTTTAACGAAGCCGATGGCAAATTTTATCTGTGTTCATCATTTAAAATGCTTGATAAAATTGATATTGAAAATATTGTTAAACAAATATTTGTGGGCGAAAATTTTACATTAGAAAATGAAAACTACTTAATAGAAGACGTTAAATTTGATATTATTCTAAACAGGTTTGAATTATATACAAATCTTGGTGAAGAAAACGAAATGAATATTTTCCTTACACGGAATATTTTTAATACTATTTTTAATGCTTTGGCAAGTACACCATCCGGTCAACCTTTTATATCGGAACATAAGCAACTTGAAGGCAGAAAACATTTGCTTAATATATTAAAAGGAAACTATGGCGACGGTAAAGGCGGTAAAATTGTTTTTGGTGTGCTTTCTACCGATTTAGGAAAAAAAGGACGTGAAATATCCGGTCCTCAAAAGGCAGCTGAGGAGCTAAAAAAACTTATTCAGGAAGTACGAATTGAAAATCCGGAGATTCATCAAAATAAACAAAAAGTAACTGAAAGTGTACTAAAAGCGTATGCGCATATTTTTAACGGGACACGTTTAAGTCAAGAAATTAATCGTTATAATTTTAGATTATGGCAATTGGAACAAATGCGCAAAGCAAATTTTGTTCGTATTGACGATATGAAAACAAAAGTAGATTTATCCAATTTAAAAGGATTTAATCCTGTGCCTGAACATAAAGAATTTTCTCCTTTATTGGTAACGCCAAACATAAATATTGAATTAAACAGTTATAGCGAAACCTGGGAGCAATTAATGAATTTGCCGAATAATAAAGAATTTGCCGATGAATTTTATAAAGATTGCGACAGGCTATATATAGCAAACGGTTATAGAGATGAAACTATTATTAACAATATGATTTTGCAACTGTTGCTTATAAGCGGATATATTTTGATTGAAGATTTGAATCGTGGTAATATCACCCGTAAAGTAAACCGTGAAGTATTAGCGGCTGCAAAATCAGCAGTTTTACGTTTTTATAACAACATAAAAAATACAAAAACAGACAGTAAATCTGCAGATAAGACCAAAAAAGCTAAAAAATAGAGCTTTGTTGTTTTAGTAATCTAAATAAAAGCTGCCTTTTCTAGCATTAGGTAGCTTTTATTTTTATTGGTTGTACTATGCAATAGCATATTCTTACTTGGACGTACGAAGCGGTTGTAAAAATATAGTATTTGTATATTTGCATAATTTTTACGATATTGGTAGATATTCAATCTTAATAGTAACTAAACTTTTTTCTGAACTTAAGCAATAATTATGGAGAACTCTAATGTACTAATATCGGTAGGGATTAATTTGCTGGCAGGGATTCCTTTAGCAGCAGTAGTTTTACGTCTTTTGTTTAAAAACAGCATTTTATATAAAATTGGTTTTTTGTGGGTTACCAACATTATCTTAATAGATATTAGCTCTAAAATGTCTGTTTTATATCCGGAAGCTTATCCTAAGTATATTAGTTTGCCTTTAGGTTTGTCGGTATCGGTTGTATTAATATATCTAACTTATAGGATTGTTAGAAAACCTTTTAGTGATGCTATTGATAAATTAGAGGAGCTTAGTACCGGAAATCTGGAAATTCATTCAGATGATAGTTTATTAAAGCGGAACGATGAACTAGGGAGAATAGCCAGAAGTATCAATCGTTTATCGCAAACATTTAAAAAAGTTGTTGCTGATATTAAACACAGTTCTGATTTTATTGCCAAAGCGAGCAATCAATTAAGCTCTATTTCTCAGGAAATATCACAGGGAGCAACAGAGCAAGCTTCTGCAAGCGAGGAAGTATCTGCATCTATGGAACAAATGGTAACAAATATTAGTCAGAATGCTGATAATGCAAAGCAAACAGAAGGTATTACCAAAAAAGCTTCGTCAGGTATTAACAGGGTGGGGCAATCTGCCAATAGTAGTTTGGAGTCCATTAAGCAAATAGCTGAAAAAATTAGCATTATCAGTGATATTGCCTTTCAAACCAATATCTTAGCTATAAATGCAGCCATTGAAGCTGCAGCTGCAGGTGAACACGGAAAAGGTTTTGCTGTGGTCGCTAATGAAGTGAAAATGCTTGCTGAAAAAAGTAAAACGGCTGCCGAAGAGATTAACTTACTCTCCGAATCAAGTGTTAATGTTACTATACAAACAAAAGAATATATGGATGAAATTTTACCGGATATTGAACAAACTTTGAACTTAGTAAAAGAAATTACAGTTGCTAGCCTTGAACAAAATTCCGGCGCTGAACAAATCAATAATGCTATTCAGCAATTAAACTCCATCACCCAACAATCAGCAGCTAATTCAGAAGAAATGGCAAGTAATTCGGAGGAACTTTCTGCACAAGCTGAAAAGTTAAAAGAAATAGTATCTTTTTTTAAGTTTAAGTAGAAAACATGTAAATACGAGCGTATATGTCTTATATGGCTCATGGTTTATTGAATTCTTTAAAATAATAATTTTTTTATAGAACCAAAACCTTACCAATATTCTTGCTGGTATTAAGAATTAGATAATCAGGTATTTTTATTGCTGCTTTTGTTTTTTATATCTTTTTTAATTCAAGGTATATAAATATATTCATATCTTTTTTTGATTATTAATTATTAATGAGTAAATTTGTAAAATATTTATAATCCTAAAACTAACTGTTTACAATTAACCTTCGACATAACTTCCTGTAATAATTTTATATCAAATGGAGAACTCAAGTGCTTTAATGAATGTTGCTATTACTTTAATAGTATCAATACCCCTTGCGATTTTAATTCTAAATCTTTTTTTCAAAAACAGTATTCTTTTTAAAATTATTCTTTTTTGGGTAATTGATGTAATCTTTGTAAAGGTAAATACTGTATTGACGGATGCCTACCCTGATGTTTATCCGGAATATATAAGTTTACCTATTGCCGTTATTGTTTCTGTAATTCTTCTTTACAGTACTTATATTCTGGTGCGTAAACCTTTTGATGAGGCAATTGGCAAACTGAAAGAGCTGGGTGCAGGTAAATTAGATATTCAATATCAAGATGAATTTCTTAAACGAAAGGATGAATTAGGTAGTATTGCTACAATAATTAAAAAATTGTCAGAAGTGCTTAAAAAAGTTGTTGGAGATATAAAAAACAGTGCAGACTTTATTGCCGTTACCAGTAGTGAGCTAAGTAATGTATCGCAAACAGTGGCACAAAGCTCTAATGAGCAGGCTTCTTCAAGTGAAGAAGTTTCGGCTTCAATGGAGCAAATGGTAGCAAACATTAATCAAAATACCGAAAATGCCAAGCAGACGATGGAACTTTCAAAGCGGGCTTCAATAGGTGTTAGTAAAGTTGGCGAATCAGCAAATGAAAGTTTAAACTCCATCACAAAAATAGCGGATAAGGTTTCTATAATAAGTGATATTGCTTTTCAAACCAATATTTTAGCCATTAATGCTGCAATTGAAGCAGCATCGGCGGGTGAGCAAGGAAAAGGTTTTGCTGTTGTAGCCAATGAAGTAAAAAAACTTGCCGAGAAAAGTAAAATTGCCGCAGATGAAATAAACCAATTGGCTGAAAAAAGTGTTAATGTTACCAAACAAACAAAAAACTACATGGACGAGATTTTGCCTGATATTGAAAAAACACTTAGCCTTGTAAATGAAATTACCATTGCCAGTATCGAACAAAATTCAGGCGCAGAACAAGTAAACAGTGCTGTACAGCAACTAAACTCTATAACGCAACAATCAGCTGCCAACTCTGAAGAAATGGCCGGTAATTCGGAAGAACTTGCTGCTCAAGCCGAACAACTGAAACAAATAATATCTTTTTTTAAAGTAGGGTCTTAATACCTTAAGTTTGCCGGTAGTCGAACATGGTGTAGGCTGTGCAGTAGGAGATATATGCAGATTTAAGGTGGTATATATGATTCCCTTTTTATTGGTTGTGTAAATTTTAAATTTTTCCTGTTTCTGTATAAAACTTATTTAAAATAGTATCATCATTAAACTCTTTAGATAAGGATTTTATCATGTTTTCAGGTATATTCATTAAATCAAGAAAAATTAATCCATCCAGTGAATTGTTAAACTTAGTATCTACATTGAAACCTAAAATTTGAGCGTTTAGTTTTAAATACTTTTTTAAAAGCACCGGGATTTTAGAACTATTGGGTTCAATTTCTTCAATAATTTGGTCTAATTCTCCAATTTTGCCTTTTGTTGAATCCAATAAAAGTCGATAATCGGCTTTTTTATATTTTACTTTGAATTTTTTTCTGGGCTTTATATATTTGGCAACTTCTTTATTAAAATAGTGCTTTTTTATAAAATCAATTATTAGCGCTTTTGAAACATTTGAATAGTCGTTGCTGATACTTACCGGACCTATTAAATAACGGTATTCAGGATTTTTCAATAAAAAATACAAAATACCTTTCCATAAAAGAAATAAAGGTGCGGGTTTTTTTTGATATTTTTTAGTAATAAAAGAGCGCCCCAACTCTAATGATTGAGAGAGCATTGGTTTTAATACTTTTTTGATGCGGAATAAAGTACTAATATAAAAACCTTTTTTCCCATATTGTTCAATAATATTTTTGCCTTTGCCAATTCTATAAGCGCCTACTATCTCATAATCATCTTTATCCCAAATAAACAAATGTTCATAATATAAATCAAATTCATCAATATCTATGCTTTTATTAGTTCCTTCACCAACAGCTCTAAATGTAACTTCACGCAAACGACCAATTTCTTGTAAAATGTTGGGTACTTGCTCGGGTTTTGCACAAAATATTTGATATTTTTCCAAATCTACAAGTAAAGCCGATTCTTTAATAGCCTCAATTTCTTTTTGTAACACATGCTTGGGTATTGCTTCAATAATTTTTTTCTGTTTTGAAGGTTTTATAAATTTTTTAGTAAAAAAATTATTTACCTCCATTGGTACACCTAAGGCATATGTTTTGGCTCTAAGAAAACGACCATATTGTTCAATATCTGTAAACTTGTTTTGAGTTTCTAAATCTATTGCTTTACCAATTCTGATTTTTATAACTTTTTTGTTTTTATTAAAGAGCTCAGACGGAAGTTTTGCTGTTCTGAACAGGGGGTGAATCAAACCTAACAAATGAAAAATATGACTGTTTGATCCATGAAAGTAAATCGGAATAACAGGTACTTTTGCTTTTTTTATGAATTTAATAGCAGCAATTTCCCATTTTTTATCTTGAATAATTTTACTTTTATTAAATGATGATACCTCTCCTGCCGGAAAAATACCAATTGGCGATTGCTGTTTTAATAATCCGATAGCTTCTTTTATTCCTGCAACACTTGATTTTTTAACGAGCTCTTTACCAAAAGGATTTACAGGGATAAAATATTTTGATAGAGGTTCAATTCTTTGTAAGAAGAAATTTGCCAGCATTCTAAAATCACTTCTTTTTTGAATTAATAATTTAAGTAGTAAAATACCGTCAATTCCTCCAAAAGGATGATTGGATACTGTGATAAAAGCACCTGTATCGGGAATATTATCTAACTCTTTTTCATTAATCTCAAACTGAATTCCCAACTCATCAATTATAGCATCAATAAAATCTAATGAATTCTTATCTTTGTGTAGTTGATAAATATCATTGAGTTTATTAATTTTAAATATATTCATAATAGCCGTAGCTATTCCTTCATTAGTTAAATGTTTTAACTTAATGGCTTCGGAGATTTCTCCTTTACTAATAATATCTTTCATGTTTGTAAGATATGTTTATGACCTCAGTATTTATGTCACGCATGTTCTTGTCATGTCTTGTTATTTTTGTCTTATTTTCCTCAAAAATAATTTCAATATTTAGTCGATAATACTTTTGATACAACACAGAGAACAGTTAATGCTGATTTTTTATGCTTTCAACCGACCATGCTTCCGGTTTATCGCCAAACCATTGTTTGGTTTTTGCCCAAGTAGCTTTAAAAAAGTCTGAATTTCGATAAGCATTTAAGTGCTCCTCGCTATCCCAATGACTGTATGAGAAAAATATATTTGGATGGTGAATGTCTTGATATATATCAAGATAGCTACATCCGTCAAAACTTTTAATTTTATCGCGTATTGAAAGACTAAATTCTTTAAATGTTTCAGAAAAGTCTTCCTTGAAGGTCATTTTTACTATCCTTACGATCATTTTCTTCTTTATTATCAAATACAATTCTAATTTCCGATTTGGTGTCTAAACTTAATAACTGTGCTGCTTTTGCTCTGGCAATAGCTATTTCTAGTAAGCCAACAGAGTTAAAAATGGCCAATAATTCACCGTTTTCCGTTTCGTTATATTTTTTATTAATTTTGGTAATTACACTTTTATTACTTTGAACAAAAATTTTAAAACTACGGTTTTTACCAATTTCATCAAACAAGTCTTTACTTACATTAGTAATCACATTATGGTATGAATCAATGTAAATTACTTTTCCGATAATTTTTGATTCTTCATACATCGGAAGCATCGGTAACTGCCTGAATAATTCCTTTTTTGATTTTCCAAGCTGTTCAATGTCTTTATTTTTAAGTATTTCGCAGGCTAAGTCTGCAAAAATATTCAGTTCGGGAAAGCCGCCGGTTGGTTTTTCTTCAATCTCGATAAGTTGTTCTATTTGCCCTTCGGTCATTAAGAAAAAAATTCCATTATCAGCTCCAATAAAATAATGTCCGTCGTATTTTACAATTACATGTTTTCTTTTTTCATCGGTTTCACTATTCACAGCAATAATGTGTATGCTGCCTTTTGGGAAATTTTTATAAGCATTTTTTAGAACATAAACTGCCTGTATCAAATTAAAAGGTTCAATTTGATGATTAATATCAACAATTACGGCATCGGGAATAGAACTTAGTATCCTTCCTTTTACAGCTCCAATGTAATAGTCCGCTGAGTTCCAATCTGATATTAAACTAATAACAGGCATATAGTATTTTAAAACAAAGGCTCGTTTTATGCAAAGTATAATTTGTTGGCATGAACATTAAAGACATTATTTTATTATCTTTGCAAAAAACAAAAGTAATATATTCTTTTTAAAATATGATTGAAAAACTTATCATTTTAGATGATATTGACCCGATTAATTTATATGGAATTAACAACAAAAAAATTGAAATAATCAAATCGTTTTTTCCAAAACTAAAAATTATAGGTCGTGGGCATGAGCTTAAAGTAGTTGGTGAGGCTGTTGCTGTACTTGATTTTGAAAAAAAAATAGCAATGCTTGTTAAACATTATAATACCTATCATAATATTAGCGAAGAGAGTATTACTGAATTGTTATCGAATGGTGCAAATAGTAGCCTGATAAATAAAAAAGACGATACCGTATTGTTGTACGGTAGCGAGGGTAAACCCATTAAAGCCAGAACCAAACATCAACAAGAGATGGTAAAATCATACCGTAAAAATGATTTGATTTTTGCAATTGGTACTGCAGGAACGGGAAAAACATATCTTGCTATTGCGCTGGCTGTTAGGGCTTTAAAAAATAAGGAGGTAAAGCGGATAATTTTAAGCCGTCCCGCTGTTGAAGCCGGTGAAAAGCTGGGCTTTCTTCCCGGAGATATGAAAGAGAAGTTAGACCCTTATTTACAGGCTCTTTACGATGCATTAAACGATATGCTTCCACCACGAAAATTAGATGAATATATGCAAAAAGGAATGATACAGATCGCCCCATTGGCTTTTATGCGTGGCAGGACTTTGGGTAATGCGGTAGTTATTTTAGACGAAGCGCAAAATGCATCTTTAAATCAGTTGAAAATGTTTCTTACCCGCATGGGTGAATATTCTAAATTTATTGTTACCGGTGATATCACGCAAATTGATTTGCCCGATAAGAATAACTCGGGTTTAATACAAACAAAAAAGATATTAAAAAATATTGAAGGAATTTCCTTTATAAATTTTGATGCTTCGGATATTATCAGGCATAAATTGGTGAAACATATTGTAAATGCGTATGAAAATAATAACAAAGAAAGTTAATTGATTTCTATCAAATTTTAATCTTAATACTTAATCTATGAAAACAAAATTATTTTTTGCTGTGCTTTTTGTAAGCATAATTAGCCTACAATCTTGCGATGTATTACAACAAATGGCTACATTTACTAAATGTGAGTTTAAAATGAACTCTTTAACCGATACGAAACTTGCAGGAGTTAATATTCAAAACTTAAACAGTTTTACCGATTTAACATTTATGGATGCAGCCAATGTTACGAAGACCTTACTTGGCGGTGAATTACCTTTAACTTTTAATTTGAATATTGAAGCGAAAAACCCTAACCCTGCAACTGCTGCTATGCAGAAAATGAATTGGATTTTATATATTGATGATAATGAAATAACTCAGGGAGTACTTGATCAGCCCGTTAATATTCCTCCAGGTGAAACAGCAAACATTCCGCTTGCTATAAAGTTGGATTTAAAAAAGTTGTTTAATGATAAAACGAAAAATTCTTTACTCAATTTTGCTTTTAATTTGGCAGATGCCGGAAACTATCCGACGCGTGTTAAATTAGCGATTAAACCAACCATTAATGTTGCCGGAATACCTATTGAATATCCCGGATATTTTAATTTAAAGAAAGAATTTGGTGCACAGTAAAACGTATGATTTGTAAAAATAAAAAAAGGCTGATGTTTAAATCAGCCTTTTTTTATTGATAAATTATATATAATTATCCAATGTTATTTAGTTAATAAAATTTATAATATACTGTATATTAATCTGTTATGTTTGTTTTATTAATATGATTTTATATTTTTTTATACTAAACAGGCTGAAAGCCAAATTTATACTAACCCAAGGGCAACGCCTTGGGGATAAATCAAACACAATATAAAAGCACCCTGAAAGGGTAAATTAAATTGCACTTACAGTGCGAATACTAATTTTATTTTCGTACATAACCCAAGGCGTTGCCCTGGGCTATATTAACTAAGGCTTTCAGCCTTAAAAATTATTTTTTTGCTTAATGATACTAAATAAATCATTAATTTGTTTCAATACAGAATATTACAAATAATTCTTAACTAAACGACATTTTATAATTATCTTACATTCTCTAAAGTAACTTCGGTACCGTCAAATTCGCCGGCTTTCAATCTTTTAGCCACTTCTTTAAATGCTTTAATTGTTTGTTCAACATGTTCTAATGTATGCGATGCGGTAGGGATAATGCGTAGCATTATAGTACCTCTCGGAACAACCGGATATACAACAATAGAAGTGAAAATATCATATTCTTCGCGCAATGCTTTCAATACGTTGGTTCCTTGTGCAATACTTCCTTCAAAAAATACGGGTGTAACAGGCGATTCTGTTTTAC
>Ga0256840_1002847_pt1 | contig 14739 bp, 14 predicted proteins | sample 355202metaG_FD_185969 | JGI IMG/M metagenome (GOLD analysis project Ga0256840, IMG submission 185969) | Hydrothermal vent microbial communities from Mid Atlantic Ridge, Atlantic Ocean - 355-202 | ecosystem: Environmental > Aquatic > Marine > Hydrothermal vents | place: Atlantic Ocean: Mid...
TGGTTACATTAGTTCAGGACTCTTAATAAGAAAATTGCATGAGGTAAATGTTGTTATATGCTCAACTTCTATGTTTTTGACTGCTATAATTGTTATGTTGCCTTTTGTTTCATTGAATGAAATTTATAAAATAAATTTTTCTAGTATTTCAACTTTAAGCATTGTCTATTTGGCTATTATTCCCACGGCAATCGCTTCTTTGGTAAGAATTAGACTTGTACAAAGAGTGGGCATTCAGTTTATGTCTCAAGTTTCATATCTTATACCCATATTTGCTATTTTTTGGGCTTGGGTATTTTTGTCACAATTACCTCATACTAACGCTTGGATAGCTTTACTTTTGATACTATTTGGACTTTTTATAAGAAAATTAAGAGACTAAAATATCTACAAATATAATCTTAATATTATTTTGATATAATAATAAACTTTTTAAATAAATTATAATAATAAAGGAGAGGTCATGGAGTTAAACGGTTCCCAGATGGTTGTTGAAGCACTAGCAAAGGAGAACGTAAGTGTAGTCTTTGGCTATCCTGGTGGCGCAATTATGAATGTTTATGATGAAGTTTATAAACAAAATCATTTTAAACATATACTAGTAAAACATGAACAAGCTGCAATTCATGCAGCAGATGGATATGCAAGAAGTAGTGGGAAAGTAGGTGTTGCATTTGTTACAAGTGGACCAGGTTTTACCAATGCTATAACAGGACTTGCAACTGCTTATATGGATTCTATTCCTATGGTAGTTATAAGTGGACAGGTTCCAATCACTATGATAGGAACAGATGCTTTTCAAGAGATTGATGCAGTTGGCATAAGCAGACCTTGTGTTAAGCATAACTATTTGGTTAAAGATGTAAAAGATTTACCTAGAATACTTAAAGAGGCATTTTACATTGCATCTAGTGGTCGTCCAGGACCTGTACATGTAGATATACCTAAAGATGTTACTGCTCAAGTTGGGGAGTTTTTTTACCCAGATACGATAACCATGAAAACATATAAGCCGACATATAAAGGCAATGTTCGCCAGATAAAAAAAGCAGTAGAAGCTATAGCAAATGCAAAAAGACCAGTTCTATACATTGGCGGTGGCGCTATCAATTCAAATGCTAGTGAATCAGTAAGAGAGTTTGCTGAGATTACTGGAATCCCTGCAGTTGAGACTTTGATGGCTAGAGGTGTTATGGGAGATGATAATCCACTTCTTCTAGGTATGCTTGGAATGCACGGCTGTTATAGTGCAAATATGGCTATGAGTGAAGCAGATCTTATGATAGCTTTCGGTCCTAGATTTGATGATAGAGTTACAGGAAAGCTAAGCGAGTTTGCAAAGCATGCTAAGATTATTCATATAGATATCGACCCTAGTAGTATAGGAAAAATTGTTGAGATAGACTATCCTATAGTTGGAGATTTGAAAAATGTAGTTGAGGGTATGATTCCTTTAGCAAAAGAGAAAATTGATTCTACTAAATATAAAAGTTGGAGAGATTTACTCAACAGATATAGTGAGATACATCCTTTAAAATACGAAGATTCTGACACGATTTTAAAACCTCAATGGGTTATAGAAAGAGTTGGAGAAATTCTTGACGATAAAGCAATTATAAGCACAGATGTTGGACAACATCAGATGTGGACAGCACAGTTTTATCCATTTAGTTTTCCAAGACAGTTTATAACAAGTGGTGGACTTGGTACTATGGGCTTTGGATTGCCAGCTGCCATGGGAGTCAAAAAAGCATGTCCAGATAAAATATCTATAAACTTTACAGGTGATGGTTCGATTCTAATGAATGTACAAGAGCTTATGACCGCAGTTGAATATGATATACCAGTGGTAAACATAATACTAAACAATAAATACTTAGGTATGGTTCGCCAATGGCAGACATTTTTTTATGATAAGAGGTATGCCTCAACTGATATAGAAGTACAGCCAGATTTTGTAAAACTTGTTGAAAGTTTTGGTGGCGTTGGGTTTAATGTTAAAACAAAAGATGAATTTGATAAAGCACTTAAAGCTGCTATAGACAGTAATGTTGTTGCTTTTATAAATGTTGAAATTGATAGATTAGAAAATGTTCTTCCAATGGTACCTTCTGGTGGAACTTTATATAATATGATGTTAGAGTATAAGGAGTAAGTAATGGATAATATAAGAAGAGTACTTTCAGTTATCGTTACAAATGAAGATGGTGTTTTGTCTCGTATTTCAGGACTTTTTGCAGGTCGTGGTTATAATATAGATAGTCTAACAGTTGCGCCAGTTCCAAATACAGATTTTTCGAGACTAACAATAGTAACAAATGGAAGCAAAAGAGTATTAGAGCAGATTGTTAAGCAGCTTCATAAGTTGATACCAACTTATAAGGTTATTGAATCTGAAGAGTTTGTGGAAAAAGAGATGGCATTAGTTAAGATACCGCTACATGAGAACTTTAATGGACTTGATGCAATGCTTAAGGCTTACAATGGAACTATAGCAAGTAGTGGAGAAAACTTTATAGTTATTATGGTTGTGGATGATGCAAAAAGAATAGACAATTTTTTAAAGGCTATCAAAAAGTACAATCCAGCTGACATGGTGCGTGGCGGTTCTGTAGCACTGGATGTTTAATGAAACTAGTTGAAATATTAAAAGAGTTAAGCATATCTTATGACGGTAAAGATTTTGAAGTTTCATCTTTTGGAACTCTGAAAAATGCCGATGAGTTACAAATAGCATTTTATAATGACGAAAAACTTTTAGAAGAACTAAAAAGTACAAAAGCAGGTGCTGTTATAGTAAAAGATGAGCATGCTGAGTTTTTACCTTCCTCGTGCTGTGCTATAGTTAGTAAAAATCCTTATCTTGATATGGCAAGAATGAGTGGATATTTTGCTAAAAAACCTTTTTTAAATGGACAAGAAAAAGATATCAGTCAAAAAGCAACAGTTGATAAAAATGCGGTAGTTGGAGATGGCAGTACCATAGAAGAGGGTACTTATGTTATGTCTGGCGCTGTAATAGGAAGTAATGTAAAGATTGGTAAAAATACAAGAATTTATCCAAATGTAGTTGTATATGACAATACTATCATTGGAGATAATTGTTTTATCCAAGCAGGAGCTATTATCGGTAGTGACGGCTATGGTTATGCACATACCGATATGGGTGAGCATGTAAAAATATATCATACAGGAAATGTAGTGTTAGAAGACGATGTTGAGATTGGGGCCAATACAACAATTGATCGCGCTGTTTTTGGTACAACTCGTATAGGGAAAAATACAAAGATAGATAATTTAGTTCAAATTGGACACAATTGTGAACTTGGAGAGTCATGTATTATGGTCGCTCAATCGGGACTTGCAGGATCAACTACTCTTGGAAGAAATGTAGTTATGGGTGGTCAAAGTGCGGCTGGAGGGCATTTACAGATTGGTGATTTTGCTCAGCTTGCTGCTCGTAGTGGTATTACAAAGTCAATAGAAGGAGGAAAAACATATGGTGGATTTCCTTTGATGTTGCAAAAAGATTGGTTGAGAACTCAACTTAGAATGATAAAGTATTTTAAAAATAATAAATAAAAGGATATAAAATGGGTGGAAAAAACACACTATTAAAGACATTTCAATTAGCAGATACAAAAAAAGGTATCATTTCAGTTTCGCATTTAGAAGAGCCTTACGGCACAGGATCATTTCCCGTAGTTAGTATAGGTATTTCACTAAAAGGTGATGATGGCAGTCCTGATTGGAAAGCTCATATACCTTATGAGAACTTAGATGAACTTATAGAATCTTTACAAGAGGCTAAAAAACAGTTTGGAGATAAGTAGATAAAAAGCCTTACATGTAAGGCTTTTTGTAAGTTTCTATAGGGCTTTTGCTATGATTTTGTTTAATCTTTTTGCAAAGCCTGTAATATCTTCTATCTTCATGCCTTCAGCAAGTTTCGCTTGATCCATTAGTAAAAAAGAGACATCATTTAACATAATATCATCGTCTTTTGCTAAAAGCTTTTCAAAAATCTCATGCTTAGGATTGACTTCCAAAATAGGTTTTACTTTAGGAAGATTATCCTGCCCCATCTGTTTCAACATCTGTTGCATTTGAAAATCTGGGTCATTTTTATCATAAATAAGAACCGACGGAGAATCGCTTAGGCGAGATGAAATCTTGACATCTTTTGCATCATCTTTTAGTATCTCTTTCATTTTTACTAAAATATCTTGATATTTATCTTCATTCTCTTTTAACTCTTCTTTATCTTCTTCTATCTCTTCATCAATATCCGAGTTATTTACTGGTTTTATCGGAGTTTTATCGTACTCATTAATCATCGGCATAACAACACCATCAACATCTTCGTCCATTATAAGAATTTCTATGTCTTTTGCTTTAAATTGCTCAATTAGTGGAGAATTTCTTAAAATTGCTTCTTCTTCACCTGTAATATAGTAGATAGATTTTTGATCTTCTTTCATAGCTTCTTTGTACTCTTTTAGTGTCACTAAACCATCTCTTTTAGTAGATTTATACATTGCTAAATCAAGAAGCTTATCTTTGTTTTCAAAGTCACCATAAAGACCTTCTTTAAGAACTCTCCCGAAGACTTTATAGAATTCTAGATACTTTTCTTTGTCTTTTTTCTGAAGCTTTTTAAGTTCGCCCAATATCTTTTTAACACTTGATTTTTTGATAGTTTCTAGTAGTATGTTTTGTTGAAGAATTTCACGACTTACATTTAGCGGTAAATCTTCAGCATCAATAATACCCTTTACAAATCGAAGATAAACAGGAAGAAGTTCTTTTTCATCATCAGTGATAAAAACTCTCTTAACATAAAGTTTAACTCCAGGTTGATAATCCATACGAAAAAGGTCCATAGGAGCAGTTGATGGGATATAAAATAGTGTAGTATACTCTATAGTGCCCTCAGCTTTTGTATGTGACCAAAGGATAGGATCTGAACTATCATGTGAAATTTGTTTATAAAAGTCTTTGTATTCATCTTTTTTAATTTCACTCTTATTTAGTGTCCACAGTGCTGATGCTTTGTTGATTTGAACATTTTTGATTTCAGTTCTAGAAGGCTCTGTTTCTTTTCCGTCATCATCAGTTACTGCAGCGATCGTTTCTTCTTTATCCATCCAGATTTCAAATGGAATATGATTTGAGTATTTTTTGATGATACTTTCTATACGATAGAACTCCAAAAATTCACTCTCTTCATCTTTTAAATAAAGTTTTATCGAAGTACCATGTGACTCTTTTGCAGTCTCTATGATTTCATACTCTCCATCAGCCTTACTTATCCAAGTATATGCTTTGTCTTCGCTAGCTTTCTTTGAAGTTACCTCAATTTTATTAGCAACCATAAATGCAGAGTAAAATCCAACACCAAATTGACCTATCATATTGGAGTCTTTTTTCTGATCGCCACTGAGGTTTTGAATAAAAGATTTAGTACCACTCTTTGCGATAGTACCAAGATTTTCAATCAGTTCTTTGTCATTCATGCCTATACCATTGTCGCTGATAGTTAAAGTTTTTGCCTTCTTGTCTATTTGTATATCTATGCGAGGTTTATACTCTAAGTTTTTATATTTTTCATCAGTAAGTGTTAGATAGTTTAGTTTATCCAACGCATCTGATGAATTTGAAATTAACTCTCTTAAAAATATTTCTTTGTTTGAATACAAAGAATGTATCATAAGATCCATTAGTTGCGTTACTTCTGTTTGAAATTGATGTTTAGCCATAATTTATTCCTTATTTTTAGTAATTATATTGGCAATTATACCGATAGTTTGCTAAAAAAAAGATAAAGTTATGTATTTAATATAAATATACTTTAGCCATAGTGTATCAAGTTACCTTAAAAAGTATTCAACAGTTTTAAATCCACTACCTGCAGCAATGACAGTCGCAAATACATTGAGTAAAATATTTGTTACGCCCAATGTGAAACTACCGCCTTCAAATAACCAAAAGGTTTCTAATGCAAATGTAGAATATGTGGTTAATGCACCCATCATTCCAGTCGAAAGAAAAGATTTCATTGGAGTTGAAAACAGTTCTGTATATGTAAAAAAAGCGAATAAAGTACCGAGGATTAGACTACCTATAATATTGACACCAAGGGTTCCAAAAGGCAAGTCATGAGGAAAGTTTCGGTTTATAAGACCATTTAGATAAGCTCTTGATATCGCTCCTATAAATCCACCGCTACCTATGACTAGTATAGTTTGCCAACTCATGGCTCAACCTTTCTTGCATATCTTTTTGCATAGTCTCAAACCAGTTTTCATCATCTTTAGGATTTATAGCATCTAAATATATTATTGAAATCTGACCACTTCTTGAGAGCAGTTTTTTTGAATCCAGCATATTTTTTGTATTTACAATAACTACTGGCTGTACTTTTAGATTTAGTTTCTCTGCCAATATTTTAGCTCCAACTTGAAAATCCAATAACTTTTCTCCATCGCCTCTAGTTCCTTCTGGAAACATCGTAATAACTCTACCTTCTTTGATTCTTTCTCTGCTTTCTTTAATAATTTTAATTATAGAGCGTTTGTTTTTTCTGTCTATAGCAATCATTTTTGGTAAACTCATAATAAGTCCAAAGAGCGGTATATCTTCAATCTCTTTTTTACCTACCCAACATTTGTCTCTATTGTCGAATGCTTCAAAAGCAACTATATCAAGTAGGCTTTGATGATTTAGGAGATATAGCTGTGTTTCTAGGTTAGGTGAACCTGTGATTTTAGTTCTTATTCCCATAAAGTAAGCTTGTAGTTTTGTAAAATTTTTTCTCAAAATATAATTTTTACTTTGAAATATATACATAAGAGCGTTTGTGATTAAAAGTGCAATACATAACTCTATCGCAACAAATATACCTCTAATTCTTTCCATTAATACTCACCTCACTAATATATTCCCACTTTAAATAAAAGATAAGCTATTAGCTATGAGGCAAACTGTTGCAGTAGCTACTAGTAGCTCCAAAATAGTTTAACGAAATAGATGATGGCTTATCTTTTACCCAAAGGGCGAGCATATTATATCATATTGCTTCGTTGAGAATCTTTAAGGCTACGATGGGTTATGCAAGAAGTCTAATATGATATGCTCGTTTAAAGTGGGTCTATATTAGTGAGGTGAGTATAACCATCCTATTTTTCCATTTGGGAGAAGTATTTTTATATAATTATTCTTACTGTCTAGCTTTTGAGCATAAATGGTTCGGTTTGTTATATAAAAGACTGTAGATTTTTTTGTAGGAAGAATTCTAATTTGACTTCCTTTGTCTAATTTAATGCTGTTAAACGGATTTTTATTGTATATAAAAAGCGCAATAAGCATAACTAAAAAAATAATATATACTATCTTTCTTCTTCTTATGAAAAGTATTATAAAAAATAGAGCTAAAAATCCATAAGCACTATCTTTATAGATTTGCAGGCTATTTGTCGCAGGGTTTAAATCTACCTGTGTACTTATTTGTTCATCACTTAGCACTATTGGAAGAGTTATTTTTTCAAACTTGTTTGCAACTCTATTAAAATATGTAAATATAAACTCTTTTGTAAAATCTGGTACTATAGCATAGTAAAAGATACTAAAATACGGTAAATTAGAGCGACTAGAGTCTATACCATCTCTTTCTACCCATTGCAGTTTAAAGTCATTTAAGTTTGCTTGTTGTGCTTCTATTTCTAAAACAACAATCAAATTTTTATCATCAAAGTGCGTTGTTTTATTTTTTTTTATTTTAAGAGATTTAGCAATAACACCACTAAAATACTTAGTACCTTTTAGTTTGATTATATTTGGTGTTGTAACTTCTAAGTTGCCACTATCTATTTTTATGGAATCAAGAAAAATAGATAGTTCTAAAGATGGTAGTTTAGCATCTACACTATCTGTTTTCATATAATATGTGTTATAAAAAATATTATCGCTAAACCATTTCCATCTCGAATTTGGATTAATAATTTTTAAGTCTTTAGAGTTTAAAAAGCGACTTGTAATCTCTTCAAAATCATCATTTGCAATGATAGCTTTGATTTTGATTGAAAAAAGTTCCCCTACATATACAGTAGATGGCATTTCTTTATAGGAAAAAAATATGGATTGTTCTTTTTTGGAACCTATAGTAGTACTATTTGTTATATTACTTTCATGGCTTTCATAAGTTTCATTGGCAAATATGGCAACAGAAAAACAAAAAAGTAGCACAAAAAGTTTTTTCATTAGACTTCCATAAATCCTTCAAGCATCTTTACTCCATCTGATGAGCCTAAAAGAGTCTCTATAGCACGCTCTGGATGAGGCATAAGACCAAATACATTTCTGTTTTCATTGCATACACAAGCTATAGAATCAACTGAACCATTAGGATTTTTATCAATACCATTCTCGTCTGTATATTTTAATAGCACTTGATTGTTTGCATAAAGTTTTTCTAAGCCTTTGTTGTCTATAAAGTAGCTTCCTTCCCCGTGTGCGATGGGTATATTGACTATATCATTTACGCTGAGTTTTTGTAAAAACATATTTTCATTGTTTATTACTCTTAGGTGGTGATATTTAGATATGAAATGTACATTAGAGTTTCTTTTCATTGCACCTTCAAGCAGTCCCATTTCTAGCAACATTTGGAAACCATTGCAGATACCCAGCACTTTTCCGCCGTCATTAGCAAATCTAATAACATCTTTCATAACAGGGGAGAACTGAGCAATCGCAGCACTTCTGAGATAATCACCATAGCTAAATCCGCCAGGAAGAACTACCAAATCCGTATCAGTTGGCAGCTTTTCATCTTTGTGAAAAACAAGCTCTACATCCGCATTTAACTTTTCATAGGCATACTTGGTATCCATTTCACAGTTTGTACCTGGAAATACAACAATGCTGACCTTCATTATGCTATCTCAATCTCATAGTTTTCTATAACAGTATTTGCAAGTAGTTCTTCACACATTTGGGCAACTTTTTCTTTCGCTTGTGTTTTATCAGTTTCATCTATATGCATAATTATTTGTTTGCCAATTCTTACATCATTTACTCCACCAAAACTAAGAGCACTTAGTGCGTGATGAACTGCTTTACCTTGTGGATCAAGTACGCCTTCTTTTAACTGTATATTTACTATAACTTTCATATCTACCTCTTATTTAATATTCTATTCAATACTTCTTCATAAGCAACTTTCACATTACCCAAATCTTGTCTAAATACATCTTTGTCTAGCTTCTCATTTGTATCCATATCCCAAAAACGACAACTGTCAGGGCTTATTTCGTCTGCCAATAGTATATTTCCCTCGTTATCAACTCCAAATTCTACTTTAAAATCAACTAAGTTTAGTCTACGCTCGGCAAAGAATTTTTTGAGAATAGAGTTTATCTCACGACCAAGCCTTTTTAACTCTTCCAAGTCTGATTCACTTTTAACTAAGTCCATCATTATGCAGTGTTCGTCGTTTAAGATTGGATCATTTAATGCATCATCTTTGTAGTAAAACTCAACCAAAGTAAATGGCAATACAGTTCCATCTTTGATACCAAGGCGTTTAGTGAGTGAACCAGTTGCGATATTTCTAACCACAACTTCTATCAAGATGATATCGACTTTTTTTATGAGTTGATTGTTATCATCGAGTGTTTTTATAAGGTGAGTTTTTATACCGTGCTTATGTAAAAGTGCAAAAAGTTCTGTACTTATTTTACAGTTAAGAGCACCTTTACCTTCTTCGCTACCTTTTTTAGCCGCATTTCCAGCTGTCAAATCATCTTTAAATTCAGATATAAGTAGATTTTCATCTTCTGTATTATAAAGTCTTTTGGCTTTACCTTCATATAATAGTCCCTGTTTTTTCACTTTCTCGTTCCTTTATTTATTGTTTATGCTTAATACTTTTAAGACATCAATAGCACTTTTTAGTTGTAAATCTTTAAGTATATCATCTTGAGTTATGATTTTTTTCTTTTCAATTTCAGTTTTCTTTTTTTCACTTTTTTTAGTTGTATTTCCATCTACTTTTACTAGTTCTTCTTTTAGATGCTTCTTAAGTTCTTTTTCTTTTATCATAAAATCATTATTTTTATGAGGAACCTTCCCAGGAAATACAGTTATATCAGGTGTAACACCAACAGCTTGGATAGTTCTGCCACTTGGAAGATAGTATCTAGCTATTGTAAGCCTTAGAGCCTCATCTTCAGCCAATGGTAAGATAACTTGAACGCTACCTTTTCCAAAAGTTTTTTGTCCAACTATGATCGCACGCTTATGGTCTTGCAAGGATCCACTAACAATCTCACTTGCACTTGCGCTTCCTCCATTTACCAACACTACAAGAGGTATGTCATTTATAGTTCCTTCACTTGAAGCACTATATTGGCTATTTTGGTCTTCATTTCGTCCTTTTTGAGATACTATTATGCCATCCGATACAAAAAGGTCTACCAAGCCTACTGCCTGATTTAATAGTCCTCCAGGGTTATTTCTAAGGTCTAAAACAATACCTTTTATATCTCTATTTTTACTAAGTGCTTCTTTTGTTTTTTGAACAACATTTTTATCAAAGCTAACAACTCTTACATAAAGAATATCCTCTTTTTCTATACTTTTAGTGTATACAGAGTCTATTTTGATGATATCTCTAGTGATAGGAATTAAAAGTGGTTTGCCTTCTCCTTCTCTTACTATAGTCAATGTTAGACTAGTTCCTGGTTTACCACGCATAATACCAACTGCTTCATCTATGGTCATATTTAGAGTTGATTTGTCATTAATTTTTAGTATGATATCAGCAGCTTTTACACCAGCTTTGTCCGCAGGAGTTCCTTCCATAGGAGCAATGATAGTCAAGGCGCCATCTCTCATGCCAATTGTAATACCAAGTCCACCAAACTCACCATTGGTCTGAATTGTCAAATCTTTAAAGTGTTGTTTATTTAGATATGATGAGTGAGCATCTAGATTTGCCATAAGACCTTCTATGGATTTATCTATGATTTTTTGAAGTTTTATGTCATCTACATAGTATTTTTCTATTGCACCTATGACTTTTGTAAACTTTGCAAGTGCCGAAAGGCGACTCTCTTCTTTTGTGCTGTCATTTTTTGCCATAAGCGTAGATGAGAGCAAAAGTGTTGCGCCAACAAGTGTAGTAACAAAACCAATGCTGATAAATTTTATGTGTTTCATATTAATTATACTCCATTTATTAAATAATAGATTATTATATATGAAATTTACTAAAATATCTATAAAGCTTTAAAAATAATTAATTTTATATTATATTACATAAAAATAGTAAAGAAACTTGACAGTCATAGACTAAAGTAGTATAATAACAGAAAACAAGGAGATTGATATGAAAAATAATAATATATTTGAAAAACTAACACACCAAATGACTCAGGCCATTGAGAGTGGAGTTAGTTTAGCATTGCATTCAAAAAACAATGAAGTACAACCCTTACATGTAGTCTGGGCATTGGTAACAAACTCCAACTCTATTTTAAATCAAGTTTTTAACAAGATGAATATGGACAAAGCTGCGATTGAGCTTGAGATAAAAAGCGAGATAAGCAAGTTTCCAACTTCTTCAAGTGTAACAAAGGATAGCGTTAAGATTTCAAGAAATATGGTAGAAAGTTTAAATAACGCAGAAGGTTTGATGAGTCAAATGGGAGATAGCTTTTTGGCAGTAGATGTATGGATGCTTTCTGTATTGAGTTCAAAACCAATAAAAGATATATTCTCAAAATATACAGACCTGCTAGAGTTTAAAAAGAACTTTGAAGCTTTGAGAGCTGGAAAAAAGATTGACTCACAAACAAGTGATGAAAATCTTGAGGCACTAGGAAAGTATGGGATAGATTTAACAGCTTTAGCAAATGAAGGTAAGCTAGATCCCGTTATCGGAAGAGATGAACAGATACATCGTATGATGCAGATACTTATAAGAAAAACAAAAAACAACCCTATACTTATAGGTGAGCCAGGAACTGGTAAAACTGCGATTGCAGAGGGACTAGCTCAAAAAATAGCTGCAAATGATGTTCCAATTTCACTGCAAAACAAAAGATTGATTGCTTTAGATATGGCTGCATTGATTGCAGGTGCTAAGTATCGTGGAGAGTTTGAAGATAGATTAAAATCAGTTATTGATGAAGTAAAAAAAGATGGAAATATTATACTTTTTATAGATGAAATTCACACCATAGTTGGAGCAGGAGCTAGTGAAGGGAGTATGGATGCTGCAAACATACTTAAACCTGCACTTGCAAGAGGGGAGCTTCATACTATAGGTGCTACGACATTAAAAGAGTACAGAAAACATTTTGAAAAAGATACAGCACTTCAAAGAAGATTTCAACCTGTAAAAGTGGATGAGCCTAGTATAAATGAAGCTTTACAGATTTTAAGAGGGATTAAGCAATCACTTGAAGCTCATCATAGCGTCAATATACAAGATAGTGCTTTGATAGCTGCTGCAAAACTTAGTGATAGATACATCACTGATAGATTTTTGCCAGATAAAGCGATAGATCTTATTGATGAGGCTGCAGCAGAGTTAAAGATGCAGATTGAGAGCGAACCGACTGAGTTAAGTGTTGTGAAGAGGGAGATAGGTACTCTTATGGTTGAAAAAGAGGCTCTTTTGATGGAAAAAAGCAAAAAAAATAGTGAAAGAATAAAAGCTATAGAAAAAGAGTTAAGTGATAAAAAAGAGAAAAGACAAACTCTAGAAGCTCAATTTGAAAACGAAAAATCAGTATTTGAAAAAATTGCAAATGCTAAAGGAGAACTAGATACTTTGAAGCGTGAAGCTGAAATAGCAAAGAAAAATAGTGACTTTAACAAAGCGGCAGAGATAGAGTATGGAAAAGTACCAGAACTACTGAAGAAAGAAGAAGAGCTTAAAAAGCAGTGGGATTCGATGGTTGAAGCTGGAACACTTTTGAAAAACAGTGTAGATGAAGAGATGATAGCTACTATAGTTGGAAAATGGACAGGCATACCAGTAAGTAAGATGATGCAATCAGATAAACAAAAAGTCCTTGATATTGAAGATAGATTGAGAAAAGAAGTAGTTGGACAAGACAAAGCTCTTCACGCTATTGGTCGTGCTATAAAAAGAAACAAAGCAGGTTTAGGTTCAAGCAATAGACCTATCGGTAGTTTTATGTTCTTAGGACCAACAGGAGTCGGTAAAACACAAAGTGCAAAAGCTCTAGCAAACTTTCTTTTTGATAGTGAAAAATCACTTTTAAGATTTGATATGAGTGAATATATGGAAAAACACTCAGTAAGTCGTTTGGTTGGACCACCTCCTGGATATGTTGGATATGAAGAGGGCGGACAGCTTACAGAACTAGTACGCCGCAATCCTTATAGTGTAATCTTATTTGACGAGATAGAAAAAGCACATCCAGATGTTTTCAATATCTTACTCCAAGTCTTAGACGATGGACGATTGACAGACAATAAAGGCGTAGTGATTGACTTTAAAAACACTATCATTATCCTCACTTCAAACATTGCAAGTGATAAGATAATGGAAAATCCACAAAACTGTGAAGAAAGCGTTATGAGCGAGTTGAAACGACATTTTAAGCCAGAGTTTTTAAATCGTCTTGATGATATTGTTATCTTTAATCCTCTAGGATTGAATGAAATAGCTGCTATAGTAGATATTTTATTTAGAGAACTGCAAGAGAAGTTGTCAGAAAAAGATATGACTATAACACTTTCAAATGAAGCCAAAAAACTGATAGCCGAAGCAGGCTTTGACCCAGTATATGGTGCAAGACCACTTAAACGAGCTATTTATGAACTGATTGAAGACAAACTAACCGACATGATCTTAAGTGACGAGATAGGCGAGGGCGATAATCTAGTCGTAAATGCTAATGGGGATAAGATAAGTATTGATAAGAAGTAGCTTTTTGCTACTTCTTTAAATTTTTTAATATATTTTTATAGTCTGTAAAATCTATATCAATATTATAGTATTGATTATCTGATTTTAAGATAAGCGACGGAAAACCATTTACTCCCAAAGCTCTTCTTCTATTTAAATTTTTTTCTAGTAAAGTTATTGTTTTTTGTGATTCTAAATCAGATGAGAATTGTTTTACATTAAGTTTCGCATTTAAAGCAGCTCTTTCTAGTGTATCTCTATCTGATGGATTGGAGGCATTTTTGTAGTATGCTTTTTGAATTTCTTTTATCATCTCGTATTCTTTGCCTTGCTCTTTAGCGGATATACAAGCTTGACAAGCTAAGTAAGTTGAGCGTCTAGGTTTGCATTTCTTCCAAAAATCGTAGTTAAATTGTGTACCTACTTTTTTTTCTATAGCCTTCCAGGTATTTTCTAGCATCTCTTGCATACTCTTGGACATTGGCTCATCCGAATGAGGTGCTAGACCTCCATAAACATACTCTACATGCACATCAGAATCAAGATTTTTTAAAAGTTTTTGCCATACAGGTGCAAAGGCATAACACCAAGAACACATAGGGTCTAATATATAATATAAAGTTTTCATGATGACTTACTAAAAAATTTTTTTATTTTTAGCAGCCCCAATTTCATTCCACTATATTTCATTATTTTTGCCAATTCTTTCCATTTTGGTCGTTCATAACAAGGTTTTGGACACTTTCTGCAACTTGGTTTTTCTTCAAACTCACACTCTTGAAGTCTTTGGTAGG
>Ga0256840_1002848_pt1 | contig 14737 bp, 10 predicted proteins | sample 355202metaG_FD_185969 | JGI IMG/M metagenome (GOLD analysis project Ga0256840, IMG submission 185969) | Hydrothermal vent microbial communities from Mid Atlantic Ridge, Atlantic Ocean - 355-202 | ecosystem: Environmental > Aquatic > Marine > Hydrothermal vents | place: Atlantic Ocean: Mid...
AATTATCCCGGTTTTAAATCAATTCAAGGATTTGAATTAATTTTAAGAATGAAAGAACAAGTTGAAAATATAGGGATAGAAATAAAAAACGAAGAAGTGAAACGAATTTTTAAAAAAGAAGAATGTTTTGAAGTTATTACTGAAAAAAATAAATATAGCGCTAAAACAATAATTTTAGCAATTGGCCTAGCGCCTCGCCGTTTAGCTATTCAGGGAGAAGAAAGATTAATTGGCAAGGGAGTATCATATTGCGCTAACTGCGATGCCCCTCTTTATAAGGACAAAGTGGTTGCAGTGGTGGGAGGAGGAAATTCAGCTTTAGATGCGGCAGAACTATTATCAAAAATAGCAAAAAGGGTTTATCTAATACATAGGCGTCAAGAATTTAAAGCATTTGAAGCTTTAATTGACGAGGTTAAATCAAAAGATAATATTGAAATTGTTTTAGATAGTGTAGTTAATGAAATTATTGGAGAAAAGAAAGTAGAAAAAATCAAAATAAAAAATATTATTAATAAAGAAGAAAAAATTATGGATATTGATGGTGTTTTTATTGAAATAGGACGAATTGCTCATACTGATATAGTGGCTGATCTAGTTAAGTTAGATGAAAAAAAGCAAATTATTGTAGACGAAAAATGCCAAACTAATGTAGAAGGAATGTTCGCCGCAGGAGATGTTACCCAAGTTCCTTTTAAACAAATTACTATTGCTTGTGGACAAGGAACAATAGCTGCTTTGTCTGCTTATCAGTATCTTCAAATGAAACAAGGCAAGGTCGCCAATGTAGTGGATAGAAGTTTTCCCAAAAAGCAAGCATAAATATTTATATTTTATAAAATATTGCCCCGTTAGCTCAGTTGGTAGAGCAGTTGCCTCTTAAGCAAACGGTCGGGGGTTCGAGTCCCTCACGGGGCACTAAAAAAACAATCCCATTAGGGATTGTTTTTTTAGTATGGTTATACAACTCTACTTGAACTTGTTTTATCAAAAGCTCTTGATTGACGGGAAGTAGTCGCGCCTTCAGCGTGACTTAATCTACACAATGGCGCCACTCCGCCTTTCGGTAGAAAAAACAAAGCGGCTTTTTAATATTAGAGAATAAAAATTATTGCTTGATAGGCATAACAATATAAATATAACTATCATCATTTTCAGGCTTGATAAGGCAAGGGGTATTGCTGTCAATAATTTCTATAATAATATTTTCGGTATCAATATTATTAAAACCATCTAACAGATAGCGATAATTAATAGTCACACCATTATCATTGCCGTTAATAATAGCTTCTACCTCAGCTATGCTCTCTCCTTTCTGGGCAGACACAGCAGAAACTAAAATTTTATTTTGGTTCTTTGGAAAATCAAGGCTAATATCACAAATTTTATCCTGAGAAAACAAAGATGATGCTTTTACAGCCCTAATTAACTCATTACGCGATGCAATAGCTTTGGTTTTGTGGTTAGTAGGGATAATTTGTTTATAATCCGGAAATTGCCCTTCTATCAAACGAGAAACTAATTCTGTTTGATTAATTATAAACATAATTTGATTATCATTAACATGGATTTCTATTTCTTGACCTTCACTTTCATTTAAATTACTTAAAATTCGCAATAGTTCTTGGAGGGTTCTAGCGGGGACAATTATATTGCCAGTTTCTGTCTTTTTATTTTTATTCTGTTTTGCCTTGATTGTTTTCTCTGTTAATCTATGGCTATCTGTAGCGACCAAAGTTAAAGAATTATTTCCAAAAGCAAATAATACTCCTGTTAACTCTATTCTCGTATCACTATTAGAGACAGCAAACACAACTTGTGATAAAGACTGGCGTAAATCTTTGGCATTTATTGTCCAACTTAAATCATTCTTGAATTCAGGAATTAAAGGATATTCCTCTGCCTCTATGCCTTTTATTTTTGTCTTATATGATTCACTTTCTATATTAAGAAAAGGATCTTTTTTTTCTATTTTTACCTTTTTGTTGGCAGGTAATAAAGATATATAATCATAAATTAATTTAGCATCAACTGTATATGCCCCTTCTTTTTCTATTTTTCCTCTAATTTTATGAACAATACCAATTTCCAAATCAGTAGCTATAAAACTAATATTACCATCTTTAGCTTCTATTTTGATATTACTAAGTATAGGCAAATTTTGGTTTTTACCAGCAATATGGCTAACAATAGAAACTGCCTGCTTTAAGTTTTCTTGTAAACTAGAAAATTTCATATTATTAATTGAATGAATTATTATTTAACATCTGTTTAATTGAGTTAATTTCTTGTTTAATTTTCTCATTGCCTTTTTCCTTTATTTCTCTAGCAATTTTATTACAAGCATGCATAGCAGTAGTATGATCACGTCCGCCTAATTCTTGCCCAATAGTAGGAAATGAAGCGTTAATTTCTTCACGCATTAAATACATAATGATCTGTCTTGGCATAACCAATTCTTTGCGACGACATTTGCCAATTATATCTTTTACTTCCACATCATAGAATTGGGCAACGGCATTAATAATATCTTTGGCTGTAATAGATTTAGATTGAAGGGTAGACATTAAATTAGATAAAACATTTTTTACGCTTTCAACTGTTGGTGTTGAATTATTAAACTCGTGGTAAGCAATAACTTTGTTTAATGCTCCTTCTAGTTCACGGACATTATTCTCAATATTATTAGCAATATAGAAAATAATATCTTTTTCTAAATAATAATTTTTTTCCTTGCACTTTGCTTCTAAAATTGCCATTCTAGTCTCAATATCTGGTTGAGTAACATCAACAATCATTCCCCATTCAAAGCGAGATAATAGTCTTTTTTCTAAAGCCGGAATTGATTTAGGAGGTCTATCTGAAGTGATAACAATCTGTTTGTCAAATTGATGTAGCTCATTAAAAGTATGAAAAAATTCTTCTTGTGTTCCATCTTTCCCTCCCATAAACTGAATGTCATCAATTAACAACAAATCAATATTCCGATATCTGTCCTTAAATTCTTTTATATTTCCACTGCGTACAGCCTGAATATAATCATTAGTAAATTTTTCACTGGTAGTATATAAAATTTTATCTAATTTTCTAGAAACTTCATGACCAACTGCCTGAAGTAAATGTGTTTTACCTAACCCTACTCCACCATAAATAAATAAAGGGTTATAGGCTTTTCCCGGGTTAGAAGCAACCGCCTGACAAGCGGCATGTGCCAACTCATTTCCTTTTCCAACCACAAAATTATCAAATGTATATTTAATATTTAAACCAAAACGGTTAATTGATGGACCCTCTTGATCTTTATTTATTTTTATTTTCTTTAATAATTCATTAACTGTCCCTACCTTTTTTGGCTCAACTTTATAAAAAATTTCTTTGATTTTTTTATTTGTTACATTTTCTAAGGCAACGGCGATTTCATTATGGTATTTTTTTTCAAGCCAAGTTTTGGTAAAAGTGTTGGGAACGCCAATTATAACTTTTTCATCATCTAAATAAGAAATAAAGGTGTTGTTAAACCAAGTGGTAAAATTAGCTTTAGATAAGTTTAATTCTATCTCCCCCAAGACAGCTTGCCATATTTGTTCATTAGTCATAAAAATTTTTTTAATTATTAGGAGTCCTTTAAATTTATAAAACATTATATCAACATTTTTTATGTTTTAAAAGAGTTTTGATGTTTACAAATTGTTGATAATTCGTGGACAACCATTTTTATTTATTGCTTTTAAATTTTTTATGTTATAATAAATAAAACTAATCATTACAACAAATTTTATGTCTAAACTTATTAAAACCTACCATATTATTACTATTGGATGTCAAATGAACAAAGCTGATAGTGAGCGCATAGCGAGTTATCTAGATGGTCTTGGCCTTAAAGAGGTGAAAGACAGAAAAGAGGCTGATTTAGTAATATTAACCACTTGTGGCGTTAGACAGTCAGCTGAAGACAGAGTATATGGACTAATTCCAAAAATAAAACGTGAAAACCAAAAAACGAAAATTATCTTGACCGGTTGTTTAGCAAAAAGAAAAGATGTCCAAAAAAAATTATCAAAAAAGGTTGATATTTGGTTGCCAATTACTGAATTAACAAATCTGAACGAAAAATTAAACAAAAAATCCTCTAAATTCTCTGGTAGTCTATCATATTTAGAAATTCCAGCTAAATATCGTTCTTCTTTTAGTGCTTTTGTGCCAATTGGAAATGGTTGCAATAATTTTTGTACTTACTGCGTTGTTCCTTATGCGCGAGGACGTGAAACATACAGGCCAACTGGAAAAATTATCGCTGAAGTAAAAAAATTAGTCAAAAATAATTACAAAGAGATAACTCTAATTGCTCAAAATGTTAATAGTTACCAGTATCGTAAAATTAGCTTCCCCACTCTCTTGTCTAGGGTGGCGGAAATAAAAGGTGATTTTTGGATACGTTTTGCTACTAGCCATCCAAAAGATATGAGTGATAAGCTAATTAAAGTAATTGCTGATAATCCAAAAATTTGCCGTCATATTCATTTGCCAGCTCAATCTGGTGATGACAAAATTTTAACAGCTATGAACAGAAATTACACTCAAAAACATTATTTATCTTTAATAGAAAAAATTAGAAAATCAATACCGGGCGCATCAATCACCACTGATATTATTGTTGGTTTTCCCGGTGAAACTAGATCTCAATTTAATAATACTATCAAATTATTTAAATTAGTTAAATTTGATATGGCCTACATTGCTCGTTATAGCCCGCGTCCAGGGACCATGGCTAGTCAACTTGAAGACAATGTTAGCCCCAAAGAAAAAAAGAAAAGAGAACAAGAATTGATGAAGATATTAAGAAAAACAGCTCTTGCTAACAATAAAAAATATTTAGGCAAAACCGTTAAAGTTCTGGTAGAAGATAAAAATAAAAAGAATGAATGGTTTGGCAAAACCGATACCTACAAAACAGTAAAATTTAAAGCTCCTAACAAACAAAATTTGCGGGGGCAATTTGTATTTGTAAAAATTACAAATGTCCAGGACTTTGGCCTTGCAGGAGAAATTTATTCTTAACTAAACATATGTTAAATTTATGCCTCAAAAAAAACCAAAAATTATAGTTGCAGTGTCTGGAGGATTGGATTCATCTATGGCGGCCTGGCTTTTACAAAAGAAGGGTTATGAAGTGCTTGGGATTTTTTTACGACTAACTTCTGATGATGTTCAAGAAGAGGCAGCTAGAAAAGTTTGTCATTACCTTAACATAAAATTTTATCCTATTAATTTAAAATCTAGGTTTAAACAAAAAATAATCAATTATTTTTTGGGTGCTTACGCTTGCGGCCTTACTCCTAACCCTTGTATTAAATGTAATTACGAAATTAAATTTGGCGAGCTTTTACGTATAGCCAAAGAGTTAAATATCAACTTCTTAGCCACTGGACATTATGTGCGCAAAAAAACCACTAAAATCAAAAATAAAATTATATACAGATTATTTCGTGCAAAAGACAAAAGCAAAGATCAATCTTATTTTCTTTATCGTCTTAATCAAAAACAACTGGCTCACACTATTTTTCCTTTGGGCAATTATCTTAAAAATGATTTAAAAAAAATAGCGCAAAAAAATAATATTCCTTATTTTCAAAAAGAAAGCCAAGATATTTGTTTTTTACAAGAAAATGGTCGCATTATTGACCATAAAATTTTCTTACAAAAACATCTAAAGCTAAAGCCGGGTTCAATAAAATTATTAGGTAGCAACAAAGTGATTGGCGAACACAATGGTTTACCTTTATATACGCTAGGCCAAAGAAAAGGTGTGGAAATTGGAGGTACTGGCCCTTTCTATGTAGCTGGATTTGATTATAAAAAAAATATTCTTTATGTGGTTTCTAAAGACAATTTAAAGGCTCTATGGAAAAAAGAATTTAGAGTCAGTGAATTAAATTGGATAAGTGGCCTGCCTAAATTTCCTTTAATCTGTCAAGTTGTGATTAGATACCGCCACCAAGCAACAGAATGTATAATTGATACAAACAAAAAGAACAAAAATCAGTGTATTGTAAAATTAAAAAAGCCTGAGCGAGCAATTACGCCAGGCCAAAGTGCGGTATTTTATAATAAAGACGAGGTTTTAGGCGGAGGAATTATTATCTAATCAAAATTTGGTTAAGGAATAGGAAACGCTTTGCACATCTCTTTTACTTCTTCTTTTAATTGACTTAATTTTTGAGGATTATCTTTATTATTAATAGCCGTATCTATCCAAACAGCTATTTTTTTTATTTCATCTTCCTTCATTCCTCTAGTTGTGATTGCCGGGGTGCCTAAACGAATACCAGAAGGATTAAAAGGTGGTCGTGGATCTCCAGGAATAGTAGAGCGACTGGCAGAAATTCCAATTTTATCTAAAATCTCTTCCGCTTCTCGTCCACTGATTCCTTTGTTGGTTAAATCTACTACCATTAAATGATTATCAGTTCCATCTGAAATTATTTTATATCCTAAATTCATAAGCTCTTCTGCTAGTGTTCGGGCATTCTTAATAATCTGGGCAGCATAATTTTTAAAATCTTGAGTCAAAGCCTCGCCAAAGGCAACAGCTTTAGCAGCAGTTATATGGTCATGAGGTCCTCCTTGCATTCCGGGAAAAACTGCCTTATCAATTTGAGAAGCATACTCTTTTTTACACATTATAATTGCTCCTCGCGGTCCGCGTAAGGTTTTGTGAGTAGTAGTGGAGACCACATCAAAAATAGGCACTGGATTATTGAGAAGTCTAGCTGCAATTAACCCAGCAGTATGAGCAATGTCAGCAAAAGTATAAGCACCAACCTCATCGGCGATTTCTTTAAATTTTTCCCATTCAATTTCGCGAGAATAGGCACTATAACCTGCTACAATCATTTTAGGTTTTTCCCTGCGGGCAATATTGGCTACTTCATCCATATCTATTCTACCGCTCTTAATATCTACCTCGTATTGAATAAAATTATAAAGCATACCAGAAAAATTTACTGGATGTCCATGTGAAAGATGACCGCCGTGATCAAGTTTTAAACCCAAAACTTTATCACCTGGCTCTAAAAAAGCAAAATAAACAGCTGCATTAGCAGGAGAACCTGACAAAGGCTGAACATTAACGTGTTCGGCAGAAAATAACTTTTTTGCCCGTTCGCGGGCAATATTCTCAACATCATCAATAAATTGATTGCCGCCATAATATCTTTTTCCTGGGTAACCTTCACTATATTTATTAGTTAAAACCGTAGCCATTGCCTCTCGCACTGCTGGAGAAACATAATTTTCTGAAGCAATGAGTTCCATTTCTTCATTCTGCCTTTTTTCCTCTTCTAAAACTACCTTAAAAACCTCAGGATCTTGATTGGCCAAATGATCATAATTCATAATTTTAAAATTAAAAATTAAAAAATTATTTATATCTTTATTATATAATATAATAACAATTTATCAAAATTAAGCACATTAACAAATATATACAGATTAATATTATATTAGGAATAATAAAACCCCCTCTTTGAGGGGGATTTTGCACCGCCACGGGGAATCGAACCCCGGTTTTCAGGATGAAAACCTGATGTCCTAACCACTAGACGATGGCGGCTCATTTTAAAAATTGTCAAAATAAAAAACCCAATTTTTGGGATAACTACTCAAATTATAAACAAAAAGATATTTCCCGTCAAGACCCTTTTGGACTCATTTTTTAATAAACAATAAAAATTTAAAAAAACTAGAAAATTACCTGTTTCTATGATATAATTTTAGTAAATTAAAAATAATTTTAACATTATGTCAATTATCATTTTTTCAATAGCTGTTTTGATTATTTCAGCTGTTTTTCATGAATATGCCCATGGTTGGATGGCGTATAAATTAGGTGACAACACTGCAAAATATGCTGGCAGGTTAACGCTTAATCCTATCAATCATTTGGATCCTATTGGCTCAGTCTTATTGCCAATCTTTTTAATTATGTCTCATTCTTCGTTTTTCATTGCTTGGGCAAAACCAGTTCCTTATAATCCATACAATTTAAGGGATCAAAAATATGGTGATTTTAAGGTTGCTTTAGCTGGACCGCTGACAAATATCTTGATTGCTATTTTTTTTGGCGGTATAGCTAGAATAATAAGCACTAATTTAACTATTAAATCTACCCTTGTGATGGCTTATTTAGGAGGAAATTATGATTACTTATTATCTTTAATGCATAATTCGTTTTTAAATAGTGTTTTTGTAATGTCAATTATTATTTGTTTTATCAATCTCTTATTAGCCATTTTTAATCTAATGCCTATTCCCCCTTTAGATGGATCTAAAATTATTTCTACCTTTCTTCCTTTTAAGTTAAAAACTATTTTTTATCAACTTGAACCATATGGACTTTTTTTAATGTTATTTTTTGTAATGTTTGGGTTGTTTAAAATTATTTGGCCTATAATTTTATTTTTATTTTTTGGTTTAGTAGGATATTAATATGAAATTGTTAAAACTAATATTATTGCTTTTTGTAATAATTATTTTAAGCGCTTGCCAAAAATCTATGACTACAACAGATAAAATACGTTTTCCAGCAGTAGCTGGCCAATTCTATCCGGCCAACCCAGAACTTCTTAATTTAAAATTAGAAGAATATTTGACAACCGCTAATCCGCAAAAACAAAATGGTAAAATTAAAGCAATTATGGTGCCGCATGCTGGCTATGATTTTAGTGGTCCAGTAGCGGCTTATGCTTATAAATTATTAACTAATCAAGAAATAGACAATGTCATTATCATTTGTAATTCCCATACTTCTTATTTTGGAGGCATTGCAATTGATGATAATGATGTCTGGCAAACACCATTGGGCACAGTAGAACTTAATCATGATTTGGCAACCAGGCTAGTAAATTATAGCGATTTGATTTATTACGATAAAAAGGTTCATATAACTGAACATAGCCTAGAAGTACAAATTCCTTTTTTACAAAAAGTCATTAAAAATAAATTTAAAATTGTTCCCATTCTTTTTGGCAATGTTACCCATAAAAGTTATATTACTTTAGCTAAAGCTTTGGCGGAAAACATAGGAGATAATGATTTAATTGTTATTTCTACTGATATGTCACATTATCCCTCTTATAAAGATGCCCAACAAATTGATACAAAAACTTTAAAAATTATTAGAGAAGCTAACATACCAAAACTGGAAGAATATATTGAAAATATATTATCCCAAAATATTCCCGGAGAACAAACTCTACTTTGCGGCATTGATGGAGTAAAAACAGCAATAGAATTACACCATTTATTAAATTGGGATGAAATAAAAATTCTAAAATATGCTAATAGTGGGGATTCTGTGATTGGAGATAAAAAACAAGTAGTCGGCTATGGAGCAATTGCTTTTATACAAAAAGAGCAAAGCCAAAACAGACAAATATTAACAAATGAACAAAAAAATATTTTGCGTAATATTGCCAAACAAACAGTGGAAACATATATTCTTGAGGGTAAAATTCCAGAATTTGATATTAGAGATGAACGTCTTAATTGGCATGAAGGAGCTTTCGTCACTTTAAAAAAACATGGGAAGCTACGGGGATGCATTGGGCAAATTGTTCCTCAGAACAAGCCTTTATGGAAAGTGGTGCGTGATATGGCAATTGAAGCGGCCACTCAAGATCCACGTTTCCAACCAGTTTCACGAGAAGAATTAAATGATCTGGAATACGAGATAAGCGTTCTATCAGAACCAAAAAAAATAAACGACTGGAAAAAAATTCAATTAGGTAAACATGGGGTTATTGTGCGACGCGGTTTTAATTCTGGCGTATTTCTGCCACAAGTAGCAGAAGAAACAGGCTGGAATTTAGAAGAGTTTTTATCACACTTATGCTCCGGAAAAGCGGGCCTAGAACCAGAATGCTACAAAGATCCACAAACAGAATTATTTATTTTCACAGCACAAATTTTTTAAAAAATATGAAAAATATATCACCTGAACAATATTCAGAAAATTTACTTAAAGAACTAAAAAATAACCCCAATATTTCTCCGGAAAAATTAAAGGAACTTGAAGAATGGAAAAAAGAACGAGAAAAAGAGGGGTATAGCGGTTTTCCTATTATACGTAAAAGATATGATCTTGCCGATAATGCTCCTATGGAGGGCAATCCCCCTGTCAAAGCCCAAGAAAATGAAATTCAACTAAATAGGCGCAATTTTCTAAAAATACTAGGTATCGCTGGCGCTTCGTTAATAACAGGCGAAATAATAAACAAAGCCTATAAAATTCTCAACAATCAGAGCTTAGATAAAGAAAATCAAATAAATTTAAATACTACAAGAGAAGTAAATTTACAACAAAGATTTAATAATTCGCAAATATCGCCAGTAGAAAATAATTCTCAAAAGGAAAATAAAGAAGAATTTAAATTAGCAGATATCTTTTTTCAAAAATTCTCTGAATTATCTTGTCAAGAAAAATATTGGCCACATAAAATTTTTACTCCTGAATTCTTAATTGCCATTCAATTACAAGAAACGAAATTCAATCCAAAAGCTAAATCTAGGAAAGGCGCTATAGGAATTATGCAAAACATGGATATCTCAATAAAAGATGTAGCCCGTTTTTTAACTATTCTAGCTAAAAAAGGAAAAATTAAATATAATGGACCATCCGATTTAACAAAAAAACAATTAAAAGAAATTAAAAAAATGATAAAAGAAAATGCTGATTATAGCCGCGTTTTTGGCAAACTATTTTTAATGACTCTTTATCATTTATATAAAGTCGGACAAAAAGAATACCAAAATGGGCAAACTGAACTAACACAAAAAAAGTTAGCAGCCTGTTATAACGGAGGACATAGCTTATACAAAAAACCAGAATGGCGCTGGCCGCGTGAATCAAGGCATTATGCTCAAAAAGTTATGTTCTATAAACACTTATTAGAAAATATTCATTCTCAACTCCAAAAAGAAAACATTGTTTCCAATCAAAATTATGCTTCTATGTTGATAGCGAAACAAGCTGAAAAATATAAGATAAGAAGAAATAGAATCGTTAAACAATATATTAACAAAATAAAAGAAATAGAAACAAAAAAAGGTAGACCACTAAACGATGAAGAATTAAGACAATTATTTATTTAGTTCACGTCTTTAAGCCAAAATAAAAAACAATACAAATATTTGTATTGTTTTTTATTTTTTATAATTCTTCTGAACCAGGGGTGATTACCTTATCTAAAAGGTCAGCGTCATCCAATAAAATGCCTGTGCCACGAACCACGCAAGTAAGAGGATCATCGGCAATACGAACTGGTATTTTAGTGCTTTGAGCTATTTCCTTGTCTAAACCTCTTAATAAGGCTCCTCCTCCTGTTAATATTATCCCGTGCTCATAAATATCAGATACTAATTCGGGAGGAGTAGTTTCTAATGTTATCTTAATGTTTTCTATAATTTTGTTAATGGTTTTGCTCATTGCTTCTCTTACCTGGCTATCATTAATTATTACTGCTCTTGGCAAACCGTTTATTAAATCCCTTCCTCTAATTTCCATTTCCATCGGCTCTTTTAAAGGTGTGGCTGAACCAATTTTAATTTTTGCTTTTTCTGCAATCTGTTCGCCAATTAAAATATTAAACTCCTCCCTAACAAATTCAATTATATTATTATCAAGCTCATTGCCAGCTGAACGCAAAGTTTTCCAGGTCACTACTCCTCCTAAAGAAATTACTGAAATTTCTGTAGTTCCTCCTCCAATATCAACGACCATTGTTGCCACTGCTTCAGCAATTGGCAAACGAGCGCCAATAGCGGCGGCCATTGATTCTTCAATTAGATAAACTTTGCGGGCTCCAGCAGATTTAGCCGCATCTTCAACAGCTTTTTTTTCCACTTCTGTTATATCAAGAGGGATACCAATGACTACTCTTGGACGAGGAACCAACGTAAAGCTCTCGCTGTGTACTTTGTCAATAAAATATTTTAACATTTTTTCTGTTACTTCAAAGTCAGAAATAACACCATCAACCAATGGTTTAATGGCTTTAATATGCGCTGGGGTTTTACCTACCATTTTACGAGCCTCCTCGCCGACGGCTAAAATCTCATCAGTGCGCATATTAACTGCTACTACACTAGGTTCATTAATAATAATCCCCTTCTCTGGAGTATAAACTAAAGTGTTTTTGGTCCCCAGATCAATCCCTAAATCCTTACTAAATTTTCCTAATAATTTATTAAAAATATGTTTAATTTAACTTATTAAACTTAAATAATGTATAGTTCACAATGTTCAAAAATAACTAAAAAGTTTAGAAGTCAGAAATTTGTTTTCTGATTTCTAAACTTTGTTACATATTTTGCTTTGCGATTATATATTATAACTATGCGTTATACACAACATTTTTACTCTACGCCTTCGGCCTATAATTATAAATTTGCCTGCCTAACACATCAACTCCTTTACATACTCCACAACATCTTCAATATCTATTAAAATTATCTCTTTGCTATCTCTCTTTTTAATTTCAGCTTTGCTTTGGTTTATGGTTTTCTCGCTAATTACAATACGTACTGGGCAACCGATCAGATCAGCATCTACAAATTTTACTCCTGCGCCAACATCTTCTCGATCATCAAATAAAACTTCAATGTTTGCTTGATTAAATTTCCTATACAAATCTTCTGCTGTATTTTTAACTTCTTCTTTAGCGCTCTTTAAATAAAGTAAATGTACAAGAAATGGCGCTACTTCTTTTGGCCAGATAATTCCCTTTTCGTCATTATGTATTTCCACGATTGTTGCCATTAAACGACTTGGACCAATTCCATAACACCCCATAATCACTTCTTTTTGCTTGCCGTTTTCGTCAGTATACTTAAAGCCGAAACTATCTGAAAACCTTGAACCAAGTTTGAAAATATTACCAACTTCTACTGATTTTTCTTCTCTTAAATTTTCTCTACCGCATTCTGGACAGACCTTTTGTTCGTCAATAATTTCTCTATTAATAGCCACTTGGCAATTATCACAAATATAGATTATATCCTCTCCGGCTTTGGTCAAAGTTTGAAACTCATGAGAATATTTTGAAAAAGCGCCGCCAGAAGAATAAGTTAAATAAGTAATATCTCCTAATCCACAACGTTTAAAAATTCTAAAATAAGCTTTTTTGACAACCTCATAATAACTATCTAAATCATTCTTGTCTGTATGAAAGGAATAAAGATCTTTCATTGAAAATTCTCTACCTCGTATTAACCCTGCTTTGGCGCGTTTTTCATTGCGAAATTTGTTCTGTATTTGATATATATAAACAGGTAAATCTTTGTAAGAAAAAATATACTTTTGGGCTAAAGGAGTAATTACCTCTTCATGTGTGGCTCCTAAGGCATATTCTTTATTGTCTACTCCGACTAACTTAAATAAAGCGTCAAAATTATTCCATCGTTTAGTTTTTTCCCAGATTTCTCGCGGTGTTAAAGCTGGCATTAAAATTTCTTGCGCCCCAATTGCGTTCATTTCTTCTCGTATAATATCACATATTTTTTTATGTACCCTTAGGCCTAGTGGCAAAAATGTATAAATACCAGCGCTTAATTTGTCAACAAAACCAGCCCTGATTAAAATTTGGGCATTAAAACTAGTTTCATCACTAGGAATTTCTTTAATTGTTTTAGTGAAAAGTTTTGATTGTCGCATAAACAAAATTTTATTTTGGTTATTTTATCTTAACTAAAAAATTTATGATTGTCAAAATTAAATTACTCTACCCATCACGGAGCCTTACAACAAGCCAAAGGTTTAACTATGGAACAATTAGTAAGCCAACCCATTCCCCCGCCGTTACTATCAAAAGCCCAAAAAGCTCCTAACATTGTTGAATCATTGCTAGTCCACCCATTGCAATCGTTAGAGTTAGAAGTATATCCTGGCGGACCTTCCGCTATCCAGGCACTGCCTGACCAGTTGGAGATGTCTCCTTTTTCAATTGTAATAAAAATTTCATAAGTATGACAAAAATGGCTTCCTGGGTATTCATAGTTACAAATATAATTTGCTGCTTGGTATCCTATTAAAGAAGAAGTGGCAAAATTACCATCGTACAAGGCAGTAGTCGTACCAATAAACAAGGCTGGATTATAAGTATTTGCTATACCTAAAGAAGAGGTAGACACCCATCGTCCTCGCCCACTACCATCTGATTGCCACAAATATCCAGCTGTTCCTGTAGAATTAATACCAAATTCATATATCTCATCTAAGTCTAAATTAGTACGAGCTTCAGCGGCAGTAGTAGCACCGGTGCCTCCATAAGCAATAGCAATAGGATCTGCTTGCCAAGTTCCAGTAGCAATAGTTCCCAACTCAGTAATAAAAGCCGTTGATTTCCAAACCGGATCTAACCCATCAGAAAATAATATATAACCATTATTGCCTACTGGCAATCTTCCCCAAATATTAGACGGAGTATATACAATTAAATCTCCTCTTACAGGCGTAGATGTGGATGTGTCTGTATGATATGAACTTAAAAGCGGGTGAGCTGTCCCTGGTGTGGTGCTTGACCAAGTTGGCTTGCCGCCAACCATTACCAAGGCATAGCCATTTGGACCTGGAAGTATTTGAGAAATAGTATTGTCTGCACTGGCATAAACAAGTGAGTTTGCCTGGAAAGTGCTTGTGCCTGTGCCTCCATAAGCAACTGATATGACATTGCCTTGCCAA
>Ga0256840_1002849_pt1 | contig 14734 bp, 11 predicted proteins | sample 355202metaG_FD_185969 | JGI IMG/M metagenome (GOLD analysis project Ga0256840, IMG submission 185969) | Hydrothermal vent microbial communities from Mid Atlantic Ridge, Atlantic Ocean - 355-202 | ecosystem: Environmental > Aquatic > Marine > Hydrothermal vents | place: Atlantic Ocean: Mid...
AAAACAAAACGATAGTGTACAAAAAATTGTGTCTATACTAAAAGCCTATCATCTCTAAAAATTAATAATCTTCCTTTTATCTCATAAAAAAAACCTAATAGATTTTAATATCTATTAGGTTTAAACTATAGTAAAATATTATAGTTTATTCTACTAAAACTCGCTAATAGTTTTTTTAATAATTGCAATACATTCCATTAATTGTTCTTCTGTCATTACCAATGGTGGTGCAAAACGGATTATGTTTCCATGTGTTGGTTTTGCCAATAATCCGTTATTTCTTAGCTTAATACAAATATCCCACGCTGTGGAACTTTCTTCAGTATCATTTATTAATATTGCATTTAATAAACCTTTTCCTCTTACCAGTTTTACTAAGTCGTTTTCTTTTGCAAATTCGTTTAACTCATTTCTAAAAATTTGCCCTAAATACTCTGCATTTTCTGCTAATTTTTCTTCTTTTACAACTGTTAACGCTGCTATTGCTACTGCTGCTGCTATTGGATTTCCTCCAAATGTTGATCCATGTTGCCCTGGCTTTATTACATTCATTATATGATTATCTGCTAATACTGCTGATACTGGATATGCACCGCCTGACATTGCTTTACCTAATATTAATATATCTGGTTTTACGTTTTCATGCTCTACGGCTAATAACTTTCCTGTTCTTGCTATTCCTGTTTGTACCTCATCTGCTATAAACAATACATTATATTTTTCGCATAATGCTTTTGCTTTTGTTAAATATCCTTCTGATGGCACATATACTCCTGCTTCTCCTTGTATTGGCTCTACTAAGAAACCTGCTACATTTTTATTGTTTTTTAATGCTTCTTCTAATACTTCTAAATTGTCATAAGTTATCTTTATAAATCCTGGTGTATATGGTCCAAAACTTTTACGTGCATCTGCATCGTTTGAAAACGAAATTATGGTTGTTGTTCTTCCATGAAAATTATTTTCACATACTATAATTTTTGCTTCATTCTCATCTATATTTTTTACTTCATAAGCATATTTTCTACATAATTTTATTGCTGTTTCTACTGCTTCTGCCCCTGTATTCATTGGCAATAGCTTTTCAAATCCAAAATAGTCTGTTGCAAATTTTTCGTATTTACCCAACATATCATTATAAAATGCTCTGGAAGTTAAACTTAATGTTTTTGCTTGCTCTGTCATTGCATTCACTATTTTTGGATGACAATGTCCTTGATTTACTGCTGAATATGCTGATAAAAAATCATAATACTTTTTCCCTTCTACATCCCAAACAAATACACCTTCTCCTCTACTCAATACTACTGGTAATGGATGGTAATTATGTGCTCCATATTTATCTTCTAAATCTATTGCTTGTTGCGATGTCATATTGTCTGCTGCTATCATTATATTTTTGATTTTAATATTTGTACAAAGTAACTAAAAGTTTTTTTACTATTGTAGTATTTAACAAAAAAAGGTTGCAAAATTGCAACCTTTTAGTTTTGTTATATTTGGTATTTATTAAAACTTCAATGTTAACTTTACCATATAATTAGCTCCTAATTGTCCCATTTGGGTCACTTCTGAACTGTACTGAAATCTTCCATTTGCACTTCTCAAATCATTTGGATTGTTCTTCCCATTATGTAAAATATCTGGATATACATCAAATATATTATTTGCTAATATTGTAGCACTAAATTTATCTGAAAATTCATATCCTATCGAATAATCTGTTACAATTTTTGCTGCATGCACTTGATCATCTGGTGCATCTACTCCTAAATCAACTGCTGTATTTCCTGCAACTGTAACTTCTCCAAATCTTGTATTATTTAATGAGAAATTAAATTTACTTACATTATAATTAAATCCTAATGAAATTTTAGATTTTGGTCTTGCATCTGTAATACGTAATTCTTCTCTATGATCAAATATTTGATACCCTCCATTTTCTAGTATGGAAGGATTTGCTATTGCTCCATTAATTTTAGTTGTATTAAAATTCATTGCTAAATTAATCCCAAATTTTCCTGAGCCTAATGGTACGTTACTATAATCTGCAACTAAATCCATTCCTGTTGTCTTTGTATTTACTGCATTAATAAAGAATTGTAATGCTAATACATCATTATCTATCAAAATTTGTTCTACTTGGTCTGACCCATCTAAATTTCCATCTAATGGTTTAATTTGTGACGAAAATAATACACGATCATCTACTTTAATTTGATAAACATCTGCACTTAGGTTTAATTTTCCTAATTTAGCTGTTGCTCCTACTGAAAAATTTTGTGAAGTCTCTGCATGTAAGTTAGGTACTCCTAATCCTTTTACAGCCGCTGAATTATTTGGTAATGTTCCTTGTAATTGCGGATCTGGATTTGGCGATACAATAATATATTGTGTTAATTGTATGTATCTTTGGTGTAACGTTGGCGCTCTAAACCCTGTACTTGCTGATGCTCTTATTGCTGCATTATCTCCAATTTTATAACGCCCATTTATTTTCCATGAAAAGTTAGATCCAAAATCTGTAAAATCTTCGTAACGTATTGCTCCTCCAATAAGAAATGCTTCTGTAATATCATAATCTAAACCTGCATATGCTGCAATATTTGCACGACTTACATCCATTGCTTCTGCTGGTTTTATTCCTGCAAATGAATCGGATCCTCCACCATAATAAGATATTTCATCTCCTTTATGACCTTTGTAATATTCTTTTCTGTGTTCCAATCCAAATGAAACACTTATTTGCTCATTAAATGATTTACTTAAATCTAAATTTGTTACAAAGTTACTAAATGCATAACCTCCAGGATGAAACTCTCTTGGTGATGTGCCATGATCTGCTAAATAGTCTCTATTTACAGAACGTTTTACGGTATAATCTACATAATTTCTACCATAGGTCATACTAAAATCTGTTTTAAACCCAAATAAATCAAATTTAAATCCTGCAGAGTTCATATTATCTTTTATATCTGTTTCAAATGTTGGATGGTATCCTACATGATCTTCAAATGCTGTTAAAAATTCTGCTTGTTGTACATCTGGTCTCCAGTATGGTGCTCTATAATATGCGAAACTACGTCCGTCTCTTTGTGTAAATGTATGAAATGTATAAAACTCTGCATTTTCTCCTATTGGATATGTAAAGTTTGCTAATGCTGATTTTTTCTTTAAATCGGGCTGCCCAACTATCATTCCTATTGTTGGATTCTCTGCTATCCAATTTACTAAGTTTCCATAATAAGTATTATCTTTAATAAAATCTGGATCTGCTGTTCCTCCTCCATAATCTGCTGGGTCTGGCGCCACTGGTGCTGCATCATGTACTATTCCTGCTCTATTTGTTAACTTTTGATTGTAGTATTCTAAACTTAAGTTTAATTTCCCCTTATCACCTACATTTACAGTTCCATTATAATCAATTCCCATATTAAATCCATCTCCTGCGCTTGTAATTCCTACATATGAATTCACTTCTGAATATTCGGTATCGTCTTTTAATATTATATTTATTACTCCTGCAATTGCATCTGATCCGTATTGTGCCGATGCTCCATCTCTTAATACTTCAATTCTTTTTACTGCTGCATTTGGAAATGATTTTAAATCAATACCTACTTCTCCTTTTCCTGGTGTTCCGTTTAAGTATATTTGTGCAGATTGCTTCATTCTTTTTCCATTCATTAATACCAATGTTCTACTTGGTCCTAATCCTCTTAAATCTGCTGGGTCAAAATGTGCTGTTGCATCAGATATTGCTTGTGTTGCTGAGTTAAATGATGGCACTTTATATGTAAGCATTTGTTCTATTTGAATTTTCCCACTACTTTGTAACTCCTTTACACTAATATTATCAATTGGCACTGGTGAATCTAGTACCGTTCTAGGTTTTGCTCTATTTCCTGTTATTACAATTTCATCTAAGGCTAACCCTGATGCCATTGCTATGTTTACTTTTGCTGAGCCATCCATTAATTTAGATACTGACTCAAACCCTACAGAAGAAAACTCTACTACATCTCCTTTTTTAACATTTAGCGAATACTGCCCGTCAAAATCGGTACTTGTCCCTGTTGATGTTCCTAATACTTTTACAGATACTCCTGGTAATGGCTGGCCATCACTATCGTTTACTGTTCCTGACACTTTGTACTGTGCTGTCATTGTAAATGATAACATTGCAAAAGCAATTAATAATGTAATTTTTGTCTTCATGAAATAGTTATTTATAGTTAATAAAGAGCCAAATATAATTATTAATTATTAATTTTTTAACATTCCTATAACGTTTTTTTAACATTTCTATTAAAATTATTATTGAATCTTCAATAATTTAACATTCTTTTATCGATTAAATCTCATTTTCGTAAATGAATATCTTTCTATAAATTAAAATATATAATGTTGTTTTGAATATGAGAATAAATCGTTTGATTGATTTGCTATTCTGTTTTCTTCGGAATAAATATACTTATAGCTAATTATTTTCTCCTAGTATTATTCCTAAATATCGTTAAAATACTTACTGGTAACTTAAGTAGTTTTTATTTTTCTGAACATAAAGTAAAACCCTATTAATATCATTGGTATTGATAATAATTGCCCTGTATTTAACACTCCTATAAAATCTTCTCGTGCTTCTATTTGTGCTTCTTTAAAAAATTCTATTACTAGTCGGATTGACCATAATAGTACCATAAATAGTCCAAATATGTATCCTGATTTATTTTTCTTATCTGTTTTCCAATATACATACCACAGTATTAAAAATACTATTGCATAGCTTAGTGACTCTAATATTTGTGTTGGATATCTCAATGGCACATCCGCTAAATATTGTTTAAATCTGGGGCTATTTTCTATTAATCCGTAGGCTTTTTCTGCTGTTTTTGCCTTTGTTATGTGCATTGCTTCATATGCACTATATTTATCTCTTATAAATTGAAATCCGAAATCTGAATTTGTCTTTTTTCCTATTATCTCTGAATTCATTAAATTCCCTATTCTAACAAATACTGCTCCACTTGCTACCGGTATTACTATTCGATCTAAAATCCACATTAATGTTTTATATCTGTATTTTTTTGTGTAAAAATACATGGCTGCTACTATTCCTATTGCTGCTCCATGACTAGCCAGCCCTCTAAAGCCTACAAATTCATACCCTTTTATTAAACCGAATAACATACTTGCTTTTGGGTTTTCACTTATTGGTAATATTATTTCTAACAAATGATTCTGATAATAACTCCAACTGTAAAAAAACACTTCTCCTAGCCTTGCTCCTATTATTGTTGCTATTACTACATACATAAATAGTGGCTCTATGTATTCTATATTTACGTTATCTTTTTTATATATTTTTTTTAGTATATATACTCCTAAAAGAAATGCTATCACAAACATTAATCCATAATATCTTATAGAAATTCCGAATAAATTAAAAATTTCTGGTGATGGATTCCATGTTATACTAAGTTGTATCATATTTTTATTTTTTTTAGTTGATTGCTCTCTTTACTAATTTACAATTATTACGGTGCAAAGATAATTTTTTTTATTTTAGTTTGGCAACCTTTACGGTACTGGATCATAACCACTTCTCCCCCATGGATGACAACTAAATATTCGTTTTATTGCTAATCCTCCTCCTTTAAACAACCCATGCTTTTTTAATGCTTCTGCCGAATAATGGGAGCATGTTGGTTCAAACCTACAACTTGCTGGTGTATATGGCGATATTGCTGCTTGATAAAAACGTATTAGCAATAAAAATGGATATGTCAGTATTTTTTTGATTTGAAATATTTTTCTTAAACTGTAAACGTTGTTCCTTCCCTACTATCTTTTAATTGTATGCCTTTTTCTAATAATTTATCTCTTATTTCATCTGACAAGGCGTAATTTTTATTCTCTTTTGCTTCTTTTCTTAATTGTATTAATAGTTCTATCACTCCTGTTAACTTATCCGTATTATCATTTGTTTGCTCACTGCTTTGCAAACCTAATACGTCAAATGTAAATGCTTTTATTGTTTCTGCTAGTATTTCTAAATCTGCTTTTGTTATGGTTTCTTTTTGATCTTTTATTAGATTTATATTTTTTACTGCTTCAAACAAATGTGCCATTAATATTGGTGTATTAAAATCATCATTCATTGCTTCATAACACTTGTTCTTCCATTCTGTTATATTTACTGACGACTCTTTTGACTCTTCTAACTTATCTAGATTTCCTATTGCCTCCATTAATCTATTATATCCTTTCTCTGATGCCAACAATGCTTCATTTGACAAGTCTAATATACTTGAATAATGTGCTTGCATCATAAAAAAACGTGTTACACTTGGCGAAAATGCTTTGGACAATATGGTATTATTTCCTGTATATATTTCTTGTGGTAAGATGTGATTTCCTGTTGATTTTGACATCTTTTTCCCATTCATATTTAGCATGTTTGTATGCATCCAATATTTTACTGGTGCTTTTTTATTACATGCTTCTGCTTGTGCTATTTCACATTCATGATGTGGGAATTTTAAATCCATTCCTCCTCCATGTATATCAAATTGATTTCCTAAATATTTTGTACTCATTACGGTACATTCCAAATGCCATCCTGGAAACCCCTCTGACCATGGTGAGTTCCATCGCTGTATATGCTCTGGTTCTGCTCTTTTCCACAATGCAAAATCTTGTGGATTTTTCTTATCTGATTGTCCGTCTAATTCTCTTGTGTTCTCTATTGAATTTTCTATTTTTCTTTTTGATAGTATTCCGTAATTATTTGTTTTGTTATACTTTAATACATCAAAATATACGGAGCCATTTACTTCATACGCCAATCCTGCGTTTATTATTTGTTGTACTGCTTCTATTTGCTCTACTATATGCCCTGTTGCTGTTGGTTCTATACTTGGTGGTAAGAGATTGTACTTTTGCAAAATTTCATGAAAATCTACGGTATATTTTTGTACTATCTCCATTGGCTCTAACTTTTCTAACCTTGCCTTTGTTGATATTTTATCTTCGGAATCATCATCTGTTAAATGTCCTGCATCTGTTATATTACGTACATATCTTACTTTGTAGCCTAGATGTAGTAAGTATCTATATATCATATCAAAACTCATAAATGTTCTTACGTTTCCTACATGTACATTACTATATACTGTTGGTCCACATACGTACATCCCTACAAACCCTTCTGTTATTGGTTTAAATAATTCTTTTTTCCCCGTTAGTGTATTCTGGATTTTTAGTGGCTGCATTTTTTTATTATTTTGTTATGCCAAATATAGTATTTTGATTTTATTTTTCAGTTTTTTATATTAAAAAACCTCACAATTTTTAAATTTTGTGAGGTTTTGTTTTTTTTAAATTATTTTTTATTAGTTTGTTCTTATTTTACTATAATTAACATTCATATCAAAATCGGTTCCTTTTGGTACTTTAATGGTAAGCTTTGTTCTTACTTTTGCCTCTTTTCTATTTTTTAATATTCTTTTAATTTCTTTATGTCTTTCTTTTGATTTTTTCTTTATTACCTTTACTCGTTTCTTTGCCATTTTAGCTCTTTTCTTTGCCAACTCTTTTCTTGTTATGGCTATTTTTTTCTTGTTTCTTTTAATTTCCTTTTTTCTAATTGCTATTTCTAAAGCTCTTTCTCTTAATTTTATAAAATTATCTTTATTTGCTTCTTGCCATTCTTGTAGGTATTTTTGATTGTTTTTTAATTTTTCAAAATCAAATTTATTTATACGGTTTCCTAATGAATCTAATTCTGCATTAAATTTATATGTAAATATTTTATTAAATGTACTATCATTAAAGACCTCATCAAAATTAATTTCTGGGTATGAAAAACTCATTGTATCTAATACTCCTAAACTTTCTATTGATATTTCTGGCATTTCGAAAATTGAGGATGCTATGTCTATATCTGTTCCTAATTCTAAATATATAGGATAATGTTTTTTTGATTTTGATATTATTTTAATTTTATCCTCTTCTCTTTTTAAGTCCATTTCCCATGTATCAAAATAAGTTTGTGCCACTTCTTTAGATACTCCCTCCACAGTCATTGTTGCTTTTACTTGCACCTTTTTTTTATTCCATTCTATTATTTCTATATCTGTATAATTTGCTATTAGTACTACTTCTGCTCCTTTTTTTATTGTCAATTCTTTTGTAAATGATTTTTCATTTTTTTGTGCTTGTACTAATATTGTAACTAATGCTATAATTATACTTATTTTATATCTTATGGTTTTCATCTTTTGTATTTTTATTTGTTTGCAGTTGCTCTTTTAATTGTAATAACAATTGCAATCTAATTTGTAGATTATCTATTAATGCATTAATAGACTTTTCATTAATTTTATCGATATTTAATTGTGCACTTTCTTTTTTATATTGTTCTGTTAACTGTTCTAGTTTTGTGAAATATTTTTCTGATTTTTGTTTGTTTTCTTCTGTTATTTTTATTTTTGATAGTTCAAAGTTTATTGCATTGTTATAGTAATTTTCTATTTTTTTTAATTCTGGAGATAGACTTCCTAAAGTATATTTTTCTTTGATTTCTATTTCTTCTACATTCGATTTATTAAATATTGCTAAGACGCTTATTACTAAAATTGCTACTGCTGCTATTTTTAATAAAATATTTTTATTTGATTGTTTTTTATGTAACTCTTTTTGTAATTTTTCTTTAAACCTATCTCTATGGTTTATTGGTAATTCTTTTTTAGAGTTTTTAAATTCTGTTTCTATTATTTTTTTAATATCCTTTTGCATAACTGCTATTATTTAAAAGTTCTTTTAATTTATTTTTTCCTCTTGATAGTTGTGTTCTTGATGCTACTTCACTTATCTTTAATATTTCTGCTATTTCTTGATGATCATATCCTTCTAATAAGTATAACTGCAATATTGTTTTGTACTTTATTGGCAATTCTTTTATTTTATTAATTATTTCACTTACTGTTTTTTCTACATCTATTCCCCATTTCATTGGTTCGGTTGCTAAATTTATTATCTTTTCATCTATGGAGACTATTTCTATTTTTTTCTTTTTTAATTTATCTATTGCCTGATTTATTACTATCCTTTTTAACCATGCTCCAAATGTTACTTGCTCATTATAGGTTTCTATTTTTTTTAATGCTTTTATAAATGCCTCTTGTACTACATCTTCTGCTTCATCTGTTTTCCGTACATATTTTAATGCTATATTATACATTGCTTTTACATATTTATCATACAATTGCATTTGTGCTTTCGCATCATTTTTTTTACACGCTTCTATTAATTTACTATTAATTTGCATTTAATTTGTTTGGTTATCTTAAATACGATATTTTTTTTGTTATGTTACAAATTTCTATAAAATATTTCGTTTATCTTTACACTAATGGAAAGTACTAAAAAAAATAAATCTGCTTTATCTGAAGTTGACGGCATTAAACAACCTAATACTACTAGTAGCAATGCTATCAATAAAATTAAATTGAATAGAAGAGTTCAGCCTTCCGCTAATGATTTTACTTCTCACATTTTGGATGGTAACATTACTTTTTTGAGTAAAGCTATTACTTTAGTTGAAAGTACGAATGCCAATCATTTACTCAAAGCTAGTAAAATTATTAATGCCTGTTTACCATTTGCCAATAATTCGGTTAGAATTGGTATTACTGGTGTTCCTGGTGTTGGTAAAAGTACTTTTATTGAAGCTTTTGGCAATCTACTTACTAAGCTAGGTAAGAAAGTTGCTATTTTGGCTATTGACCCTAGTAGTTCTGTTAACAAAGGGAGTATTTTGGGTGATAAAACCAGAATGGCTACACTTGTTAATAATACTAATGTTTTTATTAGACCTTCTCCTTCTGGTTCTTCTCTTGGTGGTGTTGCTCGTAAAACACGTGAGTCTATTATTCTATGTGAAGCTGCTGGTTTTGATACTATTTTAATTGAAACTGTTGGTGTTGGTCAAAGTGAAACTGTTGTGCATAGCATGGTTGACTTTTTCTTACTTTTGAAACTAGCTGGTGCTGGTGATGAGTTACAAGGTATTAAACGTGGTATTATTGAAATGGCTGATGCTATTGTTATTAATAAAGCGGATAATGACAATGTCATTGCCGCTAATTTAGCTAAGTCTGATTTTTCTAGAGCCTTACATTTATTTCCTTTAAAAGATAGTTCTTGGCTTCCTAAAGTTACTACTTGTAGTTCTTTAAGAAATATCGGCATTGATTCCGTTTGGCAAATCATTACCGATTATCTTAAGCTTACTAAGGCTAATCATTTTTTTGATTTGAAACGTGCTAAACAAAATAAATTTTGGCTTTTGGAAACTATTAATCAACGGCTATTAGATAATTTTTATAATAATAAGGATACCAAAACTGCACTTAAGGTGGAATTAGATAAAATTAATGCTTTGCAATCTTCTCCTTTTGATGCTGCTGATCGGTTATTAAAAGGGTATTTGGAGTAGGTAGGCAGTAAGCAAAATATATTTTTTGATGGATTTTGTAACTTTTTTGTTTTATTTTGTACTTATTATTTGAATGTTGAATGCTAAATTATTTGAATACCTTTAATTTTATGTCAAAAAAAATTGTTTCTCGTACTATTTCCGATACTGATTTAGATATTATCAAACAGGCTAAATTGAGTATGCACAATACTAGTTTATTGATGCAAAGTCTTGATAAAGTTGGTAATTTTATTGAATCTGGTATTAACTTTATTCCTAAAAAAACACAAAAGTGGTTACAAAATATGGTTAATACTATTTTACTTTCTACTTTAAAAGCCAACCTTTTAACGCTACAAAAAGGTAAGAAATTTAAAAAACCGTCTAATAAAATTTATAAAACTCTTGTTACGTCTTCTGGTGTTGCTAGTGGTATTTTTGGTTCTACTACTGGTATTGGTACGATTATTTTTTCTTCTGAAATGGCTTTATCTACCAAGTTTATGATGCGTTCTATTATGGATATTGCTCGTAGTCATGGCGAAGACTTACATTCTGTTGACACCCAACTTGCTTGCTTACAAGTTTTTGCTTTTGGTAATTCTGCTAAAGATAATGATGGTTTAGAAACTAGCTACTACTCTACTCGTATTGCTATGAATTCTACTGTTAAAGAGGCTACTAAATTTATTACTCAAAATGGTTTAAAGGATTTGGGTAAAGTTCTTATTTCTAGCTCTAATCCTTTGTTAAAATTATTGGGTACTATTACTAGTAGGTTTAGTGTGCAAGTTTCTGAAAAATTTATTGCTCAATCCATCCCTATTGCTGGTGCTATTGGTGGCGGCACTTTAAACTACGCTTTTATCAACCATTTTCAAAAAATTGCTAATGCTCATTTTACTATTCGTAAATTAGAACGTTTGTATGGTAGTGATTTGGTTATGGAAGCTTATGATAATATGTCTTTGGTTGAAAAATAGATTATAGAGATATGCTCATTCCTTACAAAAAAACCTTGTAAATAATTAATTTACAATGTTTAAAAAAAGGAATAGATAAATAAACCTACTTTCTAATGCTTATTTAGGTAGTGTCCATAATTGTGTGTCTTTAAAAATTCAATCATCTCTAAAGATTAATTTTGAAGTTGAAAATCTTTAAAAATTAAAAAGAGATGATTGAATTAACAAAAGTACAATTACAAGCGAGTTTAGGCAAATTATTAGAAAAAGAAAATGGTTTAACCAGTGTTTTAGAAATGACATTAATACCAATTTGGAAGCAAAATTGCTGATAAATAAATTGGAATATATTTTCTTATTTCAAAGCAAAAAAATCTTTCATGGCCTTTGCTATGGAATATTTTTTTAACGCAGAAAAAAGGAAATAGAAACGATTTATATCGGGTGTTTTGTTAGTGGTGTACAATTAAAATTATCTTTTGTTTAATGAACCGCTAAGTACGAGACCCGTACGCTTAGTGGTGAGAGAGGTGTACTCTGGCTTTATTAGTCAGAGCCGCCTACTCGATTAGCCTTAGTTATTTCTTTATAATCTTAGCAACTTTGACCTCTCCTGTTTTGTTATCAGTAATTTTTATAAAATATATTCCTGTTGTTAAGTTTGTTAAATCAATATATTTATTTTTAATTATTCCTTCTTGAACAGTTATTCTGGTTAGTGTTGTTATTTGATAAGCCTCATTTTCAAGTTGCTTTGAAAAGTGTATTATCCCAGTTGTAGGATTTGGATAAACTACAATATTATCTTTTATACTTTCTTGAATAAATGTTGTCGGTGCACTTTTTGATGATTCTGCTGTATTTCCATATACCCCAATATTAATAATTCCACCATTAGGTGTTGGTTCGTTATCAAAATTTGATATTGGATAGCCTCCATCAACACAAGGACTTGTAACGGTATCGTTTACCCATACAGTTCCGTTCCATCTGCCATATTCCGATTTAACATGATAATCTAGATCTTCTGGATTTATAATATATGCCTCTAAATTGGCAACGGCACTACCATTACCTAACTGAAAAATAAGGCTTTCTCCTTTTAAATACAACCATATTAAATCTAAATCGGCTGCATTTCCTTTGTTAACGATAGTCTGAACATCTCTATTTAAGGCGTTAATATTAATCCAAACAGAAATACTAAAACCATTTGTTGTAGATAAGGTAGTAGGATATTGAACATATGTACTATTAAATAAACCTGCATGAGTACCTGCTATTGCATCTGTTGTGAATGTTGCTGTAAAATTTGTTGCATCAAAACCATTTCCACTTGCATCGTTCCAATCGTTATCCATTTTTAAATAGGCTTGCATTCCATTTGTTAATGCACCTGTAATGGTTTGTGGTGCTCCATTATTATATAGCGAATTGATTTCATTTGCAGTTAATGCTCTGTTCCACAATGCTAATTCATCTTCGCGACCATCAAACATATAATTACCATTATAGTCTGCTCCTAAATAAAAATTATACGAGTTTACGGGTAGTGTTCCGAATATACCGGGATATGAAATGCTGTTTTTTTCAGTACCGTCAATAAATATTTTCATGGTTTCTGTTGCATTATCATAACTTGCCACAATATGATGCCACTGATTTATTATACTGTGAGCACTTCCAAACATAGGGTATGTATTTATATCATCAGTTGATGAAACATTATTGTAATTGCCTGTGGTATTATTGTAAACTAGATTATTGTTTGCTATAAATGTGTTTATACTGGGCTGTTCGTTACTAATTCCGTAATTGCCATTGTTTATAATGATGTTATTTCTGACTATTGTTTGATAACCAGTTCCACCTCCAGCAACTCCTTTGTAAACTATACCATCAACTTCACTTCCATCAATCACATTATTTTCTATCAGTGTATTTTGAAATCCATTAATAACGATACCACTTTCCAGTACAGTTCCACCTCCTAAATCAAAAGATTTTGTTTTATAGATTCTGTTATGATGAATATGTACATCTTTTCGTGTACCTGTTGGGTAAACAACAGTAACATTTTCTTCACCACCAACTGTAATTCCCACACTTTTACCATAAATTACATTATCATACACTTCTGTGTAGTTTAATGGATAAACTTCATTCTGTATTTGAATTCCAGCATTTCCTGAGGCTGGTGTTGCAAGCGAATTACCAATAATATTATTATGTATGTAGGTAGAGTCGCACTCCGTAATTCGTATGCCGCTATTTGTTCGTGTTTTATAAATTTTATTATTATAAACCTCAAAAAATCGAACACTGACAAAACTTATAGCATCGTGTCCACATGCATAAATTTTATTATTATAAATATGGCAATCTATATGAGTTGTGTTATCAGCACTTGATAATCGGATTGCATCCCATTGTCCATACTGAAAATACATATCATGAATACTTACATTATGTGGATAAGTAAAATGTATAAGCATATTGTATTCACTACCACTTGGCTCTACTTGAAAAAGACCACCATCAATTCTAAATCCATAAATTTCTACGTTAGATACCATTTCACCATCTATTCCGTAGCGATCCCAACCAAGCCTACCGGTTTGGGTTATTAATGGCTTATTTTGTGTTTGCCAATTTGCATTGTCTTTCAGTTTTATGGTAGCAGTGGCATCTCCTGTTAAAATAGTATTATTTGAAATTAATACAGGTTCATCAATTTCAAAAATATTTACACCTTTTAGATATACGGTTGTGAAATTTGGATTTGCTGCAACAGAATCTAATGCTTTATTTATTTCTTCTTGGTCACCTATTCCGTCACAATTAAAACCAGGGTCACCAGTTCCGTCACCTGCAACATATATAATAGGTGGTGTTTGAGATTGTGCTGTTACAATTCCAATTAGTAAGTATGTTATTAATAGTAGTAATTTTCTCATTTTTCTAATTAAGGCTAACGTCAGTTCGTCTAAAAACCTTCATTAATTTGGTATTATTTTCAAAAATAGGGATAATTTTTGTAAAATTCTGAAATGTCAAGAATTCTTACTAATTTTAATTTCGGTTGTTTTTGTGTGATATATAGGTTTTTAAGACTGTTTATAGTTTTTTTTAGGGTAAAATAAGACAAAAACAAGGTGAATAGGTTTATCAACTCATTCCATCCTATAAACCTGAGTTCGACTAAGACTTCTATTTACAGAAAATGAAGAAATGGTGAGATTTGAAGCATAAATTTTAAGGTATAACCTGTTATTTCTTAAAAATT
>Ga0256840_1002850_pt1 | contig 14724 bp, 11 predicted proteins | sample 355202metaG_FD_185969 | JGI IMG/M metagenome (GOLD analysis project Ga0256840, IMG submission 185969) | Hydrothermal vent microbial communities from Mid Atlantic Ridge, Atlantic Ocean - 355-202 | ecosystem: Environmental > Aquatic > Marine > Hydrothermal vents | place: Atlantic Ocean: Mid...
AAATTCTTCCCCGATTTCAGTTTCCGCAGCCCCGTAATGTACAAAATCCGCAACACCACGGCAGACGGGCGGTTTCTTGTCGGGTCAACCCTGCACGAAGGCACCGACTGGCTGGAGCTGAGCAGCAACGATTTTCGCCGCGTGCAACTGCGCCCCGTCAAGGCCACGGGTGTCAGCAATTTTATCAACTATTTCTCCACCCCCGCCTTGTTCAATTCGATCAAGAATTCCCTGTTTATCGCCACCATCAGCACGGTGATCACGGTATCATTGGCCTTCTGGTTTGCCTATGCGCTGAACCGGTCGTGTATGCGCTTCAAGGGGGCGTTCCGGCTGATCGCGATGGCCCCCATTCTGGTGCCCTCCCTGCTGCCCGGCATCGCGCTGGTCTATCTGTTCGGCAATCAGGGGATTATGAAGGAACTGCTGTTCGGGGCCAGTATCTATGGGCCAATCGGCATCGTCATCGGTTCCGTCTTTTTCACCTTCCCGCATGCCTTTCTTATCATATCCACCGCGCTGGCCATATCCGACGGCCGCCTTTACGAGGCCGCCATATCCCTGCGCGCCAGCCCGTGGCGCACCTTCTGGACCGTGACCATTCCGGCGGCGCGCTACGGGCTGATTTCCGCGGCCTTTGTGGTGTTCAATCTGGTGATCACCGATTTTGGCCTGCCCAAGGTGATTGGCGGGCAATTCAACGTGCTGGCGGTGGACATCTATAAACAGGTGATCGGCCAGCAGAATTTTGAAATGGGCGCGGTGGTGTCCGTGGTGCTGGTGATCCCGGCAATTTTCGCCTTTGGTATTGATCGCTATGTCCAAAGCAAACAAGTGGCCCAGCTATCGGCCCGTTCCGTCCCCTACCAGCCGACGCCAAACAGCAAGACCGACAGTTTCTTTTTCGCCTACTCGACATTGGTGGCGCTGTTCATCGTCGGCATCCTTGCCATCTGCCAATATGCGGCGCTGATCAGGTTCTGGCCCTATGACCTGTCGCTTAGCCTGAACAACTACCAGTTCGACAAAATGGACGGCGGCGGCTGGAAATCCTATTTCAATTCGATCCGGCTGGGGCTGTTGACGGCGATCATTGGCACATCGGTAATCTTTTTCGGCGCCTATCTGGTGGAAAAATCCAGCGGGTTCAAAACCGGGCGGTCAATCTTCCAGATGTTCGCAATGCTGCCGATGGCCATTCCGGGCATGGTGCTGGGGCTGGCCTATATTTTCTTTTTCAACAACCCCGACAACCCGCTGAACGTGATCTACGGCACCATGACCATCCTTGTGGTCTGCACCGTCACCCACTTTTATACAGTGTCGCACCTGACAGCCGTCACCGCCCTGAAACAGATCGACCGCGAGTTTGAATCCGTTTCCGCATCTTTGAAACAGCCCACCATGAAGCTGTTCACGCGGGTCACCGTGCCGGTGTCCCTGCCTGCTATTCTGGATATCTCGATCTATCTGTTCGTCAATGCCATGACCACGGTGTCTGCCGTCGTGTTCCTGTATTCGCCCAAAACCACGCTGGCCTCGGTCGCGGTGCTGAATATGGATGACGCGGGCGATATTGCACCGGCGGCAGCAATGGGGATGATGATCTTTTACACCACGGCGGCGGCGAAAATTCTGCATCTGATCCTGTCAAAGGGGCTGTTGAAACGCACGCAAGCGTGGAAAAACAGATAGGTCCGTGACAAAGAGCTGTAGGGAATTCACCCTGTGATTGCATTTTGACCACATGGACACGTTTCCGGTTTGCGGCCCAATACAGATGAATAATGCTTACTGTATATAGGTGGCCAAACACCGGCCGCCCCAAGGATTGGTGTGGTGTTGCGGATTATACACATAAGCAACCCCTATCAACCACTTGATTCTTGAAATAAAAATCAGGTTACTGCATTGTCTCGGATAATTGGGCGAATAGAGACCCGTAACCGAGTAGTGATCAGAGAGGCAGGTCACAATGAAAATGAATAAATTTATCCAGGCGGCCCTATTGGGCTTTGCCGTTACTGTTACAACAGTTCCAGCACCCGCTGGGGCTGAAACCCTTCGCGTAATGCGCGGGGCAACATCCAGCGCATTGAATGTACCGATGAACAGCGCCGTGGTTGTTGAAAGCGACGTTCCTTTTGGCGAACTATCCATCGCCAACCCGGGGATCGCCGATATTTCGACATTGTCAGACCGTAATATATATGTGCTGGGCAAAATGCCTGGACGCACCACTCTGACACTTTTGGGTGCCGATGGCAGCCTGATCGCCAATGTCGATGTGCAGGTCACCCCTGACATGCGCGAATTCAAGGAACGCCTGCGGCAGATCCTGCCCGGCGAGCCGATTGAAGTGCGCACAGCCAATGACGGTATCGTCCTGTCCGGCACCGTATCCAGCGCTGCAAAACTGGATCGTGCACTTGATCTGGCCAGCCGCTATGCACCGGACCGTATTTCCAACCTGATGAGCGTTGGCGGAACACAGCAGGTCATGCTGAAGGTCCGTTTTGCTGAAATGAGCCGCTCGGTCAGCAAGCAGCTTTCGGGTGGTTTGATCTTTGATGGATCACAGACCCATCTTGGCGGTGGTTCCGGTGGTCTGGTCGGAACCCCGACCCCCGACCCTATAACCGGTCTTCCTAATATCGTTACGGCCTATGGTCTGAGCACGACAGCAGCGGGCGGTGTTCTTTTCTCGGGCACGCGTTTAAGCGTTATGCTTGAAGCCCTTGAAAGCAAGGGGGTTGTACGCACCTTGGCCGAACCAAACCTGATTGCCCTATCCGGGCAAGAGGCAACATTCCTTGCCGGTGGGGAAATTCCTGTTCCTGCACCGCAGGACAATGGTACCATCACTATTCAGTATAAACCCTTTGGTGTTCAGCTGAACTTTACCCCGCGCGTGGTGGATGGCGATATCATCAATATCTCGATGAAAGCTTCGGTCAGTTCAATTGACCCGACACAAACTGCACCGGTTGGTGGCAATCTAACTGCTGTTGGTTTCCGCACCCGCGAAACATCAACAACGGTTGAAATGCGCGACGGTGACAGCTTTGCCATTGCCGGTCTGTTGCAGGATGATTTCCGCGATAACAACTCGCAGGTTCCATGGTTGGGGGACATCCCGATCCTAGGCGCCCTGTTCCGCAGCACGGAATACCAAAGAAACCAGTCTGAATTGGTGATCATCATCACCCCGCATCTGGTAACCCCGACCCGGGGCGAAGCGCTGGCCTTGCCAACGGATCGCATTCGAATCCCGACTGAAAACGAGCTGTTCCTGAATGGTCGCGTAGCAGGCAAACGTCTGACAGGCGCCGCCGGCGAAGTTGCCCGGCAGGATTTCACCGGCTCCTATGGCTATGTGATGGAGTAGGACTATGAAAACCAACATGAAAATCATCCTGACCGTTGCAAGCGTTGCCGCTTTGGCCGGTTGTTCCAAGGAAACCCTGATCACTGAATCTTTCTTTGCCGAAGCCGGCGCTGAACTGGACGAAGGTGGTTTTGGCAACCCGACAATGAACAATATGCTGGTTCAGACCGGGCAGCGGAACTATGCGGTCAACCTGACCAAACGCTTTGCCGCCGAGGTCCCCTCGACAGTGAACTTTGCTTTTAACAGCGCACAACTGGATGCAACTGCACAGGCCGCGTTGATGAAGCAGGCAGACTGGATCCGCCAATTCCCCGAGGTCCGCTTCCGGGTCTATGGCCACACGGATCTGGTCGGCAGCAACGCCTATAACAAACGTCTGGGCCTGCGCCGTGCACGCGCTGTCGTGAACTTCCTTGTCCGTCAGGGCATCAGCCGCAAACGGCTCGAGGCAGTCGCATCCTTTGGCGAAACACGGCCAATTGTTGTGACGACGGGCCAGGAACGGCGCAATCGCCGCACCGTGACCGAGGTTTCCGGCTTTGTGAAGAACAACCCGCTGATCCTGAACGGGAAATATGCCGAGGTTATTTTCCGCGAGTATGTCGAGAGCGCGACCGAGTCTTCGGCCTCAAAGGACACCGGTGATGCCGCAGGGACCAGCGGCGGATAAATCCAAAAATCCACCTGATACTAAAACGGCCGTCCGGGTTAAATCGGGCGGCCGTTTTTTGCCGACCTTATGTAAAATCCCTTAACAGAATGGGCGGCATTTCGTAGGATTGTTGTGCAAGACGACTTGTAAATTGCGGTCAGACGGCAAATCTGTAAATCAACAATGAAACCCAATATGCTCTTGGTGATGTGTAACATGTATCTCAATTTTTCCGTTTGTCGAACAATTACGGCCTTTTAGCCCTAATGTTGCCAATATTGTAAGCCATTTTCACATCAAATAGGAGCAATTATTGCGCGTGCGAATCGTGCAATAGGGCGCTCGCGATTTATTATTGAACAGGGGTAACTAACTGTTACCCCTAGATATAATTCGCATTCGCCCGCAGCAGAAGGACAAGAGGCAATGGAAAACAGTGCGAAGCTACAGCCAGAATCGGCACCTATCGTAGCCTGCACAGTTTCGCGTGACGTATCGAATTTTGATCTGTTGATCGAGGATATGGAAGCAGAACTGGGTGAAAACTGGGGGGATCTTATTTTCGAGGATGCCGTGGTTTTTCTGGACCAGCCCGAGGCAAAATCTCTGGAATTCATTGCCATTGCGGTCAATGACCAGGACGAGGACGATCTGGATATGATCGGCGACCTGATCAAACAGGCAAATGACAACGGTATCAAAGTCATCCTGATTGCCGAAGAGGTCAGCCCCGCTGCCCTGCACCAGTTGCTGCGGCTGGGCGCGAATGATTTCATCCCCTACCCCCTGCCCGACGGCGAACTGCACGAAGCCATCGAGCGGCTGCGTCAACCCGAGCCCGTTGCCCCGGACGCCGGTATCCCTGACGAAATGCGCAATACGCTAAAGGCCACCGGCAATTTTGACGGTGTCGTTCTGCCCGTTCATGGTCTGGCGGGTGGCACAGGTGCCTCGACCCTTGCTGTCAATCTGGCCTGGGAACTGGCCAATATCGACAAAAAGAAAGCCCCGCGCGTTTGTCTTCTTGATCTGGACCTGCAATTCGGATCGGTTTCGACCTATCTGGATCTACCGCGGCGCGAAACAGTTTATGAATTGCTGACCAACACCGAGACGATGGACAGCGAAAGCTTTATGGCCGCGCTGTTGACCTATGGCGACAAGATGCATGTCTTGACCGCACCGGCCGATATGCTGCCGCTGGATCTGATCGAACCCGATGATGTGCTTCGCATCATCGAAATGGCCCGCACCAATTTTGACTATGTTGTTATCGACATGCCTTCCACGCTTGTCGCCTGGACCGAAACAGTTCTGAACAAAGCCCATGTTTACTTTGCTACTCTGGAACTTGATATGCGCAGCGCCCAGAATGCCCTGCGTTTGATCCGCGCCCTGAAATCCGAAGAACTGCCTTACAAAAAACTGCGCTTTGTTCTGAACCGGGCACCGAAATTCACCGATCTGAACGGCAAATCCCGCGTCAAGCGACTGGCCGAAAGCCTGGATATCGATATCGAAATCCAGATACCGGACGGTGGCAAAGTGGTTGTGCAGGCCGGTGATCACGGGGTGCCAATGGCCGATACCGCCGCAAAAAACCCGGTTCGAAAAGAATTCACCAAACTTGCCATGTCGATTCACGAGCTGAATGAAGTCGCCGAAGCTGGCCAGTAAAGTAGAAAAGGGAATACAGAATGTTCTCGCGTTATAAGAAAACTGGGTCCAAGGATTCCACAAAGCCTGCAGTTGCCGCCCCCGCGCCCAGCAAACCGGCCGATACGTCATCGCTGCGAAAGGCCAGTAAGGCTGCCGCTGCAGTCACGCCAGACAAAGAGCTGAAACGCAAAGAGCGCCTGGCAGAAGTCCGTCTGCAATTGCACCAGGAACTGCTGGACAGCCTGAACCTGTCAGCTTTGGAAAACGCTTCGGAAACCGACCTGCGCAACGAAATCACCGCCATCGCCTCCGAGGCGCTGGAAGAAATGAATGTGGTGCTGACCCGCGATGAACGCACCCATCTGTATCAGCAACTGTTCGACGAGGTAACCGGCCTTGGCCCGATCGAACCCTTGCTGAAAGACCCGACCGTCAACGACATTCTGATCAACGGCCCCAACCAGATATTCGTGGAACGCGAAGGCAAGCTGGAACTCAGCGACATCACCTTCAAGGATGAACGCCACCTGCTGCGCATCATCGACAAGATCGTATCCGCCGTGGGCCGGCGCGTCGATGAATCCAACCCCTATGTGGATGCCCGTCTGGCCGATGGCTCGCGTTTCAACGCGATGGTTCCGCCGATTGCGGTTGATGGCTCGCTGGTGTCCATTCGTAAGTTTAAAAAGGACAAACTGGGCATTGATGATCTGGTCGCCTTTGGGGCCTTTTCCGAAGAAATGGCTGCCTACCTTCAGGCCGCCGTGGCCTGCCGCCTTAACATCGTTGTTTCCGGCGGTACCGGTTCCGGTAAAACCACCACCCTGAACGCTCTGTCGTCCTTTATCGACAACGCCGAACGTATCCTGACAATCGAGGATACGGCGGAACTTCAATTGCAACAGGTCCATGTGGGCCGGATGGAAAGCCGCCCGCCAAACGTGGAAGGCAAAGGCGAGGTTTCACCGCGCGACTGTCTGAAAAACGCCCTGCGGATGCGTCCTGACCGGATTATCGTGGGGGAAACGCGTGGCGAAGAAGTGATCGACATGTTGCAGGCCATGAACACCGGCCACGATGGCTCGATGACCACGATCCACGCCAACTCGGCGCGCGATGGTGTGTCGCGGATGGAAAACATGATCGCAATGTCCGGTATCGAAATGCCCCTGAAAGCGGTGCGCAGCCAGATTTCCTCGGCTGTGAACCTGATTGTGCAGGTCAGCCGTTTGCAGGATGGCTCGCGCCGGATGACATCGGTTACGGAAATCACCGGGATGGAGGGCGAAGTGATCTCGATGCAGGAAGTGTTCAAATTCCAGCGCGTCGGCCTGACCCCGGAAAACAAAATCCTTGGGCATTTCACAGCCACCGGCGTGCGCTCGCACTATTCCGAACGCTTCCGCATGTGGGGCTATGATCTGCCTGCATCCTTGTTCGAACCTTTTGTGGCGGAGTAATACACAATGTCGATTAACGGAGAATTCATCGTCTACGGCCTGATCTTCATTGCCGTTCTGTTTCTGGTCGAAGGTATTTACCTGACCGTATTCGGCAAATCGATCAGCCTGAACAGCAAGGTAAACCGCCGGCTGGACATGCTGGAAAAAGGCGCCGGTCGTGAACAGGTTCTGGAACAGTTGCGCAAGGAAATGGCCCAGCACCTGAGATCCAATTCCATCCCGCTTTATTCCTTGCTGGCCAATCGTGCGCAAAAAGCAAATATCGCGTTTACTCCGCTACAACTTATCCTTCTTATGGCCGGCCTTGCCATGCTGGCTTTTGTCGGCTTGACGATCGGCACCGGCACTTCTTTCCCTGTGCGCATTGCCATTTCAATTGTAATGGGTATCAGTTCGGTCTTTATCTGGGTCAACAACAAGGCCAAGAAACGCATGGCCCTGATCGAGGAGCAACTGCCGGATGCCGTTGAACTGATGGTCCGAAGCCTGCGCGTCGGGCACCCTTTCACCTCGGCTTTGGCAATTGTTTCAAACGAAATCCCTGACCCGTTGGGAACAGAAATGGGCGTCATCGCCGATGAGGCAACCTACGGGCGCGATGTTGGTGAAGCCCTGAAAGACATGGCCGAACGACTGGATATGCAGGATCTTCGCTTTCTGGCTGTTGCCGTGACCATTCAACAAACATCCGGTGGTAACCTTGCGGAAATTCTGCACGGGTTGTCCAAGGTGATCCGCTCGCGCTTTAAACTGTTCCGCCGCGTCAAAGCCATCACCGCCGAGGCCAAATGGTCTGGCAACTTCTTGTCCGGCTTCCCGTTCTTGGCGCTAATCGGTGTTAATCTGGCCCAGCCGGATTACTATGACGAAGTGATGGAAAGCCCGTATTTCATTCCGGCCTGCCTGTTTGTCGGGGTGTTTCTGGTTGTGAACATCTTTGTCATGCGCTGGCTTGTGAACATTAAGGTATAGGGGATCGGCAGATGGGTTTTATTGATAGCATCAACACAACACTGACCGACATGTTCGGCCCCTTCGGACCGCTATTGGCGGTGGGTATCCTTGGACTGTTTCTGATCCTTCTGACCATTCCGGTCCTGATGAACCAGAAAGAAGATCCGCTGGATAAACTGCGCAAAGCCAACGCAGCCCAGAAATCCAAAGGCAAAAAGAACCAGTTGCGTCAGGCGCAAGGCAGCAACAAGCTGGAAAAATACTCGAACTTTCTGGAACCCCAGAACGAAGAGGAATATTCAGCCATTCGCCTGAAACTGCTGCAAGCGGGTTATCCGTCAAAAACCGCTGTGCGCACCTACCACTTTGTGCAATTCCTGCTTGGGCTTAGCGGTCTGGCGCTTGGGACTTTATATGCCATGACCATCGGGGCCACAGACGATCAGACAACAACCAATCTGGTCCTTAGCATTCTGGCCCCCGGTATCATCGGCTATATGGCGCCAAAGTACTGGGTTTCCCGTCGTCAGCAGGCCCGGGAAGAAGAAATCATCAACGGATTTCCCGACGCGCTGGACATGATGCTGGTTTGCGTCGAAGCCGGTCAATCGCTTGACCAATCTATCATCCGTGTTTCCGAGGAAATCCGCTCGGGCTTCCCTGCCCTCGCAGATGAATTCTCGCTGGTGTCGCAGGAAATGAAAGCGGGTAAAGACCGTGTTAGTGTTTTGCGGGATATGTCGGAACGTGTTGGCGTCACCGATGTGGCCTCGTTTGTGACGGTTTTGATCCAGTCGGCGACGTTCGGGACCTCGGTTGCGGACGCATTGCGTGTCTTTTCGGCCGAAATGCGCGACAAACGGGTGATGCGGGCCGAAGAAGCCGCAAACAAGTTGCCAACCAAAATGACACTTGCCACAATGCTTCTGACATTGCCGCCGTTGCTGGTCATTCTGATTGGCCCGTCGGTTTATGGTATGTCGGTTATGTTGGCAGGGGCGAACTTCTAGGGGCATGAAACAAAACTGGGTTGGGTTCATTCTGGCGCTAAGCCTGTTAACCGCTTGCGATCCCGCTGGCGGTTTTCAGCGTAATACCGACAATCCCTTTGCCCCCACCGGTCACCCCAAACGCGGTGAATCTGTTGACGGGCTGCTTGTTGGCCACCGGTTGATGGCCGCAGGCGAATATGAACTTGCGCTAAAAGCCTATTATCGTGCGGCCGGTGAACAAGGGATGACTGCCGATGTCTATAGCGCTCTTGGATCGGCCGATCTGAAGCTGGGTCGGCTGGGGCAGGCAGAAACCATGCTGCGCAAGGCGGTCAAAGCCGATCAAAAGTTCCCGCCGGCCTGGAACAACCTGGGGGTTGTCCTGATGGAACGCGGTAAAATCGCCGAGGCACGTCAGGTATTCCGCACGGCATATGCGCTGGATAGTGGCCAAAGTGACTCCATTCGCGACAATTTGCGTCTGGCTATCGCAAAATCACAGGATTCTGGTTATACTGGCCCAGATAACAACGATAATTTCTCATTGGTGCGGCGAGGCCACGGTAGCTTTCTGTTGCTTTCCACACCATAAGTCAGGTTCGAGCAGTCAAAAAAAGGACGCAAAAAATGCGCCAAACTAAACTTATCTCTCTGTGTCTCACAGCCGTAATAGCGCTGTCAGCATGTGAAAAACAAAGCGACGCCAAGGTCAATCGCACCCTCAAAGACCTGAATGTCATCGATGAAAGCAACCTGAGCAGCATCATGCTGACGGTTGGTGATCCGAACGAAGCCGTCGCCTATTTCCGCAAATCCAGCGCCGAAAATCCCGACCGGATTGATCTGCAACGCGGACTTGCCAAATCTTTAATCCGCGCCAAAAAGCCACGCGAAGCCTCGGTTGTCTGGGCCAAAATTGTCCAGCACCCCGAGAGCACAAATGAAGACCGTGTAGAGCTGGCGGATTCCCTGATCCGGACCAACGACTGGAAAAAAGCCAAAACGGTTCTGGACAGCGTTCCCCCCACATTCGAAACCTACAAACGCTACCGGCTGGAAGCGATGGTGGCAGACAGCAACAAGGACTGGAAGAAATCCGACAGTTTTTACGAGATTGCCGTCGGCCTGACCACCAATCCGGGCAATGTTCTGAACAATTGGGGTTACTCGAAACTGACCCGCGGGGATTACAGCGAGGCCGAGCGCCTGTTCAATGAATCCCTGACCTACAACCGCAACAGCTTTACCGCCAAAAACAATCTGGCGCTGGCCCGTGGTGCGCAACGCAATTACACCCTGCCGGTTGTTCCCATGACCCAGACAGAGAGGGCACAGTTGCTGTATACTCTTGCCCTGTCAGCAATCAAGCAAGGCGACGTGGCAACCGGCAAAGGCCTGTTGAAAGAAGCCATCGACACCCACCCGCAGCACTTCGAGGCCGCCGCGCGTTCTCTGAAAGCGCTTGAAAACAATGTGACGAACTAATGCCGGTATATCTCTCTTCAACCGCAGCATTGTGGTATCTTCCCTTCGTCCTGCCCATAGCACTATGGGTGGCCTGGAGCGATTTGAAATACATGAAAATCTACAACAATGCCGTATTGGCAATGTTGGGAATTTATCTGGTGTTGGGCTTTTTCACATTACCGCTGGATCAATACTTGTGGCACATGACACATTTTGTCGTTGTTCTGGTGATCGGATTTATCCTGAACTATCTGAATATGGTCGGGGCCGGTGATGCAAAAATCGCCGCAGCGATGGCCCCCTTTATCATGCGAGAAGACGCGGTCATGGTGGCTTATCTTTTGGCCGCGCTGATCTTGCTGACATATTTCACCCACCGGCTGGCACGAATGCTATCCTTTGTGCGCAATCTGGCCCCGGAATGGGAAAGCTGGGATCGCAAGGATTTCCCGATGGGCGTCACAATAAGTGCAACGTTCATCACCTATCTGGTCCTCGGGGTCCTATACGGCCAATAGCAATATCCGGCGCATCTGTTAACGCTTTATATCCATCAGGATATAAAGCGGGGTGCGTCGTATTTCTTTCACTGTCACCCCTTCAAGCGCCATTATATCATCCAGTATCTGCTTGCGGGCTTCGGGCGATGCGGGGCATTGCGGGACCAGCACATAATCGGCACTGTCAAAACCGGGTAATCCACCGTAATACCAGGGCGCACCATTGATCAGTGGTTTCAGGTCGCCATACAACCAATGGCTGGAAAAAATATCCGCAATAAAAATCCTGTTGCCATCTGCAAACCCGGCGTTCTCCAGATCATCAACAATGGTCTTGGTCCAGCCCGGCAAACCCAGTTTCAGCTTGCAATACGGAAGCGGCTGACCGGACAAGCTGCCCAGTTCCTTGCGATCTGCCCCCTCTTCCATCGCGTCCAGACCCGCCCCCTCGCTGGCCAGCGACACCCAGCCATCTACCCGACGGGCACGCACATGCGGTAGTCGCAAATCACTGTTAACGCCTTCGGTCATCAGGATGGGTTCATACCCCTCGGCATCGAATGTCATCTGCCGGATCGGGCTGGAGGCCATGTTGATATAGGACGGCGCTGCCATAGCGAATGTTGCAATCGCGGCAATTTCCATACCCTTGCGGATATCCCATCCCCAGCGATTGTATCGCACCTGTTTCGGGCGCAATGCCAGAAAAAGGATGGCCAGCAAGGGCAGCCATTGCGGGTCATTGCCATAGTTCTGATATGTGACATAGATAAACCCGGGCAACAGCGCCAACAGGGCATATCCGCCTGCATCCTCTTTGGATTGCCGATACAGCACTGCCCCCAGTATAGCCATTGCCGTCGCCCCCAGATAGGCAGACGACAGGATCACCCGACTGATCGTCAAACCCGGCTGCGGGCGCACTTTTGAACGCGACACCTCGATCAGATCCTGCGCATAGGCAATCCAGAACCCGACACCGGCAAACAGGGTAACAATGACAACAACCCCTGCCCCTGCAACCAGCGCCCAGCCCATTGCCGCCCAATCCTTGCGAAAGGCCAGCGCCAGCGCAATTGCAGGTGCAAACGAGATAAAGTAAGTGACTTTGATCAGTGCCAGTGCCGCCAGACACAGGCCGATGATCACCCCGTCCACCAGCGGGCGTTCCCGATCCATTGGCGGCACCACAGCCAGCGCGATCGCCACAAAGGAAAAGGCCCAGGCCCAGCGGTTATAATGCATCGAAATCGAGATGGTCTGCTCTTCTGTGCCAAAGGCGATCGCCACGCAAAGGACCATAACCAGTGCGCCGAACAGATAGGCCAGCCAACCGGGAAACCGGCTGACCCCGACCCACCACACGGCTGGCAATAGCGCTGCTGCAACCATGATCTGTGCGTATAGAATGGCGTGTCCAATCCCCGCCCCCAGCCATGTGAACAGCGCGATCGGCGCATAGGCCAGCGCGCCCAAAGGCGTCATGAAATCCAGATGTGGCCATTGCCCCATATTCATCCGGAACACGATTTGCACCAGATGCAGGGTGTCTGCCTCGTGTTTGGCAATAAACAACCCGCCTTTCAGCACGGCCAATCCGCCCAGAACCACAATAATTGATACAAGAAATCCGAATAATACGACTGGATTTGGCCTGCTCATGCCTACCCCCGATTGGTTTTACTATACATTTCCGCCACAATAACCGGCAATTAGCCCGCAAGTGCAAGACTTGGGCAGTTTTTATTGTCCATTGACCCGATCAGCGGTAGAATCGCCACAAAAATAACACGCTGTTTTATTAAACAGTCCTTTAAAACGCAGAGCACAGGTAAGCGAATGAACATGGAAACCTCCGGCGTTATTGCGCCCCCCGCCCCGCGCCGCATGAGCGAAATGGAACTTCCGCAGGTAATGATGCGCGACATCCTGCTGAAAACGATATTCCGGCAAAATCAGGAACAGGTCAGCGAGCTGTCCAAATCCCTCTGCCTGCCCATTCCTGTCACACAGGAACTGGTCGATCTGGCGCGCGAACAAAAACTGCTTCAGGCCACAGGGACATTGCATGCCGGGTCCGGCGGTGAAATGGGGTATCAGCTAACCGACGCCGGCAAGGCCCGCGCGCTGGACGCCCTGTCGCAATCCGAATATTACGGTGCCATGCCGGTGCCGCTGGATGTTTACGCCGAACAGGTCAAACGCCAGTCGATCCGCAATATCCAGATCACCCGCGAGCAGTTAACCGGTGCCATGGGCCACCTGATCCTGCCCGACGAGCTGCTGGACCATCTTGGACCTGCGGTCAGCTCGGGCCGCTCGATCCTGATGTATGGCCCTCCGGGCAATGGTAAATCCTCGATCTCGAACGGGATCCGCGATGCGCTGGGGGACAAAATCTTTGTGCCGCGCGCGATCGAATACGCCGGTCAGGTGATCACGGTTTATGACCCGATCGTCCACACCGCCGTCGAGGAAGAAGCCGACGACCCCAACAGCCTGCGCCGCAAAGGCAACCGGTTCGATACCCGTTATGTGCGCTGTGAACGCCCGACCGTGATTACCGGTGGTGAATTGACACTGGACATGCTGGATCTGGTCTACAACCCGACCGCCCGCACCTATCAGGCGCCGTTGCAGTTGAAATCCACCGGCGGCGTGTTCATCGTGGATGACCTTGGCCGACAGGCCGAACCACCACAGGCCCTGATCAACCGCTGGATTGTTCCGCTGGAAGAAAGCAAAGATATTCTGTCACTGCAATCGGGCGAGAAATTCACCGTGCCCTTTGACACGCTGGTTATCTTCTCGACCAACTTCCACCCGAACGAAATCTTTGACCGCGCGGCTTTGCGCCGGATTTTCTTCAAAATCAAGATTGACGGCCCCTCGCAAGAGGACTTCCTGAAAATCTTTGCTATGGTCGCCCGCAAGAAAAAGCTGCCGCTGGACGAGGCAACCCTGGTGCATATGCTCAAGGAAAAATACCCGACCATCGAAAATGCCTATGCAAACTATCAGCCGGTCTTCCTGATCGACCAGATGATCGCGATTTGCGAATTCGAGGGTATCCCGAACCAGATGCGCCCCGACCTGCTGGATCGGGCCTGGGCCAATATGTTCGTCAAAGACGAAGAGATCATTCACTAATGTCTGATCGGATCCGTATCGGGGAAAGCGGTGGCATTGCCACCGTCACCCTGACCCGCGCCGACAAACGCAACGCGCTGGATCTGGAGATGATCAACGCCATCGTTGCGGCGGGTGAAGCCTTGATGGAGCGGCGCGACATCCGCGCCGTGGTTCTATGCGGCGACGGGCCTGCCTTTTCGGCCGGTCTGGACACCGGCACATTCCAGATGCTGATGGCCGAGGTCGCCAAGGCAGGCGGCATCATGACCCGCACACATGGCGCCTCCAACCTGTTCCAGCGCGCTGCAATGGTCTGGGCTGATCTGCCGATGCCGGTTATTGCCGCGCTGCATGGCTATGCCTTTGGCGGCGCGTTCCAGATCATGCTGGGCGCCGATATCCGCGTGGCCGCCCCCGACACAGGGTTTTCCATCATGGAAGGCAAATGGGGGCTGGTGCCGGATATGGGTGGCATGGCCCTGATGCGGCGTCTGGCGCGCGGCGATGTGATCCG
>Ga0256840_1002851_pt1 | contig 14724 bp, 15 predicted proteins | sample 355202metaG_FD_185969 | JGI IMG/M metagenome (GOLD analysis project Ga0256840, IMG submission 185969) | Hydrothermal vent microbial communities from Mid Atlantic Ridge, Atlantic Ocean - 355-202 | ecosystem: Environmental > Aquatic > Marine > Hydrothermal vents | place: Atlantic Ocean: Mid...
AATAGTGACTCGCTTTAATTCTTTTCTAGCCTCTGGTGTTAGTGTTCTTAAGTCTATATTTTTCATGCTACTATTATAACATAATAGAGCGATATTATCTAGCTAGGTTAATAAGTCAAAATCAAGGTCATCCACAATATAATAGCTCAATTCCAGAGAAAATACCTTGTTTAATGAGTAACCAAAATCAAGCTTTAGACTATCATCAACATAAAGAATATAATTATTTTTTATATTGTTTTTACTTAAACTTAGCCCAACAGAAAATTCATCATCAGCATTTGCTGAATAGCTATTTAGCAAAATTATAATTGTGCTTACCAGCATGTATTTTAAAGATTTTTGTTTCATGAATGGAGCCTGATTATTTATTAGTAGTATTTTTGCATTAGCATTATTAAAAAGTTTTTTCATTTTTTTTCCTATAAGGTTAGTTAAAAATTGTTAATTTATATTTTTGCTGTCGCACAACAGTTATCTATGGTTGATTTCGTACACCAGTATTTTTCTATTCGATATATACCTAAAAAAGTTCACTAAAAACCAAAAAATCTTGACAAGCGTTTCTTACTATTAACGCTCAATTTATGCAGCATATGAAATTTTCGGGTGAATAAAATAAAATATTAATCACACTTATTATTGAAAAACTTTGAGTAAATTAAAAACATAAGGAAATAATTTTAATTTAAACGAAACAACAGGATGTGATTTATAAAAAAATAAACTGAGGAATAATTTAATGCTTAAAATAACAGACTTTAAAATACCACTACTATTTATACTCACTTTGTTCTCTATCCAAGTTAAGTCAGCAACGGCAGTGGATGATCAAACTGTGGTTCTTGAAAACAGTGGAATAACACTCATCACAGTATTTGATAATGATACGATAATCAAAGGCGAGAGTGTAACGGCATTTTCTCAGCCTGCGAATGGTTTGGTTAGTGTACTGCCGGGGCTTGGTATAAATTATCAACCAAATATTAATTATTGCAACAATGGCGTTACCACAGACGATTTTACCTACACATTAACGGGCTCTTCAACGGCAACCGTATCGGTTACTGTCACCTGCTTAGCTGGAAGTCCTGTGGCACAAGTAGTACCAGTTAACCAATTTTATTGGCTATTGTTTTTACTTATTGCTGTTGTATTTATAGCTAAATTAAAAAACACTGTCAAATAAATGGAAAATATTATGTTACATATAAAATATAAAACCTCACTATTTGTTCTAATTATTTACTTTTCAAACCTCTCAAACGCTGCAACCATTAATATCAATGACAAAGTGGCACATGATCTTGATATGTATCGCTCATTTTTAACTACTAGCGAACAAATTGTGCTGCATGGAGCCACTGATTTTGTAACCATTGGTGCTGATGCTGGCTGCGACTTTGACTCTACTGTTTGGAATATTGGCGATGCTATTTCTAGTGGAGCAACCGAGGTTAGAGTGGCATCTAATGGAACCTATATTGAAAATATTGTTCTTGATGATCAGGACCTGATACTCAGGGGCGGCTTTGCTACTTGTAGCGATGCAGAGATGAACAATCAGGACTACATGAATCTAACTGAAATCAATGGTAGTGCAGCTCCAACAAATATAATAGCAATTACTGGAAATACGACACGCCGATTAATTCGATTGGAAAATTTGTCATTAACTGGCGCAACAGTCCTAAGCCCAACTCTAGGTGGGGCAATATCAGTTGACCAAGCAGAACTTGAACTACAATTGTTGAGGGTGTACATTTCAGGTAATTCTGGTAATACAGGAGGAGGTATGTTTATTAGTCCAGGGTTTGGTGCGAGTCAGACAAATATCGATGTTTTCGCACAAGACTTGATAATTTTCAACAATTCATCCCTTAACTTAGGAGGGGGTTTATATTGTACAGGTTCAGGATCCCAAATAACCTTAACAGGTATCAGTACTATTTCCAATAACATGGCGACCACTATTGGTGGAGGTATTTATATGCGTGGGCATTGCAAGGTTAGTATGTATTCTGAATCTCACTCAGCAATAATAAGCTCATTTCCTGGTTTTTTTAACAATAACAGTGCAGAAGAAGGTGGTGCAATCAACATAAGACATAGTGCCAGCCTATATTTATTTGGTCAGCAAATGTGTGATAGTACAAATTGTTTAGGCTCTAATGATGTGCCTATTTTTGTACAAGGAAATTTTTCTGACAATAACAATAGTGGCAACGAATCAGGCGGTGGAATTTACTTGGATGGCACAGGAGGTTCCAATCAATTTTATGCCAATGGTATATGGATAAATGATAATCAAGCTGGAGGAAATGGTGGTGGTGTATATGTGGGTTCTGGTTCAACTTTTGAAATTGAAAGAAGGCCTGGTGGTTGCTGGCAACTTGATCGTTGCAATTTAGTTATTAACAATCGTTCAGGTACGGCTATTGGTTTTGGTGGTGGATTTTATGTCAATGATGGAACCATGAATTTAAGCCATGTTTATGTTGAAGAAAACCGAGCTGACTTTGGTTCAGCGATTGCTGCCAATGGAGAAAATGCGTTAGTAACCATAGAAAACTCAGTATTTGACGACAATGGCAATGGTGGGACTGATGGATATTCTGATTTTCAGATTTTTAGTGCATCAACCGGAGCATCACTCTCAATACGTCACAGTACCATTGCAGACAATAATGCAGTGAACAGTGTTTTTGATGTTGATCCTGCTTTAGGTTCTTCATTGTCCTTAAGTTCTTCAATCGTCCATGACCCAAGTTCAGGTAATTTATTTGGCCCTGTTAGCGGCAATCTAACTATCGATTGTCTCGTGTCACATGAAGCGGCTAGTTTTACAGGTGTAAATGTATTGATTGACGACCCTATGTTTGTGAATCGATCTCTGGGTAATTTTCACTTAGCCGCTGGCTCACCTGCCATTGATTTGTGTGCAGGTATTACAATGCTAAACTCCCTAGATATGGATATGGAAACAAGGGCTTGGGATGATCCTGATAAAATTGACGGCATGGGTATATTCGATGCAGGGGCAGATGAGCGTTATTTTTTTGAAGTGATGTTTGTAGATGGTTTTGAAGATTTTTAATATAGTGAGGAAATATTTAAAATTTAAACGAAACAATAAAATACCATTCATAAATAAAAATACTTGGGAACAATAAATGCTTAAAATAATACACCTAAAAGTTCTAGTGCTTTTCATATTCACTTTACTGTCTAACCTAGTAGAAGCTGCTATTGCAGTTGATGACCAATTTACTGTTAATGAAAACAGTAGCGCACAAATTATTGATATATTTGAAAATGACACGATTAACAAAGGAGAGGAAATAACAACATTTACACAACCTACAAATGGTGTGGCAATTTTAGAACCATTTGGTATGACCTATCAGTCCAATAATGGCTATTGCAACAATGGAATCACCACCGATAATTTTACCTATACATTAACAGGAAATTCAACTGCCACCGTTTCTGTTACCGTCACCTGCTTGGCAGGTAGTCCTGTGGCACAGATAATACCTGTTAATCAATTTCAATGGCTATTGTTTTTGCTTATAGCTATGATACTTGTGGTTAAGTTCAGAACCACTACATAGGCTTGCTAAACTTCATTCAAAATCATTAATAAATATTAAATCAAGTTCAACAATTCCTGGTTGCTGTGGAACTGGCAAACTACGAACAGCACCATTACATCGACCATTGGGAGCATCTGAAAATATCAGACTTTCATCAAATTGATAACTGGGTTCTGGCCAAGCACGGGAGTTAAAACGACACGTGATGTTTGCCCCATTAAAAGTGGTATTATGGGTGGTGATATTGCGACCACCCAAAAACAATTGCGTTGCATTAAAGTCCGCACTCGGCCAGAGTAAAAATTCCGTCCCAAAAACACTGCTGTATTGATGTCCTGGGCGAAGATCAATCCACCCTGCATCTTGGGTGACCGTATTGATGGTATCGCCTAAAATATTGTCAACCAAGAAATTATAACGCGGGTAGAAATGCTGCCCAACATCACTGTTGCGCTGCCAACCCGGTCCATTTCCAGCATGATTCCCTGATATGAAATTTTCTGGATTAACCACTTGACTCGCTATAGCATCGGTTCGAATCTGCCGCAATGTGATTTTACTTTTGGGACCATTGGTGCCAGCGTGATCACCAGCAAAATGTGAATTGCTAATCACCAAACCCCAAGCACCCATTATGCGTAAATTATGTTCGAATGAAGCCTTGCCATACGATCCCATGATGGCAGAATTAACCATCCCACAGTCATTGAAACAGCCAATATTTACCCCAGGTATGTGACCGACAACACCCATATTATCAACATCACCAACACTGCGAACCTCGGATAAAAAGATACCATACGGGTAAGGCACCAAGTCACAATCAAGGTCATTGTTGTTGTAACAATTAAAGCCAGAGCTGTTCAAGCTTACATAGCCATTTGCTGGCGTACTGAAAGGACCGCCATCAGACCAATCCAGATCCAGGTTATGCATAGTCAATAAAGTGGCACTCATACCCACGGTTAAAGCACGCAACCTTAAGTTAGCCACGCCATTACCAAATGCCCAACCACTGATAACATGACCGCTTGAATTTTTGCTAAGAGTATCATAGCCACTGACTTGAGCATTGCTCGGTATTCTGTCATTACACCCTTGGGCTGTGCCTATCACCACTTCTTGGATTAATGGATCACTTCCCGTTCCGTATGCATCAATGCGAATATCACTTTCATCATAACCAATACACATCGGTGCATACATCCCAGTAGATCCCCGTTGATACAGAATCCTGGAGTGACTGAGGTCAGTTGATAAATTCTGCGGTGGTGAATTAGTGAGGCGATTTGCTACAGGTACGCCAACAGGGCAGTCTGTGAAATCTGAACCACTAGAAATACAATAGGTTTCTGCCACTGAATATTCAACATCCTGAGGTTTGGTCGCCACATTCACACAAACATCATCCCAATCACCCGCAGGATTTTGTACCCTAACTTTAACGGCAAACTCACATTGCTGACTTAAATTATTCCACCTGCTATTACCCGCACCTTCGCAGACAAAAGTATGGGCAGCACGAGGTGCACCGCTAATCTGATTGTTTTTACTGTTGTCTGTGAGGGCAAAGCTACCCGAATCGGGGTCATCAAAATCAAAATGATAGCCAAAATACTGGCCAGTGCGACAGGCCTGAATATCGTTACCACCTGAATAGTCTACGCAGTTTGGGTCAGTTGAGTTTTGAGCACTAAAGTACACAGTTTCAGGTGAAATTCCTACTGGTCTTGTTAATATTTCTAATGAGGCATCCACGCTACCTCCTGATGATTGTGATGCACCACAGGTATTGGCATTTACCGTCCAACTGGTACTACTTAAGTAAATACCAACTAACCCTATTAAAAATTTCGATTGATTGCATTGCATGTTAATTACCTTTGTGAAAAACAATTTAGGGTTGAGTAATATCAATTGGTTTTAATATTGATAACATCATTGGGTTGTGCTGCTGCAATGGCATCAGCTATGGTGTTAAAAATACACGCTGCACCATTGATACTTGCAATGGGTTGGCTCGCTTGTATAACATTAACCCAACAGACTAAGCTAATGAAAAACAGTTCTTTTATTTTTAAACTCATAATTTGTGCTTTTCTTTTAAGAAGTTAGTTATAATTTCGTTAAAAATGCTTAAAAGTTTTATTTTAGATGTAAGATATGGTTTTCAATAGTGAATTACTACTAAAGAGACATGCAGGAAACACTAAAAAAAATCACTCTAATCAGTCAAGAAGACTTTACGGGTTCTAGTTATGATGATTTATTTAATAAGCTCTATCCATCAATAAAACAACTGGCTCATTACGAACTAATGAAAATCAATCCAGGGCAGCAACTCACGCCAACCGCCTTAGTCAATGAATGTTATTTAAAATTAAAATCAGGCAAAAACCAGCAATACGACAACAAAAAACACTTTTACAATACGGTTGCCCGGTGTATGCGGTTTTTTTTGGTTGATATTGTTCGCTCACATCACCGCCAAAAAAGAAAAGGAGAACACACCGATTTTAGCGTATCACAAGTGGTCGGCGACGATGGAATTGCCATAGAGTTATTAGAGTTAGATGATGCATTACAACAATTGGAGGAAATAAATCCAGATTTAGCGAATATAACTATAATGAGGTATTTTTCTGGTATGACTCTGGAAGAGATAGCACAGACTTATGATTGTAGCAAAAGCCATATTCACAAACAATGGACAATTGCACGTGCTTATTTGGTGAATATTTTAGAAGAAGAGGATTAGTTAAAATGATAATTAAAAGCAACATGACAGTTTGGCAACAATCAACCAAAGTATTTGAAAGCTTAGTTGATTTATCCCAAGAACAGGCGCTTATGCAGCTTAATTTCATCAATAATATTTCAGATCCTGTTAAGAATCGAATAGAAAAACTCATAAAAGCAGTTGATAAAGAAAATAAAGTATTAGAGGTTATCAATTCTAATAGCGTTATTCAACAACTAAAAGCAATAACAGATTTAACCGGCTCAACAGTTGGCAATTACAAAATTGACGAATTGATTGCCATAGGTGGAATGTCCTATGTGTATAAAGCGCACAGAGTAGATGCAAAAGTTCAAAAACCAGTTGCACTAAAAGTCATGTCTTTGAATCTATCAGCAGCGACTTTGTCATCATTTCACCGAGAACAACAAATTTTATCCAAACTTAACCACCCCAATATTATTTCATTCTTGCATGGAGGGCAAACACAGCAAGGAATCTATTATCTTGTTACTGAATTTATTGAGGATGCTATGCCCCTTGATGCCTATATTGAAAAGCATAATATTAACATAACCTGCATTGTGTGTAAGGTTAAAAAAATTGCTAATGCTATGAAGTTCGCCCATGAAAATTTAATTATTCACGGCGATTTAAAAGCAGACAATATATTGGTAAATAAAGATGGTGATATAAAAATTATTGACTTTGGTATTTCTGCGTTTACTTATCAATCAAGTGGCAATACAGCCAATACCTACACCCCAGAGATTGCTTCACCTGAACAGATAAAAGGAGAACAACTCACGACCAAAACAGATGTGTTTTCTCTAGCTACCACACTACTTCAATTGTTAATAAAAGGCAGTAAGTTGCCTGAATTTTCACCCGAGACTTATGATGAAAAAGAGGATGAAAAGTATGTAAACAAAGTTCTTGGGGAATCTAGTCTTGATAGTGATTTATGCAATATTTTAATTAGAGCCTTAAGAACAGACAGCTTTAAACGCTATTTCACCATGTTTGATTTTGCCAAAGATTTACATAGATGGTCATTAAACAAACCTATTTCAGCAACAAAACATACCCGTAGATATTTATTTCAAAAATTCTTTACTCGAAATAAATTAGTTGTGCTATCAAGTGCTCTATTAATGGCTTTAATTTTTGCATCATTTTTTTCAGTGTATGGTTATATTAAAGCAATAAAGAGTGATTCTTTACAGACACAAAATCAAATTAAACTCACTCAAGATAAATTAAAATAATACTGCGCTAAACAAAGAGCAGAAAAAACTTGTTTTTTTGCCTTGAATTCAATCTAATCACCCCTATCTAGTTGCCAACTTAATAATTAATAAGTTACTTATCGATAATCTTAATTAATTAAATAAAAAAATATAGGAGAAAAAAATGAATATTCGTCCTTTACACGACCGTGTAATAGTAAAACGTAAAGAAAAAGAAACCACTACAGCCAGTGGCATTATTATCCCAGAATCGGGTCAAGAAGCACCAGCACAAGGCACAATTGTTGCGGTGGGTAATGGCAAAGTTTTAGAAAATGGTGATGTTCGCGCTTTAGAAGTTAAAGTTGGCGATGTTGTTTTATTTGGTAAATATTCAGGTACAGAATTTAAAGCCGATGGCGATGAATTTTTATACATGAATGAATCTGACATCATAGGCGTTATTGAATAACTCCACTTACTACATAAACGAATAAACAAAAGAGAAATTAAAATGGCAAAAGAAGTATTATTTTCAGAAGACGCACGCGCAAAAATGGCACGTGGCGTTAATATTTTAGCAAACGCAGTAAAAGTAACATTAGGACCCAAGGGTCGTAACGTTGTATTAGACAAGAGCTTTGGTGCACCAACCATCACAAAAGATGGCGTATCGGTTGCTAAAGAAATTGATTTAGAAGACAAGTTTGAAAACATGGGCGCTCAAATGGTGAAAGAAGTGGCATCTCAAACTAATGATGCCGCAGGCGATGGCACTACTACAGCGACAATCCTCGCACAAGCTTTCGTACGCGAAGGTTTAAAAGCGGTCGCAGCAGGCATGAACCCAATGGACTTAAAACGCGGAATAGACAAAGCGGTTATCGTTGCAGTAGATGCAATCAAAGACATGTCAACACCTTGTACCGATGGCGATGCCATCGCTCAAGTTGGCACAATATCTGCTAACTCAGATAAAAATGTTGGAGAAATTATCGCCGAAGCCATGGGCAAAGTCGGTAAAGAAGGCGTTATCACTGTTGAAGAAGGTTCAGGACTTGCCAACGAGTTAGACGTTGTTGAAGGCATGCAGTTTGATCGTGGTTATTTGTCTCCTTACTTTGTGACTAACCAAGACACAATGACAGCAGAGCTTGATGCACCATTCATTTTATTGCACGATAAAAAAATCTCGAACATCCGTGATTTATTACCAACACTAGAGGCTGTAGCCAAAGCAGGCAAACCTTTATTGATTATTGCTGAGGACATCGATGGCGAAGCACTAGCAACATTGGTTGTTAACAACTTACGCGGAATCGTAAAAGTATCCGCCGTTAAAGCCCCTGGTTTTGGCGACAGACGCAAAGCCATGTTAGAAGACATTGCTGTGTTAACAGGTGGAACAGTTATTTCAGAAGAAGTGGGTCTAGCCTTAGACAAAGTCACTTTAGAAGATTTGGGCACAGCTAAGAAAATCCAAATCAGCAAAGAAAACACAACAGTAATTGATGGAGCAGGTGATGCGAGCATGATTGAAGCACGTGTTAATCAAATCCGCGCACAAATCGAAGAAGCCACAAGCGAATACGATAAAGAAAAATTACAAGAACGCGTAGCTAAATTAGCTGGCGGTGTTGCAGTAATAAAAGTTGGCGCTGGTTCTGAGATAGAAATGAAAGAAAAGAAAGCCCGTGTTGAAGATGCATTACACTCAACAAGAGCTGCTGTTGAAGAAGGGGTCGTCCCTGGTGGTGGAGTTGCATTAATTCGCGCATTGGCTTCTGTTGGTGACTTAACTGGTGATAATGAAGACCAAAATGTTGGTATCGCTATTGCCAAACGCACTATGGAAGAGCCTTTACGTCAGATTGTTAATAACTGCGGCGAAGAAGCATCCGTTGTTGTTAATGAAGTTAAAAATGGCAAAGGCAACTACGGATACAACGCTGCCAAAGGCGAATATGTCGACATGATTGCCGAAGGCATCCTAGATCCTGCCAAAGTTACACGTAGCGCATTGCAAAATGCAGCCTCTGTTGCTGGCATGATGATTACTACCGAATGCATGGTAGCCGATGCTCCTGCTCCTGATGCCGCTGGTGGTGGAATGCCAGATATGGGCGGCATGGGCGGTATGGGAGGGATGGGTGGAATGCCCGGAATGATGTAAAATTTTAATGATATTACTTCATTAGCTTGCTATCTCAGTCTCTAAAATAACGCATTGGTAAATCACCAACTTGATATTTTAAAAACTGACCTAGTAAGCTACTAAAGCAATCTAATTTAAATTTGAGTCTACTCACATTTTTAAAACCCAGTTATTTTTAACTGGGTTTTTTATGTAGTTAATAAATCATTGTTCAATCACCACCTCGCAATTTTTCCAATCAACCTGACTCACTACTGGAACGATTAAATTCAAAATTACAGTTTAATCCCTTAGGCCTCGATATTTTCGAGGCCTTTTTTTTGGCACTTAAAAGAATTCATTGGTAAAATCACATGGAAGTTGTGGAATATTCCTGCCGTTTCATATCGCCAAACAATACTCGGTAGGCAATGACATTGCCAAATTCTTTATGGTTTATTTAGCACCTAACCCAAACATACAGAAAGGTATTTATGCCATACGCATTAAAATACACCACTAGATAGATAAAATGGCCTGTCTTTGGATATTCTAAGTTATAATCTTTGCATGATAAGTTATATACCTTTTACTAAAGGAGATGATTGCTAATGAGTGATCCTTTACATGGGAAAACCCTGAAGTTTATTGTTACTGAATTACAACAAAATTATGGTTGGGAGAAACTTGGTCAATCAGTTAAAATCAATTGTTTTAATAAGGATCCAAGTGTTAATTCTAGCCTTAAATTTTTACGTAAAACACCTTGGGCGCGAGAGCAAGTTGAACAATTGTATATCAGGTCTTTGCAAAATGGTGCGTCCTTTTCGTGGAAATCTAACAAATCAAATTAATAATCCCAACTCAATGAAAGAGTCCGATCTTTACATTCCATTAAAACAATTTCTAGAACTCCAAGGATATGAGGTCAAAGGCGAGGTGGGGCAGTGCGATGTCATGGCTGTTCGAGGTGAAGAAGATCCAATAATTGTTGAGTTTAAGCTGTCCCTTAATTTATCTGTGGTACTGCAAGCGGTAGATCGTTTATCTTTATCCCCTAATGTCTATATTGGCATACCTAGGCACTACAAAATACATAAACAGCGTAAACGCAAAATTATAAAATTATTGAAGATGCTTGGCTTGGGGTTGATTGTAATTGATCCAACCATTAAAACAGGATGTGTTGATGTTGTTTGTGACCCAATTACCTATAAACCTCGAAAATCAAAGGCGAAGCTAACGCACTTACTTGGCGAATTTTTTCAAAGGAAAGGCGATCCAAACCTCGGTGGTTCATCTACTCGATATGGGAGAGTGACTGCTTATAGACAACGGGCTTCTGCTGTTGCTCTTTACTTAAATAAAAATGGTGCAACCAAGGCATCTGTAATTTCACAACAAATTCAAGAACCTAAAGCCAGAGACATTTTATACAACAATTATTACGGTTGGTTTGAAAAGCAATCCAGAGGTATTTATCAATTATCCAATACAGGAAAAGAAGAAATGGCTAGGACAAGACATCCTATCTAATAGTAGTCGTTTCCAAGGTTTGGTGGAGCAATAATCCGATTAAAAACTTGTGTAAATAAAAGTGCTACGTGTATGATGTTACCACTTATATAAAACAAATCCAGTTATGTTGAAAAAATTTATCAAAAATATGCCCAAAGTTGAATTGCATATGCATGTTGAAGGTTCAATGGAAGCCAAAACCCTGTGGGAACTGGCGCATCAGAATAATTATAAAATTGAATACAATAGTATTGATGAGCTAAAGGCAGCCTATGAATTTCATAATTTAACCGAGTTTATCGATATGTATATGTTGGGCACGCGTGTGATTAAGTCTGAGCAGGATTTGTATGATGTGTGCATGACCTATTTCAAGAAATGTGTGGAACAAAATATTCAGCACACTGAGGTGCATTGTGATATTCGCACCTATGTGGACTATGGCTATTCGCCAGAATTTGTCATTAACGCTTTGCATGGCGCTTTTATTGATGCGAAAAATAATTATGGCATTACGGGTGGTTTTATGCCTTGTTTTATTCGTCATTTGGGTGCAGAAGTGGCACAAGCCGACTGGGATTTAATGTCGCCATTTAAAGACAAAATCCTTGCCATAGGTTTGTCAGCTGTAGAGGTGGGTTATCCTCCTTCGTTATTTAAAGAGACATTTGCCAAGGTGCGAGATGCTGGTATTCATGTCATTGCCCATGCTGGCGAAGAAGCACCAGCTGATTACATCTGGTCGGCCATCAATGATATTAAAGTTGAGAGGATTGATCACGGTATACGTTGTTTAGAGGATGAGAGTTTAGTTGATTACCTGCGCGAAACTCAATTACCGTTAACTGTTTGCCCGCAATCTAATGTGGCATTGAAAATCTTTAAAGACATGTCACAGCATACTTTGCCTTTGATGTTAGAGAAGGGTCTGAATGTCAGTATTCACTCCGATGATCCAGCTCATTTTAATGCTTATTTAACCGAAAATATGATAAGTATTGCCGAAAATACATCAGTAACAAAAGATGGTATTATAAAAATGGCTAAAAATGCCATTAATGGGTCTTTTGCGAGCCAGCAAAGGAAAAAAGAATTACACTCAAACCTTGAGGACTATTTGTCACACCACCAAGATTCCAATTCTCAGGTAAGCGCTTGGTAATGAAGTTGACGCTGTTCATGATTTTGTTGTTCTCCTGTTTGTGCAGTGCCAAAAAACTCGAAATCCATAAATGCATTCTCGCTAATGGAACGGTATCCTTTCAGGAGGAAAAATGCACGGTTGACGTTTACTACCTCAAGACACCAAAAGATTCCAATATAAGCAAAAAGATAACAAAAAAGAAGAAGTTAAAGCATCAGTTAGCCAAAAAGGCAGCAAAAAAGACGCCCCAAATAAAGCGTGCTAAGAAAACAACAACCGCAAGGCGTTTTACGGCTTCTGATAAGACCTCCTTAAATGCCAGCGTTGGGCGATACCGTATTCAATTGTCCTTGCCAAAGGACTGGAAATACTTTAATAAGGTCTATAGCCAGAAGCTCTATCACGTCAAAATGATTAATCAAAACAAAGCGCTGCAGGCTTCATTAATGATTGATTTTGTGTTTCCCGATAATAAAAATTTTAGTCAAAAAGAGATAAATGATTTGGTTCAATTATTGGGCAGTCGGTTTGTAAAAAAATCACAAGAAAACCAAGTAAATATCCAAAACTTTACCGTAAATGATGGCAAAGGAGCAATGGCAACATTTACCAGTAATGAATATATGCCAAAATACCGTTACACAACCAAAGGGGCAATATTTAAAAATAAATGGTTGATTCAATTCACTTTGTTAAGTAACAACCTGCAAGGCTCAAGTCACCATAATGCACTGTATGCTTTATCTCAAACCATTAAAATTACATGGAAATATAGTGAGTTAAAGGGGGTATACCGTTTTAAGTGATTCTTTGCTATAATACCTTCTTTTATAGATATAAACATGCCAAGAAAACCAAGGTTTCTTGTTGTAGGTGTTGCCAATTACGTTATAAAAAGTACTGACCCCTTAAACTCTGTACATGTTGTGAAGATGAACTTTCAGGAGCACAGTTATATAAAGTATTTCGACTACATTAGAAATGAAAATTTAAAGGTTTGCTTATGTTTGAATTAACTAAAAGCGATATTGTTTTGATTCACGTGATTTCTGATTTTCGTGAACTATTTCCAGTTAGAGGTGTTTTAATCCCTAATTTTTGTGATATGTTTAATGTTCCTGATAATGATGCATCTACTACAGAATTACTAAAAACATCTATAAATCATTTATTAAAAAGGAAAATCATATATTGTAAATACAAAAATAAATTATTGACTTATTTAAATGATGATGATTTCACAGTAGCTGAAATTTATATTGGCCTAACTAAACATGGTGGAAAAGTATGGGAGTTAGTATTTGAAGTAAACTGGGAGAATTGTTGGATAAATAAAAGTTTTGACTATAATTCTGAGAATGATTTCATTATTTTAATAGATATTTTTTTTAATATGAATCATCTTAAAAAATTTAAAAAATTTATCAAAGACAAAACTTATTTAGAGTTAATAGAGTTAAACGAGGATGAAAAAAATACATTCCCCATCTGGGATAAGCCAAAAGCAAAAAAAGCCTGTTTATGTGGATTAAAAATCTTTACTTTTGATAAGTATGAGGAGCTAGATAAAAAAATGCCTAGGTTATACTGGAAAAGAAACATTAACGATGTACTAAGTCAATGGCAACCATTTGATAAAACAGTTTAAAAGTTATTGAGTTTAAGGGGTGTGCGGCTGAGCCAGGTCGTTCAGAGCCAGGTCGTTCATTCAAGGAATATACTGGGGAATATACTGAATATACTGGGACACCCATTGTAAAATAATTATCAAATGCGTATAATGGGTCTTATGTTAATAGGAAGAATAAGATTTAGGAGTAATTTATGACAGTACCAAGACGAAGTTTAATATCCTTATCGGATACACCGTATTACCACTGCTACGTGCGCTGTGTTCGGCGGGCTTTTTTATTTGGGGATGATAAATACACAGGGGTGAATTACGACCATCGCCGCGAATGGATTCGCGAGAAAATATTGTCCCAAACCGATGTCTTTGCTATTGATTGCTGTGCGTATGCGGTGATGTCAAACCATTACCACGTGGTGCTTTTTGTGGATGAACAAAAGGCTAAGGACTGGGATAGACGCGAGGTTTTGCGTCGTTGGAAGCAGTTGTATAATTTGTCTTACCTAACTGAAAAATACTATAACAAAGAAGCACTTAGCAAAGCAGAGCTTGATGCAATTTATGTCAATATCGAACTGTATCGCGAACGTTTGATGGATATTTCATGGTATATGCGCGGCATAAATGAGTCAATCGCACGACGCTCAAATGCTGAGGATAACTGCAAGGGTCGATTCTGGGATGGTCGCTTTAAGTCTCAAGCTTTATTGGATGAACAAGCTTTATTAACCTG
>Ga0256840_1002852_pt1 | contig 14723 bp, 15 predicted proteins | sample 355202metaG_FD_185969 | JGI IMG/M metagenome (GOLD analysis project Ga0256840, IMG submission 185969) | Hydrothermal vent microbial communities from Mid Atlantic Ridge, Atlantic Ocean - 355-202 | ecosystem: Environmental > Aquatic > Marine > Hydrothermal vents | place: Atlantic Ocean: Mid...
ACCTTGGACTTGGGAAAAATAATTTTTTCTTGCATGTTAATTCTCCATTGCCTTGAGAATAGGTTGCTCAAAATCATTAGGGGTAGGTAGATTACCTGGCAAGTGGCCGTGAAATTTAGTTTGAGTATAAGCGCATACTGCCAATTGCACGTCTTCTACCATTTGACCGAGATTGTGCTCAATGGTCAAAAATTGTCTGCCTGCACAGGCCAACTTGCGTAACGGTTCGCTGGGAAAAGGATAAAGAGTTATGGGCCGAAACAACCCTATCTTATGGCCATGCTGACGTAGTTTTTTGATGGTGGATTTAACTATTCGGCCAATGGAACCGTAGGCCACTACTACTAGTTGAGCATCTTCCAGTAAAAATTCCTCAAACATTACCTCTGGTTGCATTTGTTTGTATTTTTGGGCTAGCTTAAGGTTATGTTGGGCCAGTTCTCCGTCTTTCAGAAAAAGAGACTTGATAACCCGATGAGGCCTGTTTTTGGCTCCGCTAAGTTCCCAGTCTTTGGCTTCAGCTAAAGGAACTTTGACTTCCCAAGGAGTAATAGGCTCTTTCATTTGCCCCAAAATAGCATCTCCTAGGATCATCACGGGATTTTTATACTTAAAGGCCAAGTCAAAACTTTTGATGGTAAGGTCGTACAGTTCTTGGACCGTACCCGGAGCCAGAACCAAAACTCTATAATCACCGTGACCACCACCTCTAGTAGATTGAAAGTAATCACCCTGAGAAGGACCAATGTCCCCCAGTCCAGGTCCTCCTCGATTCATGTTGACGATAACCCCGGGTAGTTCACTTCCGGCCATGTAAGATATGGCTTCTTGTTTTAAGGAAATACCAGGGCTGGACGAAGAAGTCATAGCTCTTATTCCAGCTGCAGCCGCGCCCAAAAGCATGTTGGCAGCAGCGATCTCACTTTCAGCTTGGACAAACTGCCCTCCATTTTTGGGCAGTTCTTTGGACATAATTTCTGGGATGTCGTTTTGCGGAGTGATGGGATAACCAAAATAACACTGACACCTGGCAGCTAAAGCCCCCAAGCACACGGCTTCATTTCCTTTTACGAATAAACGCTTAGCCATCTTGGGCCTCCTTTATCTCCTTGGATACGACAATGGCTGAGTCCGGACACATGAGACTGCAAAATCCACAACCTAAGCACAAGCTAGGATCAGAGAGCTCAACCACTTTGTAGCCTTGGGAGTTGAAGCGATCCGTTTGACGGATAATCTGTTTGGGACAGACCACACTGCAAAGCAAACATCCCTTACACAGTTCTTCTAAAAAAGTGACCTTGGCCATACTTTCCTCCAGTTTAAGCACGAGCAATAGCCAAAAATACTAGCTAAAAACCCAGGCGTCGTCAATTGTCTTGTTTGAAATGGAAACATAAAACCTAAATTAGTGAGTTTTTAAGAAAAGATGCTCCTGCAAAAACTCTTCTTTGGCGGGAATAAACAAACTTTAGAAAGCAAAAGCTTAATGATTTCACAGAGTTGCAGATGAAGTTCTTTGTTGAAAAAACTCAAACTTTGACTTTTTGCAGTTACGTCAATTAAATAATTAAACGTTTGTTTTACATTTTAAGCCGAACTGAGAAAAACAAAATTTTTGCAGGTAGATTTTATTTTTGAGATGGATGCTGCGTCCACCTATAAAAGATTTTGTTTAACTGCAGGACTGCATCGATAATGTGAGTATTGGCTCGGGCATAGGCAAGTTCATTTACCTTGAGAAATTTTGCTTTTAAGGTTTTAAATTCCAGTCTTTCCTGAGGAGGAAGGGGTTTTTTATTCATTGGGCCTATTTGATAGATATAGATATCTGGTTGTAATTGCACCACTTTTTCTAAAGAATATTTAACGAACTTTTTGGGGGCTTGGATCAAGTTTATTCCTCCAGCTTGAGCAATAACGTCTGAAACGATGTTTTTTTGTCCAGCAAGCATATAAGGAATATACATAACTTCGTACACCACCCTGGGATGAGATGAGAGTTTTTTTACCGCAGCTAGTTTGTTTTTGAGTTGCGCAACTAATTTTTGACCTCTTGGATAAACGTTCAGCATTTGGGCAATACGCATAATTTCCTCAAAAAGTTGAGCAATGGTTTTAGGATCGTAGTGATAATACCTTGCCTTAACTTTGATTTTGAGGGCCTGAGGGAGGTGTTTGCTGGTAGAATATACGATCAAGTCAGGGTGCAGGCTAGCAATGATTTCTACGTTGGGTTTGATGTGTGAGCCTACCTTGACCGCGTCGGGAAAACCTTTGATGTGTCTGGTTACTCCTACGATCTTGCTCTTTAACCCCAATTGTAAAAAAATATCTGCAGCGGCCGGAGAAAGCAAAACTACTCTTTGGTAGGCCCAACTGGAACTAGACAGGCACAAAATAGCCACTGCACTTAATAAAATCGACTTCAAAGACATCTTTTAAGACCTCCTCTTTGATTTGATTGGTTTGGGTTTGGTAAAAAATTTTCCCTTGTTTTAAAAAAACAACTCGGGAGCAAAATCCTTTGATTTGATTAAAATCGTGGGCAGAGCAAATAATGGTTTTGTTTAACTGCCCAAGAATTTTTTTGATCATCTGAACAAATTTTACATCCAGCATGGCAAAAGGTTCGTCCAGGAACACAATGGAGCTGTCTTGATTGAGTACCCGGGCCAGCATTACTCGTTTTTTTTCTCCACCAGAAAGTTCCTGAAACTTTCTTTGCTTTAACTCTAGCAAGTGAAGTTTTTCCAGCCAGTAGGCAGTAAGCTGATAGTCTCTTTGACCGTACCTACCTTGGGTTTGGGGATATCTGCCCAATAAGACCGTTTCAAAGACGCTAAAACCAAAGATCAGGTCAAAAAACTGAGGCAAATAAGCCACTTTACGCGCGAATTCCAGTTGGGTATATTCTTCTAAATTTTTGCCTAAAATCCTTACCTTGCCTTGGTAGTGGGGATTTATTTTGGCAATAACGTTAAAAAGAGTGCTTTTGCCAGCGCCGTTTTCTCCGAGCAGCGCCAGTTTGTCTCCATTGTTTAGACTCAACTCTTTTATTTTCAAAGCAAAATTGTCTTTAGTTACGGAAAGATGATCAATGTTAAGGGCTTTCATTTGTTACCAGATTTGTTTTACCTTGTATTTGAGCAAAAAAACAAAAAACAATCCGCCAATAAATGCCGTCATGACCCCTACGGGCAGTTCTGCGCCTGAAGGGATAATAATCCGGCTTAAGGTATCAGCTAAAAGCAAGAAATTGGCGCCAATTAAGCTAGAATACAAAATGTTGGTGTTCATATCCGGCCCAAATATACCTCTGACCAGATGGGGAACGATTAGCCCCACAAACCCAATGATTCCACTCACACTTACGGTTACTGCGGTAAGCATTGCCGCCAGGACAAAGAACTTTTTTCTTTCTTTTTTTACGTCAACTCCAAGAGAATTTGCGCTCAGGTCGTCAAAGGCCAAAATGTTTAAAGTGGAAGCCTGGCTATAGCTCCAGATAAAACCAATGCAGGCCACAACTGCTACAAAGATGATTTTGGCATAAGTAATTCCATAAAAACCACCCATGAGCCAAAAAACCACTGCTCCCAAGGATTCATCAAAATAATACTTAAGAAAACTAATTATTGCTGAACAGATAATGTTTAAGACAATGCCCGCTAGGATAATGGTCGTAAAGTGAAAAGTTTTGTCAGCACGGCCTAGGTGAAAGATAATTCCAAGACCAACCAGGGCAAAAACAAGTGCAACCACGGGAATAAAGACAAAACCTAACCCCAAAACCATTCCCAAAACCGCCCCCAAGGCTGCGGCCGAAGCAATCCCTGTTGTAAAACCATCGGCCAAGGGATTTCTTAATAACAACTGTAAAAGAGCGCCGCTTTGGGCAAGCATGCTGCCTACCAGAAAAGCCATAATTACGCGTGGCAAACGAATGTTTAAAAACATGTCCACATCCAACTGCGTCCAGCCAACAGCTCCACAACTTAGAGAAAAAACAAACACTGCCAGGGTAATTATCAAAATAAATACTAGTTTTTTCATGTTAAAATCTTTTCCAGAATGTTTTGGGGGCTTAAAAAGTGAAAGTGGGTATAACAGGCCAGGGTTTTAGCCCGGGCAAAACCATCAGGCAAAGTCTGGCTTGAGGTAAGCTTTTGGGTAGCAAAGACGAAAGGATCCTGGGTTGCTTTGATTTGAGAATAGTGAAACCTATGGCCCAAAAACTCTTTACCTTGCTCAAAGTAAAAGGTTTTAACTAATCCTTTGGCTTGCACGTAACCAAGCGACTTTCTCATGGCAGTCATTTCAACCTGGACTTTAAACACCTGGCACATGGGATAAAACTTATCTCCCTGCAAAATACCCTCACTCAAGTACATCATTCCGCCGCATTCAGCCAAAATAGGCACTCCTTGACGGGAAAAATTAAAAATAGCCTGCCTTGTTTGAATGTTTTGGCTTAAAGTAGCAGCAAAGAGTTCAGGATAGCCTCCGCCTATGTAAATAAAGTCAGGATCCTTTGGGACCTCATTGTGCAGAGGTGAAAAAAATTTGAGCTCAAAACCATTGGTTTGCAAAAAATCTAAATTATCTTGATAGTAAAAGTTAAAGGCCTGGTCATAGGCAATGTAAGCGGTTTTAATAGGTTTGGGTTCAGGTCTTGGTAGAACAGGCGGTTTGAAGGGATAATTGATTTTAGCAGTTATTCTGGAAAGTTGAAGGTATTTGGAGTAGGTATCAGCCAATTGTTCGTAAAAATCATCTCCTACTTCCAAGGCGGTTTTAATACCCAGATGTCTTGAATTTATGCCTAGCTCTAGCCTTGGCACCTCGCCCAAAACCGGCAGGCCCGTATGATATTCTATGGCCTGTCTGACCATATTAGCGTGAACATTAGAACCAATCTGATTTAAAATGATTCCAATTATATTCACATCCTTGGCCAAGGTCATAAGCCCTTGCACTCTGGCCGCCACGGAAAAAGAGGCCGCAGCTACGTCCAGAATTAAAAGCACAGGCAAATTTAAAATTTTGGCTACTTCGTAGGTACTGCCAGCAAAGGTTTTACAGTCCAGGCCGTCCAAAAGGCCCATGGCTCCTTCAACTACGGCCACGTCTCCTTGGCTTAGTTTTCGAACAAAACAGGATTTGAGTTGTCTAGGGGGCAATAGAACAGGATCCAGGTTATAGGCATTTTGTTTGGCCGCGCGTTTAAGGTGCAAGGTATCTATGTAGTCAGGTCCGCACTTAAAGGGAATTACTTTGTAATTTTGACGCCAGAAAAATCTGGCCAAAACCATCGCCAGGGTGCTTTTGCCGGATTTGCTTTTGTCCGAAGAGATAAGAATAGCTTTTTTGTTCACTAGCTCCAGCCTCAATTTTTGCTGAGACCGGAGATTTTCCGGTCCCAAGACCCGGGGACAAATCCAAGCTGACCCAAACAAAGGGACAGCCCAAGGCACAGGTCTTCTGGCTCGCCTTCATCCAAATACTCCGCCTTCCCACCAGGACGTTGCTGGCAGTGGCCTAAGTGGAGATTTGTCCAGCTTACAGCTGCGGGTACAGCGCCGGATTTGCACCGGACTTCCCTTGTGCCTTTAAAAAAGGATAAAACAAAAATAAACCAAATACAAGTTTTTTAACGCACTCAATCGTGCGCCCCCTATATACTAAAACAGTTAACCTCTTCCTTTGTCTTTTTCTTTACAAAACAAAAATTATACCTTAATTTATTTTTTAAAAAACGTTTTTTCGTCTAAACCAAAATAAAAATAAGGGGAAAAAGATGAGTAACGATCTGAAACCAAAAGAAGAAAAAAAAGAATTATCAGAATTTTACACCTTAATTGCAGGCATCTTTCCCAATACAAAATATTTTGAATCCAGATTTGATCAAATGCAAATCCAGATTGATGAGTTAAGAAGAAATCAGGAAATTTTGCGGGACGACTTAAAAGACTTGAAGTCTGATATGAAATATAGGTTTGGACTAGTAGATAAAAGTCTTGAACAGGTGGATAAGAGATTTGAACAGGTGGATAAGAGAATAGACGAATTAAAACAAGATATGAATAAACGATTTGAACAGGTTGACCAAAAATTTGATCTACTTATGGCTTCTATAGAAAAGTTATCCGACAAGTTAGACAAAAGAGATAGTGACCAGAGAAATTTTACCATCAAAATGTTTTCGATCTCCATAATGGTCTCTGTTTTAGGGGTGTTAGGGGCATTTTTAAAAATACTGGGAGTATTTTAATCTTTTACGTCTTATGCTTCCAAACAATTTTTAACCAAATGAAATATCAAAAAATCACAGACTTCATCCTTGTCTACTTGCTTGTCATAGAGTTAGACCCATTTAGCTATGCAAAATAAAGTTTACTTTATTGGGGCAGGTCCAGGTGATCCGGAGTTGATTACGCTCAAGGCTTACCGTCTTATTCAACAGGCCAAGGTGATCATTTATGCGGGCTCTCTGGTCAACGAACAGATATTAGACTTTGCCCCCAAACAAGCCGAGTTCTTTAATTCGGCCAAGATGACCCTGAACGAAATCATTGCCGTGATAAAAGAATCTTTTTCTGCAGGCAAAAGGGTTATTCGTTTACATACGGGTGATCCTTCCCTGTACGGAGCTATTTATGAGCAGATGCTGGAGTTAGACAAGCTAAACATCCCTTACGAAATTATTCCAGGGGTTACATCTTTGTTTGCAGCTACGGCCAAATTGCAAGTAGAACTAACTGCGCCCCAGCTAGCTCAAACCGTAACCATCAGCCGGGTTGCCGGTAAAACCAAGGTTCCAGCGAACGAAACCTTGGAAAAATTGGCCAGCCATGGCGGGACCTTTGTTTTTTATCTTTCAGCCCAAAAAGCATCCCAAATTACAGAAGCTTTTTTAAGACAGGGCTGGGGGCCGAAGACACCGGTAGCCATTTGCTACAAGGTGACCTGGCAAGAGGAAAAAATAATTAAAACTACCCTGGCTGACTTGCCCACGACCATGGCCCAGGCAGGACTGTCCAAACATCTTTTGTTAATAGTTGGAAAAGTTTTGGATAAGACCAGGATTCAAGAATATTCCAGACTTTATGCCCAAGACTTTGCCCATGAATACCGAAGTAGCCATCATTGCCCTCACCCTTAAAGGATGCACGCTGGGCAGCCTTATTGCTGAACAGTTAAACTCAGATTTTTTCGTGCCCGAACAATACAAGGCAGATTTTCAGGGTAGATCTTTTTCCAATTTGGAACAAATCTTTGGTTATTGTTTTCAGCATTACCGTAAGATAATAAGCATTATGGCTCAAGGGATCGTCTGTAGGATGATTGCCAGACTTATTAAAAACAAGCACGTTGACCCTGCAGTGGTGGTTTGCGACGAAGTCGGCCGCTTTGCCCTCAGTATGCTCTCGGGCCACGAGGGTGGGGCCAATGAATTGGCCTTTGTGGTCAGTTCCATTACTGGCGCAGAACCGGTTATTACTACGGCCAGTGAAGCCAATAAAATTTACGTGCTGGGACTTGGTTGCAGAAAAAACGTCTCCAAGGAGCAAATTCTTTTGGCCATCAATCAAGCTATGCAAAAGGCCAAAATTGAACATAAGCAAATTAGACTCATTGCCTCTTGCTGGCAAAAAAGGGAAGAAAAAGGATTAATTGAAGCAGCCAAAGAGTTAGGATATTATCTGCGTTTTTTACCTAAGGAACTATACCGAAATGATCTATACGCCTTTGTTTCGAGCGCGGCCAGCAAGTATTTGGACATCAAGGCCGTGGCTGAACCTTCGGCCCTGCTGGCCAGTAAAAATCCTGAACTGGTCCTCAAAAAAACCATTTTTGGACCAGTTACCATTGCCATTGCCCGGGAGAAGTTGATCAATGGATAAAAACAAGGGAAAGTTGAGCGTAGTTGGAATTGGACCTGGGGACAAAAGATGTCGAACCCTGTGGGCAGAAGAGGTTTTGGCTCAGGCTGAAGTCTTAGTTGGTTATACCAAATACATCGACCTGGTCCAGGATCACTGGGCAGGCAAAAAAATAATATCTACAGGGATGCGCCAGGAAATAGATAGAGTTGAGCAGGCTATTGCTGCGGCCAGACAGGGATTTAAGGTGGCTTTAATTTCTTCTGGAGATGCAGGGATTTACGGCATGGCCGGTCTGGTCTTTGAAGTTTTAGAGCAAAAGCAGCTGCACTTATCTGTAGAAGTAGTGCCCGGGGTAAGTGCGGTGCAGGTTTTGGCAGCTAAGGTTGGAGCGCCTTTGATGTTGGACTTTGCCTGTATAAGTTTGAGTGATTTGCTCATCCCTTGGGAAAAAATTGAGCACAGGCTACAGACCCTGGCTGCAAGCGACCTGGTCGTGGCTATTTATAATCCCCAGAGCAGCAAAAGAACCTGGCAGCTTCCCAGGGCCTTGAATATTTTTGCCCGGACTAGAGGCAAAGCAATCTGGGTAGCTGTGGGCAAAAACCTCGGTCTGGAGCAGGAAAAAGTTTATTTTTGCCAACTTGCACAAATAGATCTCAAGGATATTGATATGCGCACTACCCTACTCATTGGCAACCAAGAAACCAAGCCTCTTCTAGATGCTTATCTGGTTGCTTTGCGCGGATATCAGACCAAGTTAAAAGAACAAATTGCACTTGGTTAACTATTTTTTAGGCAGTAAATTACTTCAAGTTTGGATAAATTTGATTACGGCCATTTTGTTTGGCCTGATACATACGATTATCCACTTCTTGAATTGCCTGGTCCATACTACACTGCTTATCCCATTCCAGCAGGCCAATGCTTATGCTGACCTTGATATTCATATTGTTTACCCTAAACTTATGTTCCTCAACTTGCCTTAACAACCTCTGGGCGATAACATAGGTCTAGAAAAATCAGGCACAAAAGTACTCCTCAATTTTGTTACGCTAATTTTATCTTAACTTGGAGTTTAGCAAGACCCTGCTAAAACTTTGCTCAAGCCATTGCCTCGCCGACCGTAAGGTAAGAACTAAATTGAATGACTTAGTTTTTAGCCTAAATATTATAAAAATTGTCGTAATATACATAGCCAATTATCTGACCAAAGTTATAAATGGAGTGCAGTTTAAACTCCCTGTTTAAAATAGCCTGCAATTTGCTTTGTTCCATTTTCTTTTTGTAAACAAGGTTGTAGTCCTTATCTACTACCACTACTTCGCGAAACAACCTACTTAACGTCTTGAACGTAGTATGAAGTATTTTATAATTTTCATCAACAATGTTTATTTCCTTTAAAACAGTATTTATCTTATGAGCAGAAAATTTTTCTCGTAACAAAAAAAAGTCTATTTTAAACTGTAACTGGGTTTGTACCTGATGTATATGTTTAAGTAGTCTGGATTTTTTCCAGGTATAAGGCCAGACAATTATAAAACGAGCAGGGCTTATCTGGTAAACTACTTCCTCGTCAAATTCCTTTACCAATGCGTCGTAAAGTTTTCGAATCAAAGTATTGGTTTTGTCTTTGCCCAAAGTTATATTAAAGTATTCAAAGTTTCTTATCCTTATCCCTGCGAAGTAAACCTCAAGCTCAAATACCTTTGCATCTTCTACAAGAGCTTGTTGATTTTTAGCTCCTGTAATTTTATTTTTCGTAAAAAATTCACTTCTAGCTAATTCCAAAGAAGCTGGAATTTTTTGTTTGTTTTTAGGAGTAAAGATGGGATGTTTTTTGAATTCAGGCAAGGCAATGGCAATTAAATGGGGATCAAATTGGGAACCTGCATTTTGTTCTAAGATAGCCAAAGCGTCTAATTTGTTTTTGGGTTCGTGATAGACTCTTTTGTTTAAAATCGCGTCATAGACGTCAGCAATGCTTATTATTCTGGCCAACAAGGGAATTTGTTCGCCTTTAAGACCTTCTGGATAGCCTTGCCCATCAAAACGCTCGTGATGATGTTTGATTATAGGTGCTAGTGGAGATAGATCTGGAATGGATGCAATTAGTTCTGCCCCTACCACGGAGTGGAGTTTTATTATTTCGTATTCAGCCTGGCTTAAACGGCCAGGTTTAAGTAAAATGTAATCAGGAATGGCAATTTTGCCGATGTCGTGTAATAAGGCGGCCATAGAGAGTTGGCTTAACTCTGCTTGGTTAAGGCCAAGCGCCTGACCAATAAGCAGACTATAATGCTTGACTCCAAGAGAGTGACCGCGGGTGTAAGGGTCCCTTGCTTCCAAACTATTGATAAAGGCTGTGCTCAAATGATGGAGAGTTTCTTCACTGTGGCGAAGCAAATTGTTGGCATTAACCAACCAGAGGAGTTCGTTTATAAACAGACAAAGGGCCAAGTGATAAACAGGATGAACCTCTTGAGCAAAAACTAAATAGATGCAATTAAGAGATGAAATCCTTGCATATACAAAATAATTGCCAACACGTTTATATACATTTGGTTTTTGTTCTATTTGGGCTAATTGTTGAATATTGCTTTCTATGGCCTTTATGATGAGTTCGTCCAAATTTTGTCCAGCTATTATTTTCTTTTTGCGTCGGAGGTCGGTATAAATAATGGTTTCTAGGCTTAGATCAACAAAAGAATTTAAGTAATTTAAACTGGCCATAAATAGTTTTTCAATGCTTAGATCCGAAGAAAGCTTAACACTCCAGTACGCACATTGTCTTTGCCATTGCTCCTTGTAAAAAAGCTGTAGTCTCAGTTCAATAAGTTTTCTTAAACACTCTAATTCGTTTTTGAGGTGAAGTTGCAGGTAAGGTTCAATGGATTGGGCAGGCAGGTATAAAGAGAGATTGATGTGGGCGTGGTGTTTGGTTCTAATTAAGATGTGGTCTTCTTTGAGCAATTCAGACTGTCCATAAGCATAGGTTAAGTCAATTACGTTATTGCTAATGGAAAAAAAATAATTATTATTTTTTAATAGATAACGCAGCGAAAATAAAAAGTCAGAGATTAAGTTATCTAATTCGGGATCAATGTGTTGAATATTAGTTATGGGCATAGGTTAAAACTGCTTTTAAGTAATTGTCCTTGTTTATCTCTAACTCAACCAAAATATCTACTAACTTGGTCCATGCAAATTCGTGTACAGGTAGCTGGAGCAATGGTCCTGTTACCATCTCTAATAATTGTTGCAGAGAAGAGATCGCCTCTTTGGCGTACATAAAAACAGGAATTAGTTTGATTTCTTTGGAAATAAGCTCAATGCCACTTAATTGTATGGGGTTAAAATAAATCCCAAGCATAGCCAGTTTGCCTTGAGGACGTAGGATACGCGCAACCCATTCGCTTGTTGTGGGCAAGATAGGATCTTCGCCTGCACAGTCCACAAAAAGATCAAAGCTATTTTCTTTTACCTCTTCCAAAAAGGAGTAAGTTTCAAAATTGTTTTGCCTTGCCAGCTCTCTTCTTTTTTCTCTGGCCTCGCAAAGATAAACTTCAAAGTCGTAGGCTCTAAGGAGAAGTCCACAGACCAGTCCAACTGGACCGGCTCCAAGGATAAGCACTTTTTTCCCGAATAATGTTTCTTTAGATAGCTGTTGCCAGAGATGATTGGCTGTAAGCAGTATCTCTAGCCAATTATTTAACTTAGGATTAGGCAAGGCAAAGACGTTATCTGCTTTGACCACTGCATACTCGGCAAACCCACCATTTTGTCCCATTATTCCATAATACGTTTTTTGAGCACAGAGATTGATCAGACCGTGCTGACAATAAGAGCACTGACCACAGCCAATTAGCGGAAGCACGCCCACGTTTAAACCTAAAAGCGCACTGGAAACGTTTTGACCTTTATCTACGACTTTACCTCCGAACTCGTGTCCAGGGATTAAGGAAAGAGGGTTAAATAACTTGGGACCAAAGATAAATTCGTCCAAATCGGTCTGACACACCCCAGCCCGGCTTACTTGGATTAAAACTTCGTCCTTGGCCAACTGGGAAAGTTTTACCTCTTCTAACCTGAGGTCTCTTCTGCCGTAAAAACGCCAGGCCTTCATTTGGGTAGCCAAGAATTAACCTCCTTGATCTGTCTTTTGATTGTAAGAGAATATGTTAACTAGAAAAAAAGTTCTAATCAAGAGAAAAGATTGGATAAAATAGTAGCGAATTATTTAGGGATAGATTTAACAGCAGGCTGTGTTTAATAAAACTTGGTAAATTTTTTGGAGCAGGGGCAAGTTTCTAGCCCCTTACTCCAAACGCTTATCGCAGGCCTAGATTATTCTACGTTTAGAACGTGTTTTTGGCCTGTTTCTGCGTGCAACACGTGCACGGCACAGCCAAGTCACGGGTCAAAGGCTCTAATTACTCTTCCTACGTTGACGGGGTTTTTGGGATCAGGCACAGGCACGCCAATAAGGGCCTGCTCAATGGGCCCTCTCTGGCCGAGGTCATCTTTGGGTGAGGCATTCCAAAGGGTAGCAGCCAAAACCTGGTAGTTGGCAACCACAGAATCTTTGATCTTGATGTAGTGGAGCAGACTTCCCCTTGGAGCTTCAGTCATGCCCCAACCCTCGCCAGTTTTAGGCACTTCTGTTTTAACGTAGGTTTCGGCTCCTGGTTTAACCTCTTTTAACCATTTAGCAATGGCCTTAGCTACCAGATAGGCTTCTTCGGCCCGGGCAACGTGTCTGCCCAAAATAGAAAAGGCCTTTTCTTTTAGATCGCGCATTCTTTTAAAGCCTGCTTTTTGAGCTATGGGGCTTAGTTCAGGATTGGTAATCCACATTCTAGCCAATGGACCAACTTCGCAGACTTTGTTTTTGTAACGAGGAGCTTTGATAAAAGAATAAGCCCCTGGTTTTTCTGGCTCTGGTCTGGTCTTTCCTTTATTGGGTGGAAGGCCTGTGTCTTCGTCTTTAAACCAAGAATAACGCACGTATTCTTGAATTTGACTTGGATCCAAAGATTCGTCTTTGCCCTCAATAAATGCACCTGGCTTGAGCAAAAAGGTATTTTCTTCGTCATCCAGAGGAAATACGCCATAACAGAGCAGGTTCTTACAGCCAGTGCCTGTTTCTAAGAGATCTGGATAGGCCTTGGCCAAGGTGTAGATCAAAGGCAGATATTCGTTTTCAATAAAGGCAATTACCTCTTTAAATCGCCAGAGATAGGCAACAATTTTATCGGCAGTAGGAATTTCCGTGGTCCCTCCTACGACCAAACCTTGGACGTGCGGCATCCTGCCACCAAGTAAGGCCACCATTTCATGGCAAGTTCTTCTTATTTCCAAAGCCTTTAGATATTGATCTACGCCAATTTGATTGGTTTTGGGATCAAGCCTTAAGTCGGGCTTATTATACCTGGGCACAAAAGGGGCCACGTCTGGTGCCTTTACATAATCCAAGGCGGCTAGATGATAGAAGTGTAAAATGTGTGATTGCAGATAATTGGCTCCCAAAATAAGATTGCGGGCAATGCGGCCATTGGTGGTCAATTTGACGTTAAAAGCGCGATCCAGGGCCCTGACCGAAGCTGTAGCATGGGCAGTAGGACATACCCCGCAAATTCTTTGGGTAAGCTGAGAGGCATCTCTGGGATCCCGGCCAATCAGAATGTTTTCAAAGCCACGAAACATTCCTCCAAAGCATCTGGCATCCACTACCTGACCATTTTTTACCTCTACCTCTACTTTTAAGTGCCCTTCGATCCGAGTAACTGGATCTACGGCTATTTTTATCTTTTCTCCCCCCAGGCCTACGGCTGCAGGGGCTTGTTTTGGTTTGCATCCTGCCATCTTGCACCTCCTAAAAAATTAATTGATTTACAAGGATTCATAAAACGGAGACATATCATCTGGAAAACCTGGTTCTACACAGCCAATACAAACGGCATTTTCCACACACCAATTAACCCCGTTATTCCAATGCCTTTTCCAGGCATCACAATTGGCTACAGGTCCCTTACAGCCAAGATTGTATCGACAGCCCTGTTTTTGGGTAAAAGTCTTACTAAAGTTTTCGTCCTCGTAATAGCCACGATAAGGACAATTTTCGTGCACGTTGCGGCCATAAAACAACTTGGGCCGGCCATTGTCGTCTAACTCTGGAATGCCGTACATCAAGACGTGGGCAATGGTGCCTACCATCCAGTCAGGATGGGGAGGACAACCCGGCACGTTGATCACTGGAGTAGAGATTTTGTTTTCTTTAAAGATCCCAGTTACCGACGTAGCTTCAGTCAGGTTGCCTTCGGCCCCAGGAATACCCGCGCTAAAGCAAGCGCAAGCCCCAAGAGCTAAAGTGGCAGCTGCCTTTTTGCCCAATTCCTGAACCAATTCTAGCATGGTAATTTCGCGGTGACCCAGCTCGCCTACAATACAATACTTGCCCTGAGCAGCCTTGGGGATAGAGCCTTCTATGGCTAGAAAGAACTTACCTTTGTACTGTTCAGCCACCGCATACATGTGTTCCAAGGCCAATTCGCCTTCTGCGCCCATTACCGTTGGATGGTACTCCAAGCTAATAATATTGAGTAAAATTTCTTTAATGCTTGGATGGACGCTGTTGAGCAAAGATACTGAACAGCCTGTGCATCCCTGTCCTTGGATCCAAATTACAGGAGCCTTCTTGGCTGCCTGCTCCAAAGCCATCACCAGCCCTGGGTGAAATACCTGAGACAAACCAAGGCCTGCTACCGTGCCCGCGCACAGTTTGAGAAAATCTCGTCTCTCCAAACTCATAACACCCTCCTCTGTTTTGGTTGACTG
>Ga0256840_1002853_pt1 | contig 14723 bp, 15 predicted proteins | sample 355202metaG_FD_185969 | JGI IMG/M metagenome (GOLD analysis project Ga0256840, IMG submission 185969) | Hydrothermal vent microbial communities from Mid Atlantic Ridge, Atlantic Ocean - 355-202 | ecosystem: Environmental > Aquatic > Marine > Hydrothermal vents | place: Atlantic Ocean: Mid...
GATTTCCTGTTCCTGTTCCTAGAGGGCAACCACCTTGAATCATAAAATCTGGTATTACTCTATGAAATTTAAGTCCGTTATAATAAGGTGTTCCTTGTGGTTTTGCAGTGTTTTCTAATTCTCCTTTTGCCAAAGCAACAAAGTTACCTACTGTTCCTGGAGTTTTTTCAAACTCTAATTGTAATAAAATAGCACCTTTAGAGGTGTTTATTTTTGCGTATAATCCGTTTTCCATTGTATTAATATTTATGAAGTGCAAAAGTAAAGATAATTTTAGTTAGTTTCGCATAAATATTTTAATCAATACAATTCTAAAAAAAGTAAAAATTGTATTCCATATTCTTACTTTATAAAAAACAGATGAAATTTATAGTTAACTTAATAAAACGAATTTTTAAACTTTTTCTCTATAGCTTTATACTACTTAATCTGTTGATACTCATTATTCCTTTTCTATTTAGCTCATCTTGTAAAGAAAAAAAAACACTTAAAGAATTTGATGTAATTATTGTTTTGGGTAGTCCTGCAAATTCAGATTGTTCACCACATATTATTATGCAAACCAGAGTAGATAAAGCTGTTGAATTATACAAAAAAAGAATTGCAAAATATTTAATTTTTTCTGGTGCATCAGTACAAAACTCGTGTTCTGAAGCCGAAGTCATGGCAACTTATGCAAAAAAGCAAGGTGTTCCAGAGGATATTATTTTTAAAGACAGTTCTGCTCAAAACACTTCAGAAAATGCTTATTATTCAGTAAAAATAATGAAAGAAAACGGATATAAAAGAGCAGCAATTGTCAGTTCAAAACCACATTTAAAACGTGCTTGTATGGTGTTTTCAAAATACGACATCTCTTTTAAAATGTTTGGAGCTAATTATCCACAAGATGCTTCCAAATTTGGAAAAATTGCTTGGTTTATGGGTGAACGAATGATTTTATCGCATCATTTAATATTTGGATTTCCTAATTTTAACAAAAATTAATGAACAGCCTTTAAGCTTAAATCCATATTATAAATAGAGTGTGTTAGTGCTCCAGAGGAGATATAATCAACACCACAATCTGCATATTTATGTATTGTTTTTTCATTAATTCCACCAGAAGATTCTGTTTGGCAAGTATCTCCAATAAGAGCAACCGCTTTTCGAGTATCTTCGTAATTAAAATTATCGATTAAAATACGATGAATTCCTTTTTTAGTAAGAATTTTTTTAATTTCGTCTAGATTTCTAGCTTCCACAATAATTTTTAAATCTCTATTCGTTTTTTTAAGATATTGCTGTGTTTTTTCAATAGCTTCAATCACTCCACCAGCAAAATCAATATGGTTGTCTTTCAGCATTATCATATCATACAACGCAAAACGATGATTTTCTCCACCACCAATTTTAACTGCCCATTTTTCAATTGCTCGAATTCCTGGTGTTGTTTTTCGAGTATCTAGTATTTTGGTTTTAGTTCCTTTTAACAAATCCATAAACATATTTGTTTTTGTAGCAATAGCACTCATTCTTTGCATCGCGTTAAGCACTAATCGTTCTGCTTTTAAAATAGATTGAGAACTTCCTGAAACATAAAAAACAATATCTCCGTATTTTACTTTTTCACCATCGTTAATTAAGGTTTCAATATGCAAATTTTTATCAACATAGTTAAAAATTTGTTTAGCAAATTCAACTCCTGCAATTACACCCTCATCTTTTACCAATAGTTTTGCTTTGCCTTGTGCAGAAGCAGGAATACAAGCTAAGGAGCTATGATCGCCATCGCCAACATCTTCTCTAATGGCATTTTTTATGATAATTTGGAGCTCTTTTTGAAATTGTTCTTTTGAAATCATTTTTATTCTATTTATTTAACAAAAATACTTCTTATTTTTACAAAATGAAAATAAAACTTCTAGCCATAGGCAAAACCGACGATAAAGATTTACAGAATTTAATTTTAATGTATCAAAACAGGTTAAAACATTATATTAAATTTGAATTGGTTATTATTCCTGATATAAAAAAAGCAAAGAATTTATCTGAAAATCAGCAAAAAGAAAAAGAAGGAGAACTTATCTTAAAGCAGCTTCAATCAGTAGATGAATTGGTTTTATTAGATGAAAAAGGTAAAGAGTTTCGTTCTATTGAATTTTCAAAATATTTACAAAAAAAGATGAATTCAGGTATTAAACAACTTGTATTTGTAATTGGCGGTCCTTATGGTTTTTCTGAGGCTGTCTATAAAAAAGCTAAAGGAAAAATTTCTTTGTCAAAAATGACATTTTCTCATCAAATGGTACGTCTATTTATAGTAGAACAAATTTACAGAGCCTTTACGATTATTAAAAATGAACCTTATCATCATGAATAATATAAAAAATTACTCCAAATCGTGTTGTAACAATTCAATCAATTTATCGGTATCATCAAAAAATACAAATTCTCCATTTTTGATATATGATATTTTGCCTGTTTCTTCAGATACTACCAAAACAAGCGCATCAGTTTGTGTAGAAACGCCAATAGCAGCACGATGCCTTAATCCAAAGCGCAAAGGAATATCAACATCTCTAGCAACAGGTAGGATAACTCTTGTTGCGGTAATATAATTATCTTCAATGATGATTGCGCCATCATGTAAAGGGCTGTTTTTAAAGAAAACACTTTTTAAAATAGGTTTATTCACTTCAATGTGCATGGTGTCTCCAGTAGATTTAAAACGTTCCAAACTGTTGTTTCTTCCTATAACTATTAAAGCACCTGTTTTGGCAATTCCCATTTCTTCACATGCTTTAACAATACTTTCAATATTAGTTTCAGCATGAACCTCAGATTTTAAAAAACTCATTTGTTTTAAAAAGCCTTTTTTTGCAGTAAAACTGGAAGAGCCTAACATCAATAAAAATCTTCTTATTTCTTGTTGAAAAACAATGATTAAAGCAATAAAACCACCTCCAATAAATTTCCCTAGAATATCACTCAACATTTCCATTTGTAAAACTTGAGTAAGTTTCCAAATAAGATAAATAATAGCAATTCCAATAAAAATATTAATAGCAACAGTTCCTCTAACTAATTTATACACATAATACAATAATATTGCAACCAATATTATGTCTAAAAAATCGAGAATTCCAAAATCTAAAAAACCAAATATATTCATTGGCGTAAAAGTAAGCTTAAAGATTTAAAACTTAAAATTTTTTTATGATTATTCTTTTCTAAAACTTTAAATCTATAGAATTACCTTTCCTTTAGTTCCATTCTTTGCAATATTTGGGTTGAACTTTATGGTTCTAGTTTGAAATTGAATTGGTATCACATACAGCTTTGTGTATTCTATGATTAATAAATTCACATCAATGCAATTACAAGTTGAGACAACTTTATTAGAAAACTCTTAGATTTTCCAAAAAGAATACCTAAATTCGAAAAATGAAAAAATCATTCTGTATTCTATTTATTCTAATTAATACTGTAAGTGTTTTAGCGCAAACTCCACCTATTATATATGTTGCAGGTGATGGAAGCGGAGATCCAGGTTATAATTGTAACGGAACAAGTGACCAAATAAAAATAAACCAAGCATTAGATTTTGTTGCGGCACATGCAGCTTACACAACTGTTTATTTAAAAGGTGCAAATACATATTGGATAGACGATACCATTTTTATTTCAGAAAACACAATTTTGGAAGGAGATTCAGATGCCGTTGTAAAGCTGGTTGATAATGCAAATTGGAACACACAATACAAACCGCTAATAGGACAAACAGGACTTGCTTATAGTTTAAAATTAGGCAACCCAAATATAACCACAGGAAATATAACAATTAGAGGTTTTGAAATTGATGGTAATAGACAAAACCAATGGGAAACTTCTGGAAATTCATATTACAGTGCCATTGTTTTACAAAACTGTTATAACATTACTGTTAATGATATGTATATTCACGATTGTTTAGCTGATGCACTTCAAACAGGATATGATAATTATGGTTTTGATATTAATTTGCAATTTTACAATAATCGTATTCATGCAAGTGGACACGATGGAATTATTGTAATGAGATGTGAAAATTTTGAAATACACGATAATATTTTTACGGATAATAGAACAGATGCACATATACGAGTACAATACTGTAATCAATTTAAAATTTACAATAATATTGGAGGAGATGATCCAAACAGACAATTTTCTGGAGGAATAGGAATTTCAATGCAAGCAGATGCAGATACACCACTTAATGATGCCGAAATTTATAATAACTATTTTTTTGGCAAAGGAGCATATTATGGTATTTGGCTGTGGCAAACAAGTGGTGGAGCAAGCTTACATACACATGAAAATGTTTCCATACATCACAATATTATTTCGTGGTATAAAAAAGGAGGAATTGGTATTGAGGGTTTTCATAATACACGTATAGAAAACAATGTGATTCAATCTGACCACGGACTTGAAAACACTTTCCCTGCACCAGGAATTGTTTTTTACGGAGGTGATCCTGATGGTAATATTAGTGGTTTTCAAACTATTGTAAAAAATAATATTATTATTGATAATGTTACTTTTGGTATTGATAATCAGCAACCTACTATTCATACATTTGTTTCTAATTACAATTGCATCCATGGAAATATTTCTGGAAATTACAATAACGTAAGTTCAACAACAGATATTTACAGTAATCCAGAATTAGAGAGTACACTTTTAGAACTTTACAATAATATACTCAATACAAATTGGCAGAATGCAGTTTCAAGTGGAAATTTTGAAGGTGATTTAGGTGTAAATGAAGCAAAATTAGCCTATCATTTAAAATCAGCATTCGGACGTTGGAATGGCACACAATGGGTAACTGATACAGCAACTAGTCCTTGTATTGATGCAGGAGATGCAACGTCTGATTATACTAACGAGCCAATACCTAACGGTAACACCATAAATTTAGGTGCTTTTGGAAATAGTTTATTTGCTTCTAAAAGTCCCAATTCTCTTCTTGTTAATGATTGTTTTAATACAAATATGTCTGCCTATCCAAATCCATCATCAGATAAAATAAGCATCTCAGAAAAATTTGTTAATCAAAAATTCACCATTTATTCATTAACTGGTAAAATCATAAAAAATGGTATAATTAAACAGAATGAAATACAAATTTCAGAATTAAAAAGTGGAATATACATTCTTAAAATAACTGATTCTAAATCTAATAAACAATTAAGTCTTTTTAAAATAATAAAAGAGTGATTTTTTATTATGTTAACATTCACTTCTTAATATATTCTTTTGAAGATATTGCTTCAGATAACACCAATTTATTTAAACTTACAATTGCTTCAAAATATTCTTGAAAACTCATTTCACCATCAAACACAGGTTGAATTATTTTATAATCAACTTGATTTGGTAAAGTTATGTTTTTATCGTGTATTTCAATAATCAAAGTGTCTTTAGATGAATGTGGTTTTTTAGTTATCATTTTAAATTGAATTGAATCAAATTGATAAAAAGACAAATGATCATTAAGCGAATTAATATAAGTAAAATAATTACTCATTGGCTTTGTATTATGAGGTGATTTTTCGTTGTGTTTAATCTTTAAACGGATAACCTCTGGCATTACATTTTTTAATTTGTGCTGTTTATCGATGTTAAAAAACCAATTTGTTGATGAAATTCTGTTGTGCTCGTTTAAGTCTAAGTCTCCATCTTTAGTGTAAAACATCCAAATTGCGGAATTATTTAACACTTCTTCTTTTCCTTGCATAGCTACTTTAGGTACTTTCAACTCTTTTTTTGCACAAGAAATTAAACCTATAAATAATACGATAATAATACTAATTTTTTTCATCTTTTTGTCTTGGATTTTAATTGAGGTAAATTCTTGATAGATGTAAATTATCCGTTGTACTTTTTGCCTATTTTTTCAAGAATTATAATTACTAGAAATCCAATAACTGCTAATCCTATCGCTGCAATTAAATGATTGTGCTCAACAGTAAATGGCGAAATACTTTTTTCTTGTAAAATTTTTAATTTTCCGTTAATCATTTCAGATTTTATAACTTTTTTCCACGGCCAAATTTTATTTAGTGAGCCAATTACAAAACCTGTAAGCAAAGCCAAAGTAGCATTTCTATAATGACTAAAAAGCCATTTCAATACTTTTGCAAAAGACAATAAACCTATAACAGCACCAATTCCTAAAAAAGCAATTTTCTTAAAATCATGTTGATGGATAGCATCTAGAGCAGGTTTATAAGCTCCTAATAAAAGTAAAATAAATGCTCCAGATATTCCTGGTAATATCATTGCACAAATGGCTAAAGCGCCAGCCAACATTAAAAACCATGGCGAATCATTTGATGAACCAAGTGCAGGAATTATGCTTATATAATATGCCAAACCTGTACCAATAAATAGCAAAATGATAGAAGCTACTGTCCATTTTTCAATTTGCTTTGCAATAAATACGATGCTAGCTAACACCAAACCAAAAAAGAAAGCCCAAATAAAGACAGGTTTCGTTTCAATTAAATATTTAAACAAACGAGCCAATGAAAGCACGCTTACTGCTATTCCTAAAAGTAAGCTTAATAAAAACGAACCATTTACAGCTTTAAAAACGGCAACAATTCCTTCATTTTTTAATAGTTTTATTTTATCAAAGCTAAAGGAATTAATGCTGTCTATCAATTCATCATAAATACCCGAAATAAAGGCAATAGTTCCTCCAGATACACCTGGAACAACATCGGCAGCTCCCATTGCAAGTCCTTTAAGTCCAATAACAAAATAGTCTTTTATACTGCGTTCCATTACATAAATTTAGCTATCAATTTAAGTACATCAGTTCTTAAAAACATTTCAGGAAAAATATCTTCTGCTGTTTTTTTGTAATTGTAATTTGCTTGCATTGCTTTTTCTATAAAGGTCATTGCTTGTTGGTCTTCATGTAGTAAAAAATGTATTCCAGCTAAGCGGTATTCAATTTCAAAGGAGTTTTTGTATTTTTTATAGGCTTGAAGTAGTACGGTTTTGGCATCATTATATTCCCCTATATAATGTAATAAATCAGCTAAAGCTAAAAATATAACTAACCTGTCATCACCTAAATCAATAGATTGTCTAAATGCAACAACAGCTTCTTCAAATAAATTCAATCGAATACTAATTTCTGCATATCTATTTAAATAGTCAGTATTTGTAGATTCAACATCTAAGGCTTGGTTAATGTAAATTAATGCTTTTTCATTTTCGTCTAATTCAAGATATAAATCTGTTAGCATTAACCATGCTTTATCTAATAAAGGGTCTTCTTCTATTGCTTTATGGAAATAATCTAAGGATAACTGTTTGTTTTTTATTTTTTTATAACAATCTCCTATTTGTAAATAGGTAAAAGCTGTAGGATCATCTAGTTGAAGAGTTTTCATATAATTTGCAATGGCTTCTTCGTATTTTTTTTCAGCCTCTAAGGCTTTTCCTTTTTCTAAGTAAGCACCAATAAATTGTTCGTCTATAAGTATAGCATAATCAAAAGCTCTAATGGCATCTTTGTATTTTTTTAAGTTTAAATACTGTCTTCCTAATTGATGCCAAGCAATTTCACTATACGGGTTTTTATCGATATATTCGTTGAGGTATTCTATGGCTTCTTTGTGTTCATCTAACATGTCAAAACAATATATAATATTGTATAACGCTGCGTAATCTTCAATATCTAAATACAAACACATATCAAAGTTTTCAATGGCTTTTTTAAATTTTTCAACAAAAAGGTATTCCATTCCCAAGAGTGCATAAACATCTACTTGATCGTCATCATCAGCTAAATCTAATGCAATAGAGAGTTGAATAATAGCCTCATCATGATCATCAGATTTTGATGCGATAGCTGCTTTATGAATATAAATTTCATGAATTAGCGGATTTATACTTGCTATGTGATTTAATAATTTAGAGGCTAACTTATGTTTATTCTGAAATATTAATAACTCTACTTTAATCAGTTTTAAAGATAAAGAAGTTGGGTGCTGAGACAAACTCAAATCAATAGCTTTGTTTGCTAAATTGAGTTTACCCAAATCCATATAATGATAAACTATTTCTTCAAACTCTTCTGAGTCAAAGAAATAAACTTTGTTAGATTGCAACATAGATTCAAACTTTCTTAAAGCCAATCTTTCATCTTCACTCATAAATTCATCCATAAAGTTGTTGTTTTTATTTAGTGGAAAGATAGGCTAAATGTCTAATTATTTTTATTAAATATCTTTTTTTTCTTAACAAAATAATTAACAAAATGCAGCTTGTTTTAAGCGATTAATTAATGGAATAATAGTGCGTTAATGTCCTGCAAAAGACTAAAGACCGCTCTGCTACAAGATACAAGATATAAGCCGTTTGGTAGATAGCAACAAGTTATTAGCCATGATATTAGTGAAAATAAGAGATTATTCATAGACAACTTCAATTACATATATTTTATGGAAGGTCATAACAATTTAAAAATATTATAAGATAAAATCTAACGATAACTAAACAATAAATTCTTTTTTCGTAATTTTGTCAAAACCAAGACAACACGTTTTAAAAAATAAAATGAACATAACAAACGAAGAGCAATACATTACAATAACTCCCAACACTAAATTAGATTTCACATCATTTTTCTCAGTGTTTAAGGAAAAAATAGACGAGTTTGAAACTCAAAATATTATTTTAGATTTATCAAAAACAGCCTTTTCTTTAAAAGAAATTTTAAACTTTAAAGAAATTTCTAAAAAAAAAGTAGGGTTAGGCACGTCTTTTGTAGTTATATATACAGAAATAGATATTGATGAAATTCCAGATGAACTCATTGTAGTTCCTACTTTTCAAGAAGCCATAGATATGATTGAAATGGATGAAATGACAAGAAGTTTGGATTTTTAACTAATAAACACTAATTTTGCAAAAATTATGAAGAAAATTTTATACATCTTATTATTCTTAACTTTCTCACTTTCGAGTTTTGCTCAGAATGGAGGAAAGATTAATGTGCAAGGAAAAGAAATTTCTGATATAAGAGTGTATCCAAATCCGTTTAAAAATAAAACAACTATTAGTTTTACAAGTGCTCAAAGTGGAAATATTAACTTTATTGTTCAAGATTTATTAGGGAATATTGTAAAATCAGAAAATATTCTTTTAGCAAAAGGAAAAAATACTATTCCATTTTATAAAAATAAACTGTCAACAGGTATTTATATTTATACTTTAAAAACAAAAGATAAACTTATTTCTAAACGTTTTGTAATAAACTAATGGCAATAAATTTAACTATTTTAGGATGCCATTCTGCTACTCCTAGAACAAATTCTCATACAACTTCTCAATTTTTAGAAATCAATAATCGCCATTTTTTAATAGATTGCGGTGAAGGTACACAAGTACAACTCAGAAAGTATAAAATAAAATTTTCTAAGATTTCACGTATTTTTATTTCTCATTTACATGGTGATCATTTTTTTGGACTGATTGGCTTGATTTCTACCTTTGGATTATTGAATCGTGAAAAAGAATTACATATTTATGGTCCAAAAGGAATAAAAGAAATCATTATTTTACAACTCAGATTGTCTAAATCTTGGTTGAATTTTGATTTGTTTTTTCACGAGTTAGATTCGGTTGAGAGTGAAATGATTTTTGAAGATGAAAAGGTAGCAGTTTACACCATTCCTCTAAAACATCGTGTTTATACTAATGGCTATTTGTTTAAAGAAAAAATAGGTGAACGAAAATTAAATATTGAAGCCATTCGCCAATATAAAGAAATTGAAATTTGTGATTATCAAAATCTTAAAAACGGAAAAGATTACACGCTTAAAAATGGCGAAATAATAAGTAATAAAATGCTTACATTTAATCCTGCAAAACCTTTAAGTTATGCGTTTTGTAGCGATACTCAATATAAGCCAGAAATGACTTCAATTATTAAAAATGTAGATTTATTGTATCACGAATCTACTTTTTTAAAAGATAGAGAAAATCTTTGTAAAAAAACTGGGCATAGTACAGCAGAACAAGCTGCCAGAATAGCCAAACAAGCACAAGTTACACAGCTTATCTTAGGTCATTATTCTAGTAGGTATAAAGATTTAGATGTTTTCAAACAAGAAGCGAAAACCGTCTTTAATGAAGTTGTTTTAGCTGAAGCAGGAATGGAAATTTGTATTTAATTTAAAACATCCTTTTTATCATTCGCAATTTATGTGTATGCCGTTTGGTTTCTTCATTGTAAATGCCACTTTGGTCTAATCGATCTAAACGGACTTTTCCACTTGCATGAATAATGTAATTATTACTTAAAATAATTCCTACATGAGTTATAGCGCCTTCATTATTATCAAAAAAAGCCAAATCTCCAGGTTCACTTTCTTCAATAAAACTTAAAACTTCGCCTTGTTTGGCTTGTTGAGAAGCATCTCTAAAGAGTTTAAAACCGTTCATTTTGTACACCATTTGAGTAAATCCAGAACAGTCAATTCCAAAAGGAGTTTTTCCTCCCCAAAGGTAAGGAGAATTTAAATACATAAAAGCAGTTTCAACCAACTTGTTTTTGGATGATTTTACTTTAATAATATCTCCTTTAATGGAGTAATTGTTTTCATTTATAGAAAATTTTGAATCGCTGTAATTAGGTAAGCTTGCTCCAATACTAAGCGGAATTAATTGTTCTTTGAGGTTTACAAAATTTACCAATTCATTCAAAATAAACAAAGGAGAACTTTGTAGATTATTAAAATACGCTTCGGAAATTTCTTCTATTTGTTTTGAATCTATCCAGCCACGATAACCATCAAAAGCTAATTTGACATAAAGCCATTGCTTTTTGACTTCTAAAATAGTAAAATGTTCTCCAAAAAGGATTTGTGATACCATTTCGCTAGAATCACTCGCTTCAATCCGTAAAGGAATACTGTTTAAAATACAAATTCCAAATTTCATTTTATATTAAATTTGTTTATATAATTTTAAAAAATTCAGACCTAATAAGCCTTAAAACCTATTAGGTCTTTTTGAATTTAAAGTGATTTATAAATTAACATTTTTCAATAACAATAGCACTTGCACCACCACCACCATTGCAGATTGCCGCGGCGCCAATTTTTGCATTATTTTGTTCTAAAACATTGATTAATGTAACAATAATTCTAGAGCCCGAAGATCCTAAAGGATGTCCTAAAGAAACACCACCACCATTTACATTAACCACATCTTTGCTTAAACCTAATATTTTCATATTTGCTAAGCCTACAATAGCGAAAGCTTCATTAAATTCAAAGTAATCTACATCGTTTAAATTTACTTTTGCTTTATGTAAAGCTTTAGGTAAGGCCTTTGCAGGAGCAGTAGTAAACCATTCAGGTTCTTGAGCAGCATCTGCATATCCTTTAATAATTGCAAGAGGTTTTAATCCTAATTCATCTGCTTTTTCTCTACTCATTATTACAAGAGCAGAAGCGCCGTCGTTTAATGTTGAGGCATTGGCAGCAGTTACAGTACCCTCTTTGGTGAAAACAGGACGTAAAGTAGGAATTCTATCCATTTTTACATTTTTGTATTCTTCATCTTCTTTAAAAATGACAGCATCTCCTCTTCGTTGTGGAATTTCAACAGGAACAACTTCGTTATTAAACTTACCATCAGCCCAAGCTTTAGTAGAACGATTGTATGATTCTATAGCAAATTCATCTTGATCTTCTCTAGAAAATTGATGCTCAGAAGCGCATAAATCACCACAAGTTCCCATATGTTTTTGGTCATATACATTGGTCAATCCGTCGTGAACCATTCCGTCAATCATTGTAATATTTCCTAGCTTTTGCCCTTTTCTTGAAGGCACATAGTGAGGTACAGATGACATGTTTTCCATACCGCCAGCTACTACAATATCAGCATCGCCACATTTAATAGCTTGTGCAGCAAACATAACTGCTTTCATACCAGAGGCACAAACTTTATTTACTGTTGTACAAGGTACGCTATCTGGCAAACCTGCAAAAAGAGCGGCTTGTCTAGCAGGAGCTTGTCCTAAACCAGCTTGTAATACATTGCCCATATATACTTCATCAACCAATTCAGGTTTTAAATTAATTTTCTCAAGAGCAGCTTTAATAACTGTTGCTCCAAGTTTTGGTGCAGGAACGCTAGATAAACTTCCTAGAAAACTTCCCATTGCTGTTCTAACAGCAGATACAATAACAACTTCTTTCATTTGTTTGGTTTTATTTGTTGATTTTTGGCATTTGAAACATGAAAATGAATCATTCTACGCTTAATTTATAAATTTGTGCGAATTTAACCATTTTCTTTGATTTTATTCTGATAGTTTTAAAATATCTCATCTTATTTATTTACTTTTGATTTTTGTTCTAAAAAAAATTAATGAAAGATTTTCTAAATAAAATTTATCTCAATCACGCTTTTGTATATAAAGCCTTTTTGTTTGTGCTTACTACAATACTTATTGTGTATTTGTTTCCTAAAGGTACTTTTTTTAAATATGACATTCAAAAAGGAAAAATTTGGCAATATGAAGATTTATATGCGCCATTTGATTTTGCCATTCAAAAAACACCAGAACAACTAGCTAAAGACAAAGAAGAAATTATTACAAATAAACGCTTGTTTTATGTGTATGATAATGCTGTTGCTGATGAGGTTTTTAAAGAATACAATGAGAAGTCAGCTTTAACTTTAACAGATTCTATCACTTCTTTGCCTTTCAGGAAAGAATTATTACTTCAAGGCAAAAAGTTTTTGAAAGCCTTATATAAATATGGAGTAAGTTCTAAAAAACTCTCAAAAAACAAGTTAATTACATTAAGAAAATCTGATGAAGCAATTGATTTGTTGTCTGATAAGATTTATGATGAAAGTGAAATTGATTCGGTGATAGCTCAATTTTTTAAAGGTACAACCTATTCGAATTTTGTTCCAGAGTTAAAATTATTATTAAAACCATTTATAAAATCTAATGTGTATTTTGATAATAATTATACTAATAAATTTATACAAAATGAATTGGATGCTATTTCGTTAACCGAAGGGAAAATAAATAAAGGTGAACTAATTATATCTAAAGGAAGTAAGGTTGAAGGAAAGAAATACACCATTTTAAAATCTTTAAAAAGCGAATTTAACACACAATTACAAAGTGATTCTAGTTATTATTGGCTTGTTTTTGGATATGTAATTTTAGTTTCTTTGGTATTGATAATGTTGCTGTTGTTTTTAAAAAAATATAGATTAGAGATTTTTGACAATAATAATAAGTAACCTTTATTTTCTTTAATATTTTATTAATGGTTTTTTTAATAACCATTACCATTAAATACCAACCAACCTATATTGTTGCAGTTCCTTTAATTATTTTACCCATTGTTATTAAAGCTTTTTTTGATGCAAGACTTGGTTTAATAACTCATGTTTTAACGGTTTTATTATTAGGATTTATTGTGCCTAATAGTTTTGAATTTGTGTTTTTACAAACTATTGCTGGTATTGTTACTATTTTAACGGTATCGGAATTGTATAAACGTGCAAATTTATTCATTTCTATAAGTCAGATTACCCTAATTTATATGTTGGCATATTTTGCGTTTTTTTTAATACAAGAAGGCTCTATTGAAAATATTAATTGGACTTATTTTGCATTTTTTGCTTTAAACGGAGTTTTGGCACTATTATCTCAATATTTAATTTGGGTTTATGAAAAAATATTTGGACTAGTATCTGATGTTTCCTTACTGGAATTATCAAATACGAATTCTAAATTATTAAGAGAATTAAACGAAAAAGCACCTGGAACTTTTCAACATTCAATGCAAGTGGCTAATTTAGCAGAAGCTTCAGCAAATGAAATAGGAGCAAATGCTATGTTGGTAAGAACAGGAGCTTTGTATCATGATATAGGTAAAATGTTAAATCCAATGTATTTTACAGAAAACCAATCTACTAATGTGAATCCACATCAAGAACTTTCCCCAAAAGATAGTGCCAAAGTAATTATAGATCATATTATTGGAGGAATTGAATTAGCAAAGAAAAACAGATTACCAGAACGAGTAATTGATTTTATTAGAACACATCACGGAACAAGTTTAGTGTATTATTTTTATAAACAACAAGAAGCATTAAATCCTGATGATTTAGATGTTGCAGATTTTAGGTATCCAGGACCAATTCCTTTTTCAAAAGAAACCGCTATTTTAATGATGTCCGATGCTTCTGAAGCAGCTTCAAAAAGTTTAAAAAATCCAACAGCACAATCTATTGATGATTTAATAGAAAAGGTAATAAACGGACAAATGAATAATGGACAATTTATGAATGCAGATATAACTTTTCAAGAAATACAAAGTATTAAAAAAGTGATTAAGAGGAAGTTGAAAAATATTTATCATTTACGAATAGAATATCCTGAATAAAATTAAAAAAAACTTGTGATATTCTAAATCTAGTGTTATCTTTGCACTCGCAAAATTAAGTTCATTGCAATATTAAAAAATTGGAGAGGTGCCAGAGTGGTCGATCGGGGCTCCCTGCTAAGGAGTTGTACCTTTACGGGTACCGGGGGTTCGAATCCCTTCCTCTCCGCATTTTTTAAATATTAAGAGTTTACTCTTATGATAACCAATTCGGGGTGTAGCGTAGCCCGGTTATCGCGCCACGTT
>Ga0256840_1002854_pt1 | contig 14723 bp, 7 predicted proteins | sample 355202metaG_FD_185969 | JGI IMG/M metagenome (GOLD analysis project Ga0256840, IMG submission 185969) | Hydrothermal vent microbial communities from Mid Atlantic Ridge, Atlantic Ocean - 355-202 | ecosystem: Environmental > Aquatic > Marine > Hydrothermal vents | place: Atlantic Ocean: Mid...
ACATCATAATATGAGCGTTATAATTAGCTGCCTATACAGAAAAATTATGTTGAAGGAAAATAAAAAAGTTACTGTTCATAATTATCCGTAAATTTTTCCTTATTTTTGCATCCAAATAAAAAATAGATGAACAATGGCGACAGGTAAATCAATTGACCCTATTGGTAAATTAATGGGATTGCGTTATAAATCGCATCCTTGGCATGGTATTGAAATTGGAGAAGAAAGCCCCAATGTTTTAACAACCTTTATTGAAATGGTACCCACCGATACCGTAAAATACGAAGCTGATAAAGCAAGTGGATACTTAATGTTGGATCGTCCGCAAAAATATTCCAGTATTTTGCCGGCACTATACGGTTTTATCCCACAAACTTATTGCGATAAAAATGTTGCCGAAAAAAGTTCAAGCATCTTAAAACGCCCGGATATTGTTGGTGATGGCGACCCATTGGATATTTGCGTCTTAACCGAAAAAGAAATTACACACGGCGATATCTTAGTGCAGGCTGTACCCATTGGCGGTTTACGAATGATTGATGGAAACGAAGCCGATGATAAAATTATTGCCGTACTGAAAAATGATGCAGTTTATAGTCAATATAAAGACATTAAGGACCTTCCACAACCGGTAATTAACCGCTTAAAACACTATTTTTTAACTTATAAAGACATGCCGGGCGAAAAACGCGATTGCGAAATTACCCATATTTATGGCAAAAAAGATGCACATGATATTATCAAACGAGCAATTAAAGACTATCGTAATTTTGTAGAAAATATGCTGTTTTCATAGTTTAAACTACAAATTTAAAAGCGCTGATGATTTTCAGCGCTTTTAAGCAAATTTTAACGATAAAAAAAAGTTTTCTTTAACAAATCCACCGAATTGCTTCCCACCATTATTTCAAACTCACCCGGCTCTACAATAAATCGTCCTTGATTATTAAAAAAACCTAACTCATTTTTAGTTAAAACAAATTTTACAATTTTACTTTCACCGGGTTTAAGCATCATTTTTTTAAAGCCTTTTAATTCTTTTACCGGACGCACAACACTAGCATATTTGTCTGAAATATATAACTGAACAACTTCTTCACCTTCTCTATTTCCGGTATTTATAAGCTGAACGGAAATTTTAATATGTTCCATATCCGTTGTATCAACTTCTAAATCGGAATATTTAAAACTTGTATAGCTCAAACCAAAGCCAAAAGGATACAAAGGAGTATTTTGCTCATCAGTATAATGCGACCAAAAAACAATATCTTTAGATTTTCCGCGCCCTGTACTATAGTGATTGTAATATATAGGAACTTGCCCTACGCTGCGCGGAAAAGACACAGGCAATTTTCCGCTTGGATTATAATCGCCGTAAAGTACTTGTGCAATAGCATTTCCACTTTGCGAACCAAGCTGCCAACATTCCAAAATAGCAGGAAGATGCTCATCTGCCCAGCTTATTGTTAATGGTCTGCCGTTCATCAAAACTAAAACTATATTTTTATTCACTTTATAAACTTCTTCTAAAAGTTCCTGTTGTAATCCGGGTAAATCCAAATTTGTTCTACTTCTACCTTCTCCCGACATAAAAGCATGTTCTCCAAGTACCATTATGACAATATCTGACTTTTCAGCTAAATCACTAGCCTCATTAAAACCGGCAGTATCCGATTCGTTAATTTTAATTTCATTAATAAAATCCGGTTCATTTAGCCAAAGCACAGGTCCTTTTGCGTAATTTACCACATTAGCTTTATAAGCTGCCAAACCTTCGAGTACAGAAACTGACGAATTTTTTTCTGCTCTGGCTCTCCAACTACCAAGCGGGCTATCTTTATCATCGGCTAATGCACCAATTACAGCTATTTTAAGCCCTGACTTTTTTAAAGGCAATAAATTTTGATTATTTTTTAGTAATACGATTGATTTTTTTGCAATATCAAGTGCAGCTTTTTGATGTTCTCTATTGTTTAATACCTTATTTTCCCGTTTAAAATCACAATATTTATAAGGATTATCAAATAAACCTAAGTTAAACTTCACTCTTAAAACACGTTTAACTGACTCATCAATTGCGGCTTCCGGAACTTCTCCCTTAATTACCAAATCTTTTAAGTAATTTGTATAGATATAAGACTCCATATCCATATCAGAGCCGGCATTCATCGCTAATTTGGCAGCTTGTTTTAAATCTTTTGCATATCCATGTGCTACCATCTCAGCACCGGAAGCCCAGTCGGAAACCACAAATCCGTTAAAATTCCAATCTCCTTTAAGGATTTTCCTTAACAAAAATGAATTTCCTGTTGACGGTATTCCATTTAGGGTATTAAAAGCATTCATAAAAGTTTGAACATTTGCATCAACACAAGCCTTAAAGGGAGGAAGAACCACGTTGTAAAGTGTGGAAGTACCTATATCAACAGTATTGTATTCTTTGCCGGCTTCGACAAAACCATATGCAGCAAAATGTTTTGCACATGCAGCAATTGAGTTATCTGCCGATAAATCATTAGTTTGAAAACCTTGAACCCTGGCAACAGCAACTTTACTGCCCAAATAAGAATCTTCACCGGCACCTTCCATTATTCTTCCCCAACGGGCATCTCTTGAAATATCAACCATTGGGGCAAAAGTCCAATTTATACCTACAGCCGAAGCTTCAATTGCAGCAATTCTTGCCGATTTTTCAATAGCTTTTAAATCCCAGCTTGCTGCCTCAGCCAAAGGGATTGGAAACATTGTACGATAACCGTGAATTACATCGAACCCAAATATTAAAGGTATCCCCAAACGTGAATTTTCTACTGCTAACTTTTGAATTCTTTTAACATTTTCAACCCCATAAATATTTAACATAGAACCGACTCTACCTGATTTTATGTCCTTATATTTTTTTTGAGCATCTGAATTTTCCGGAACCGGACCGGTAAGATCCCAAAAACCATTGTATTGATTTAATTGCCCGATTTTTTCTTCTAAAGTCATTTTTTTTAAAAGCTCATTCACTTTTTTTTCAATAATCGAATCCTGAGCAAAAAATATTTGAGGATAAAATAAAAAAATAAATATTAACAATATCTTATTGCTAAAATACACCATAGTAAAATAATTAAAAATTATTAGTCAAAACTTAAATATATTTGAATTCATTTCTTAATAAAAACAGCACTTCCAATAATCTTTTTTTTATAATTCTTTAACACCAATAAATAAGTACCTGTCCGTAACGAACCAATTTCAACCTTTAATTTAGTATCAGCATTCATATAAAAATTAGCTATTTCTTGTCCTGATAAAGATAAGATTTGAATATAACTAAACTTCTCTTTTGCAGTAATAAATATAAATTCATTTGCAGGGTTCGGATAAAGACATTCTATTGTGTTATTATAAATTTTTTGAATAAATAATGTTTTATCTTGATATACACGAACATAATCTACATACATTTTGATTGGAAATATACTATTGTCGATACCTTGTGCCCCACCCCATGAACCTCCAACAGCAATATTCAGCAATAAGTGAAATGTTTTATCAAAAGGCCAATATTGATATCCGTTTTTTTTATAAAAAGTAAAATACTTAGTATCGTCAACAAAAAACATAATTTTATCTTCTGTCCATTCCATGCTATAATTATGAAAAACAGTTTCCACATCATTAATAGTAATAGAATTTCCTTTTTGAGTACCTAAACTATGATTATATGCTTCGGTATGAACTGTAGCATGAATAACCCCCTTATCATATCCTACATACTCCATTATATCCATTTCTCCCGATTTAGGCCACCCACCGTACACCCAGTTAGTAGGAAGCATCCAAATAGCAGGCCAAGCGCCTTTTCCACCGGGTATTTTAGCCCTCACTTCAACTTTACCATACAACCAATCACCCTTATTTTTAGTAACTAAACGAGCTGATGTATAGTTTGAATTTTGATAAGTTTCATTACGGGCCTCAATAATTAAATAACCATTTTCAACACGTGCATTTTCAGAACGAGCATTTGTATAATATTGAAGTTCTTGATTGCCCCAACCGTTTCCACCAATATCATAAGACCATTTGGTAGAATCAGGTAAACCGTTATAATCAAATTCATCTGACCAAACTAACTCATAATTTTGTGCATAAAATTTAAGTGGATAAAGCCAGACAAGCAATAATAAAAAAGAAGCTATAACATTTTTCATTACTAATTTTTTAATTGATAAACACGAACATAATCTATTAACATTTCTTGTGGAAAAATACTGTCATTAACGCCTTTTAAGCCTCCCCAATTTCCACCAACAGCAACATTTAACAGTAAATGAAAGGATTTATTAAACGGCCATACTCTAAAATCGTCACTTTCTTTTTTGAATACAAAAAATTCAATTGAATCAACATAAACTTTATATTCATTTTCTTTCCACTCAAGAATATAATTATGAAACTCAGCTTCACAATCGGGCAGGAATAAGCCTTTTGTTTTATTTGTACCGATGATATGGTTATAAGCTTCTGTGTGAGCAGATGCAAACACAGAGTCAGGCATATATCCAATATGTTCCATTATATCAATTTCTCCTGATTTAGGCCAATCTCCATATTCCCAATTGGTTGGAAGCATCCAAATAGCAGGCCATATACCTCTTCCTTTAGGAAGTTTTGCCCTTATTTCAAAACGTCCATACAACCAATCTCCTTTATTTTTTGTAATTAATCTAGTTGATGTATATTCCTTACCTTCAAAAGCTTCTTTTCGAGCAATAATATGTAAAAATTGTCCATCAACAAATGAGTTTTCTATTCGTGAATATGTATAGTTTTGTAATTCATTATTACCCCAATTCCAATCGTTACCTTCAATATCATAAGACCATTTTGTCGAATCGGGTAAACCATTATACGAAAATTCATCTTGCCAAATTAACTCATAAGAATTATTTTCACTTGCTTGGTTATTTTTATAGCTGCTATCATTTACAGTAGTACATTTTGAAAAAAAACCAAATAAAAACAATAAAACATAATAGTATTTTTTCATTAAAATATTTTAAAAGATAAATTAAATGTGCAGAAAATCTAATGTGTATAAAAAACAATAAATAAGTAACTTTCATCATAAAATGAAAGTTACTTAAATAAGCAAAATAAAAGATTATTTTAAACCTTCAACATGAGGTCCAGCCAAATCATCTAAATAAAAAGTATATACTTGAGAACCGTCACCAGGTTGATACATAATTCTTACTACATTATAAAAATCTTTATTAAAATTAGAATCAGTTGTAACGTCTGAGGTAAAAATATCACCTGTCCAGTTCCAACCTGCGCCGACTCCAGCAAAATTAAACTCTGCTATTTCCCATGTATTTGATTTTTGAATGGTGTAAGTTACATCATGAGTTCCGGTTTGCCATGCATTTGCACCTTTATCTGTATTTTCAAGCTTAAGTAACACTACTTCACCGGCAGTTCCGTAAACTAGTAATCTAAATTTGCTTTGTAAAGTTAAATCAAAACGATATCCAGCAGGAAGCAACATATAAGCATTTCCCCATTGATCATTATTTTTTGTATAGAAACCACAATGATTACTTCTATTTGGCCAGATAGATTTATCTGGGTTCACAACAGTTTGAATACTTCCGTTACCTTCAAAAGCTAAAGGTACAATAGTTGTTTCACCAAAATCATTATACATAACCATGGCATTTAACAAATATTGAACATATGAGGGATGATTATTTAATACAGTTATGGTTGTTGATCTAGAAAAGTTCTCATTATTAGCAGTAACAATTACTTCTATTGTGTATGACCCTTTACGCATATAAGTATGGGTAAAAGTTTGGGCTGTATCCACTGTTTGCGCATTTGTTCCATCACCAAAATCATAAGCGATATTAGTAATTGTCCAATTATTAGGCACATTAACATTTGTTAAAGCAATAAGATATTCATTAGGATTAACTGTAGGATTTACACTTAAATTATATTCTAATTGAGGTTTTACATACCCATCAGGTATTAACTGATAATACCACCTATTGCCATCAAAAGCAATACAGCTAAGTTTTAATATATTTTCATTAATTGAATCAATTCTAAATTCATTATTTACCGCTCCCGTATTAAATCCAAAAAACAATGGTGTTGTTCCATTCAAAATTAAGTACTCCATCCCATCTTTTTCGTTAATACTCCAAGAACCAATCTCAGGAGTATAGCTTACTCTAAGGTCTGCTCCGTCAACAGGAACCGGATTAGAGTATAATGGATCATTTGCAATTTCATTTTTCACGTATGAATTACCATTATTAATATAGTTAAAAACAAATTCATTGATATTAAAATTAAATTTATCATCATAGCAGCCTCCACCTGATTTTTGTAAAGGGTTTGCACCCCACCATACAGGCCAATTAGCATCGGCTGCAGAAACTCCAAAATGTCCCCACTCTAAACTATCAATCACCCAAGTTTTACCACTACTATTATTGATACCTCCTGAAATATATAAATATACAGGATCATTAAAAATTGAATAATCGGTACTGCTTTGGTTGTATTCTTTTGATAAAGAACCAATTCCACCCTTAGTAGCCAAGTTCAAAGTAATTGTATAGGTTCCGGCTAAAGAATATTTTGCGATAATTTTATTTCCTGTTGCTTTTACACCATTCCCTAAATCCCAACTAGCAATACCGGCTACTGAGGATGTATTTTCAAGCACTACATGAAAATCATCAGCTCCGGGAGAAATTGTAAAATTCATTTGTGATTCGCTTGGAGGTGTACCAATATCAGGTCGTTCTGTTAATGCAGGCTCACAAGAACTAATGAGAGCACCAATTATTATTAATACAAAAAATATATTTTTCATAGTTGTAATTATTAAAATTTATTAACTTACTTATAAGCAGGTACATACTGTTTTAAGATACCTGCGTTTACATTACGTATTTCAGAAGCTGGAATTGGAAACATTCCCCAATACGAAGCTTTAAATGTTCTTCCTTGAAAGTCTTGTGCATTAGAAATTCCAGCAGGAAGGTTAAAACTTTCATTAATTTTTTCTTCTGCATATGCCAATCCCCAACGAAGTAAATCCCATTTTCGATGCCCCTCACCAGCAAGCTCTACTCTACGTTCATGCTGAATATCCGCTAAAGTAATATTGGTCAAGAGCGCATTACTGCCTAAGGCTCTCTCTCTAACTCTGTTTAAATAGTTTAATGCCTTAGTATCATCGACACCTAGATTTAATTCAGCAGCCATTAATAAAACATCAGCAAAGCGGATATCAATATAATTCTTATCCCAATTATGATCTTTTGTACCAACAGTTGCTTCATGCGGTGTATAAGGCATATACTTTTTATTAAAATATCCGGTATTCATAAAAGCACGTGTATAATCTGTTAAAGATAATTCTGCATCATAAATTGTAACATCTTTACGTGGATCATTTGCTTCGTATTCATTAACTAATGACCAAGACATTGTTGAAAAACTCCAACCAGCAGAATTATAAAGAGGATCGCCCTGTGGATTTCTTGGACCATAAAATACAACAGAGAAATTTCCATTAATGTTCCAACCACTCCAATCATCAGACTTAGCTTTCTCAGAATATTGCCATTCTAAAATTGACTCAGCATTATTTTGATTATCCCAACTAAAGACATCTGCATAATCAGACAATAATTCATAAGGTCCATTATTAATTATATCATCTGCTATATTTATAATATAGTTTTTATCAATAACAGTAGTACCATCTGACAAATTGGTATTTATACCCAAAACAGGTTTTGCAAAACCTTCATGATATAAATAAATTCTAACCAATAAAGATTCGGCTGTATATTTTGTAATTCTTCCAACTTCCTCATCGGAGGGTACTAACATTAATCCTCCGTTAATGGCTTGTAGTAAATCAGAAACAATTTGAGTATAAACTTCCTCGGGAGTACTTTGTTTCACATTCCGATAGTCCTCTACCGAAGAAAAAACATCCGTAATGACAGGTACCCAACCAAAATGACGTTCCAATTCCCAATAAAAATAAGCTCTTAAAAATTTGGCTTCTGCCTGATACCGCTCTTTTAACCCATCGGTTTTCCAATCAATATTTTCTTGTTTCTGAAGATATAGGTTAGCTCTATAAATACCAGTATAACAGCGGTTCCAAAGATCTGTTGCTGCTGAGTTTTCTGCTGTTGCATTAAACATTTCAAATTCTTGCCACTGAATCATATCACCAGCATTTGCACCTCCGCAAAATGCATCATCAGAAAAAATATCAGACATTATAGGGACGATAGCCCAATTTTGAACTGAAAGCGCGTCATATACAGAAGTAAGTGCTAAGAATGCTTCTTGCTCTGTATTATAATAATTAGCTTCAAGCTGCCCTATCTTAGGATCGAGTTCGATAAAATCCTTAGTACAAGCTTGTAAAGTGAATAGTATCACTATTAGTAAAATGGGTTTAAAATAAATATTTTTCATATGATTATTTTTTAAGTATTTCAATTACCCCATGGCGCATCCGCAAATTTATGGGTTTATGCTTATTTCATCAACTTGCATAATTATATTCATGTATTCGCCTACTGCCAGATGGATGTTTCATGGGTAAATTTTAGATTATCTTTACTTATTGATGTATATTATAGATTACATTTAAATAATTCCTCGTATAAATATCCTATATCGGGTACATAGGATACATGTAACTAAACTTATTAATTAGAATGTTAAATTAATACCAAACAAAAAACTTTTGGCTTGCGGGTAAATTCCATGGTCAATTCCATTTCCAAAAACCCCTCCGCCTATCTCAGGATCAAATCCTGAATATTTAGTAAATGTCAATAAGTTTTCAACGACTATGAATATTCTAAATTTTGAAATTTTTGCAAATTTTGTAATATACTTAGGTAATGTATATCCAATACTTAAGTTTTTTAACCGGACAAAATCAGCATCTTCAACAAAGAAATCACTTGCTGTTTTCAAATTGTTATTTAAATCATTTAATGTTACACGCGGAATATCATTTGAAGTTCCTTCACCTGTCCAGCGATTAAGATATTTATAGGTATAGTTTGTATAATTTAAATCGAACCTATGCGTAGCATTCCAAATTTGGTGTCCTAATGCTGTATACCAGAACATATTAAAATCAAACCCATTCCATTCAAGATTAACATTTAACCCTCCTGTAAAGTCAGGAATGGGATTTCCTATCATTACTCTATCAGCATCATTCAATTTACCATCACCATTTTTATCAACAAACTTCAAATCGCCCGGTACGGCATTTGGTTGAATAAGATTGCCATCCACAGCGTAAGCAGTTATTTCATCCACTGTTTGGAAAATCCCGTCAGTCTCATAGCCACTAAAATATCCCAATGGCATTCCGACTTCCGCAACAATAATTCCGTTTTGACCATGACCACCAACACCTCCGTATAATTTTTTTTCTTCGTTCTTTATATCTATAACTTTATTTTTGTTATACGCACCTGTTACAGAAATATTTATATTAAAAGAATTTATTCTTTGCTTAAATCCTAATTCTAATTCAACACCTGTATTTTGAACATCACCACCATTAATAACCGGAGGAACATTTCCAAGCATAAGCGGTGCGGGAGCTTGAACAAGCCAATCATTAGTTTTTTTAACATAATAATCAGCAGTAAGATATAGCATATTATTCAAGAATTGAAGGTCTAATCCAACATTCGTTTGTTCTGAGGTTTCCCACTTTAATTTGGGATTTGAAATACTAGAAGGCTGAGTACCATTATATTGAGTTTTATTAATTCCAAAATAATAAATACTTTGGTTACTCATTACTGAGGTGTATCTAAAATCTCCAATACTTTCATTTCCATTTTGCCCCCAACTCAGTCTTAATTTAGCAAAATTTATTACAGATGTTAATGAATTAAAAAAGTTCTCCTTCGAGAATATCCATCCGACAGAGACAGATGGAAAATACCCGAACTTATTATCACTTCCAAACCGGGAAGATCCATCAGCTCTAAAAATAGCCGTTAACATATACCTATCTAACAAATCATAATTAATTCTTCCAAAATATGAGAGTATTGTATGTTCACTATATCCGCCACCAATCACTGCGCTTTGAGGATCAGTAGCATTATCAATATAGGCTTTATCAAATTCATCAAAAGGCAAATCTGATTTTGAGCCACCTACATTTTCACTCCATTCTTTAAAAGCAGCATGTCCTAATAGAATAGAGAAATTATGTACACCGATTGATTTAGTATATGTTAAAGTATTTTCCCAATTGTAACGTCCATATTTGTTCATACCTGTATATACAGTATTTACTAAAGTTTTATGAGTTGCATCCAAGTTATAGATAGGAGTATATGAACGATTACTAACTAATACAAATTCATTACCAAATTGAGAACGATATTTTAAGCCTTTTAATCCTTGAAATAGTTCTCCAAAATCAAAATCAGCATAAATTCCTGCTATAACTTTATTTGTTCGCGAATTAGAATTAAGGTAACTAAGCATTGCTATTGGGTTGGTAATTTCTTGCATTCCTAACCCATATTTTTCAGGTGTACCAAATGAGCCGTCAGGCATATATACTGGAACAATTGGAGGTGCATTAAGTGCTTGTATTAAACTGGTTGAAGCATATTGATTATTAGCAGAAATTCCTTTGTTTTCAATAAAAGCGTAATTTAAGTTTGTACCTACTTCCATTAAACCAAATTTACCAGTAGTATTTAAACGATAATTAACACGTTGAAAATTAGAATTACCTTTTGCAACAATACCATCTTGTCCAAAATAAGAAATTGAAGAGGAATAAGTAAATTTTTTACTTCCACCTGTTAATGAAATTGAATGACTCATTTTAGGTGCATTATAGTAGAACATTTCGTCTTGCCAATCAGTATTTGCCAGTGTATCAATCATACCTTGATCAAACACAGGAGCCTGTCCTGCATTTAATGCAGCTTCATTAATAAGCATAGTATAATCGTTTTTATCAAGAACGCCAATTTTGCGCCAAGGTGTTTGCCACCCAAAATAGCCTGAATAACTTACAACGGTTTTTTGATTTTGAGTACCTCTTTTTGTAGTGATTAATACAACACCATTAGCTGCTCTTGCGCCATATATGGCAGATGCAGCAGCATCTTTTAAAACCTCAATAGATTCAATATCTTCCGGAGATAAATAATCAATTCCATAACCATTATTAGGTAATCCGTCAATTATATAAAGGGGCTCATTATCACCATTAGTTCCGACACCTCTTACCCGAACTGAAACAAAATCGCCGGGTTGACCTGAGTTATTCATTATTACAACTCCTGCAGTTTTACCTTGCATTGCTTGGGTAATTCTTAAATCAGCACCTTTAGATAAGTCTTTACCATCAATTTTAGCAATTGCACCTGTGACAAGACTCTTCTTTTGTACCCCATAACCAACAACAACAACCTCATTTAAATCTGTTGAACTAGGTTTCAAACGCACATTAATATTTCTTTGATTTTCAATTCTAATTTCTTGTTTTTCATATCCTATATATGAAAAGACTAAAACAGGATTATGTCCAGAAATATCAATAGAAAATGCTCCATTCAAATCAGTTATTACTCCAATATTTGTTCCTTTAATAATAACACTAACACCTGGAATTAGAGAAGTATCATTCTCATCAGTAACTACACCAGTAATTGTTTGTGCAGATATGCCATTAAAAAAATTTAATAACACGAGTAGAAATAAAATTTTTTTCATAAGTTAGTAAGTTTGAATTAACAATTAAAAATAATTGGTTAAATGTTTTACTGACAATTGCAATTATCATAAAACAAATTTAGGAGGAAAGAAAATACTAAAGAAAAAAACGAATACATCAAGACTACATCACACCAGATATTATAAGTGAATAATTACATACTAAATAATTGATAATCAATAAAGCATTTACATCAATAATACATCATTCCATAAGGAATTATACATCAATTTATTTTACAACAATAATATGCAGTATTTATATAATTATTGAATAGCTAATTTTCTATAAATTCTAACAAAAATTCGGAAATATTTTTATTTCGTGGAAGGTTCAATTTCTTTCTTAACCGGTATCTACTTATTTCCACACCTCGGACAGAAATATTTAATAAAGGGGCAATTTCTTTTGTAGTTAGATTCATTTTAAGATAAGCACACATTTTTAAGTCTTTTGGTGTTAAATTAGGATATTGTTTTTTCAGTTTAGAAAAGAAACCACTATGTACTTCCTCAAAATGTTTTTTAAACTTTGTCCAATCTTCATCTAACTTAACATCATTATCTATAGTTCTAATTAATTGAGATATTTCTAATTTAGCCTGATGGTTAACTTTTGATTTAACGCCAATCAATTTAGATTTTAAACTTTTCAGTATTTCATTTTTATGAGTAAGTAGAACTGCGGAGGTAACTAATTCTTTGTTCTTTAGCTCAATATCAGACTTTTTCTTAGCTATTTCAACAGTTAACTTTTCATTCTTCAATTGAATAATTTGTTGTTGTGCCATTAAAGCCTTTTTAGTATAATATTTTTCTTGCAAGCTAAGCTCTCTATTTTTTTGCTCATTCAGATGGTCTTTTTGCTTTTGAAACAAGTTATTTAAATAATAATAAACAGAAGCCAACACTATTAATATAAATAAAATATAAACAAAAATCGCATAAGTTGATTTATACCAGGGTGTTAATACGACAAAATCAAATGAATCAGGTTTGCATAAATATCCACTACTACTTTTTGCCTGAACTATAAAACGATACTTTCCATTAGCTAAGTTATTAAATTGTACAACATTAGATTCTTGCCAAGGAGACCATTTAGAGCTAATACCAAGTAATTTATACCGGTAAAAGTTTTGATTCTGTTTAGCAAAATTAGTTACAGAGAAAGAAAACTTAATCGAGTTTTGACTATAAGGAATTTCATATAATTTGGTTTGTTTTGTATTTTCAACGCTACCATAAAAAATAGTTGAATAACTTACATCACCAATATCAACCTGTCTAATCAAAGTCCACCCATGATTATTGGAAGTATCTGTAAAGTTAGTTTTATATAAAACAAATCCAAAGTCGGTATTTATGATAATCCTATTTTTAATTGAAAAATTAAAATTCTTAAAGCTTTTGATATAATTACCTGAAAACCGAGAAAATAGGTCCTGGTATTTTTTATATTTACCTTTCTCTGTTTTCCTTAAATATATAAAGTTATTACCACTAAAAAATGCAATATTCCCAAAATCATCAATTTGTGGGGCTCTTATTACATTTTTCTTTCCAAATATATTATCAAAGTATGAATATGGTTCAAACCTATTTAATCGAGAATTATATCTATAAATACCATCCTTGGTAGTAAATATTAATTTATTATCAAACCGATAAACGTAATTCTCATAATCAGAGGGTAATCCATTCTTTTTCCCATATTTTTGAATACTGACAATGCTGTCTAGTGAATTTGATAATACAATTTTATATACACCTTTATATTCATGACAAACCCAAAGTGTATTATTTGAATCTGTTTCCATAACCCGGCAGGAATAATCAAATCCCTTTATTTTCTTTTTAAACTTCCATTGATTTTTTTTATCTCTTTGAAAAAGAATTAATCCAGTATAAGTACCCCCGATTAATTTATTTTTATAATGTTCAAACCTTAAAAATTTCCATGCACCTGAAATATTAGAAACAAGTTTTGCTTTATTATTCTTTATAAGAAACGTACCTTTATTATGCCCACAAAAAATTTGGTTATCTACGTTCACTAAAGTCCATACTTGACCTTTTGTGTATTTAACTATCTTAAAATCTGTATTAGTACCTGAATATCTTGCATAAAAAAGCCCCTGATTAGTTGCTAAATAAAGTGTATCTCTATATAATAATGAATTATAACCGGCTCCATTTACCTTTACAATATCAGAATAATATGAAAAGGGTGAATTTAACTCAATAAAGTCAATTCCATTATCCAGTCCTGCCCATAGCTGTAGATTTTTATCAAGATAAAGATATAATACAGTATTGTTTTGCAATCCCTTATATTTATTCAAATGCAATATTATTCTTCCTTTTAAGTCAGAAATATAAATACCATCTTGAATAGTACCCCAAATTATACGATCATGTATTCTTTGAACTGAAAAAATTTGATTTTTTATTAACACTTCGTTTAAATTGCTATTATATTTTTTTATGGAGTAACCATCATAAATGTATAAACCATTCTGTTGTGTTGATATTAAAATATCCTTTTCGTTCAAAGGAGTCATACCCCATACTTCAACACCATTTGTAAAAATCACGGATCCTTCAATTTTGTATAGGTTTCTTCCCCTCAACTCTAATAATCCTAACTTATTATCTTGAATAAACAAACGCTGATTAACATAAAAACTAAAATGGTAATCACCTATATTTTCAATTAATTTTACTTTATTGTAATCATAATAAAATAAACCTTTAAAAGATTGGAAAAATAATCCATTTTTAGTAATATGTATTTTCCAAACTTCATCAAACTCCTTAAATTCAGCAGGAACAAGAGAAGTAATACTATGAAACTCCAATAATCCGTTTTTACCGGAAGAAAAGTATCCAATTTCATTAGT
>Ga0256840_1002855_pt1 | contig 14721 bp, 13 predicted proteins | sample 355202metaG_FD_185969 | JGI IMG/M metagenome (GOLD analysis project Ga0256840, IMG submission 185969) | Hydrothermal vent microbial communities from Mid Atlantic Ridge, Atlantic Ocean - 355-202 | ecosystem: Environmental > Aquatic > Marine > Hydrothermal vents | place: Atlantic Ocean: Mid...
GTGCTCTGTCTTAACTAATTTTATGATAGATAAAATCAAAAATCAACAATGGGATTGTTTTAGAGATTAAAGACTAGAACATGTGAAATTATGTATTTAAACTTGACAGGTCAAAACATATCAACCCTGAAAACAAGTGCTTTCAGGGTTATTAAGAGACCTTTGCATAACTATAGTGACGAGTAAAAAATGATTAAATTCACCAGCTTTTCGCTAAAAATCTCGCCAATAACTGGTTATTACCTTCAAATTTTAACTCAATCTGGCAAATTTTCTCTATTTTTTCTTTCGCCATATAGTTATGCAACGGTCTCATTAATTTTATAAACCTTGCTTTAAACTGGCAATAATAAACTTATCCAAGTCACCATCAAGCACAGATTGCGTGTTGGTATTTTCAACTCCTGTACGTAAATCTTTTATTCGAGATTGGTCAAGTACATAAGAACGAATTTGCGAACCCCAACCAACATCGGCTTTTGAATCTTCTGTTGTTTGAGACTCATCCCTTCTTTTTTGCATTTCCAATTCGTACAACTTTGCTTTTAATTGCTTCATGGCTGATGCCTTATTCTTATGCTGCGACCTATCGTCTTGGCATTGCACAACAGTATTGGTTGGGTTGTGTGTGATGCGAACGGCAGACTCCGTTCTATTAACGTGTTGACCACCGGCACCCGATGCACGGTAAACGTCGATACGTAAATCCGCTGGATTTATTTCAATATCAATGTCATCGTCAATTTCTGGAGACACAAAAACAGCTGCAAAACTGGTGTGGCGTTTATTACTCGAATCAAAAGGCGATTTACGCACCAAACGATGAACACCAATTTCTGTTCGCAACCAACCATAAGCGTATTCACCCTGCACTTCGATTGTGGCTGATTTAATTCCTGCCACATCACCAGGTGAACATTCCAGTAATTTTGTTTTGAAGTCTTTTTTCTCACAATAACGCAAATACATACGTAAAATCATTTCTGCCCAATCCTGAGCTTCTGTGCCACCAGATCCTGATTGAATATCCACAAAACAATTATTGGGGTCCATCAGGTGAGAGAACATTTTTTTAAATTCGAGTTTTTCTAAAGTTTTTTGTAACTTAGATAAATCTTGTACAACGATTTGATAAGTTTCTTCATCCTTATCGGCTTCAGCCATTTCCAAAAACTCTTTAGCATCAGCAATGCCAATTTCTAAAGAATCAATGGTGTTTACTATTTCTTCTAGGGATGCTCGTTCTTTTCCTAAACTTTGTGCGTGTTCTGGATTGTTCCAGACATCAGGACTTTCGAGCTCTAAATTGACTTCTTCGAGCTTTTCTTTTTTGATATCGTAGTCAAAGAAACCTCCGAAGTTCGGAGGTTCTTAAACTAAAATCTTTTAATTGAGCGTGTTGTGGTGCAGTTTCCATAATTTTCTATTTAGTTTAATATGAGTTATAAATTGCTGAGATTATCTGCCTTCTTTTAACAATTTTTGACGCAATTCCCATCTTTCTTGCGCATCAATTGTCATGGTTGCAATAGGCCGAACCATCAGACGTTTAAGTCCAATTTCCTCACCTGTATCTTCACAATATCCGTAATCTCCGTCCTTAATGACCTCTAATGTTTTGCTTATTTTTGAGAGTAATTTACGGTAGCGGTCTCGTGTTCTTAGCTCTAAAGTATTTTCAGTTTCGCGAGATGCCCGTTCTGCTTCATCACCTATATCACGCACTTCATCTTGCAAATTACTAATGGTTTCTTGTGATTCCTTGATTAACTCTTCTTGCCACTGAACCAACCTTCTACGAAAGTATTCAATGTGCTCAGGGCACATGTATTCGTCCTTTAATAACGGTTTATAATTTTCTTTTAACTCAATTTCAGGTACATAACCCTCTGGCAAATCATTAATGCTTCTTTCTGACATTAAATTCTCCTATTTATTTGTGCAGTGTAAACCCCATGTTAGAATGAAATTTGTTATTTTAGTTCCCAAATTTTTACTGCCTAAAATTTAGGCGACTCTTTATAACGCAAAGAGAAGTTAAGAGCAAATAAAAAGACATAATTTTTCAAAAAACACATGAAATTTATTTTAATCCAAATTCTCAAAGGCTATAAGTATTTTATCAGCCCTCTACTGGGAAACAATTGTCGCTATTACCCCAGTTGTTCTGAGTACATGATGACGGCAATTGAACGTTTTGGTGTGTTAAAAGGAATTGGCTTAGGCATCAAACGACTTGGGCGTTGTCATCCGGGTTGTGAAGGGGGTATAGATCATGTCCCTGAGCAAAAAAACAAACCAAATAAATGTGAGCATCACCATGAATAGAACTGTTATCAAAAATGCCAAAATCGTCAATGAAATGCAAATTTTGGAATCCGACTTAATCATTAAGGGCGATAAGATTCTTGCAATTGGAAACAACCTAACCATTAAGGAGAATGACAATGTCATCGATGCAAAAGGCATGCACCTCCTTCCCGGAATGATAGACGACCAAGTTCACTTCAGAGAACCTGGCATGCCTGATAAAGGTAAGTTTATTACCGAATCGGCAGCGGCAGTAGCCGGTGGTATTACCTCTGTTATGGATATGCCTAATACTTCCCCATTAACTATTACAGAACAAGCCATCATAGACAAACACAACTTAATTGCAGGTCATTCGCATTGCAACTATGGCTTTTATCTTGGTGCTACCAATGATAATATTGAAGACATAAAATCAATTGATACCAGCTTAATATGCGGAGTGAAGGTTTTTATGGGCGCATCCACTGGCAATATGCTTGTAGATAATGAGAAAACACTCAACAAGATTTTTAAACACGCACCTCTTCTCATAGCAACACATTGCGAAAGCACACCCATAATTACCGAAAATGAACGCATTGCGCGAGAAAAATACGGTAAAGATGTACCAATAAATCAGCATGGTCTGATTCGTTCTCGTGAGGCGTGCATTGCCTCCACCAATCTTGCCATGTCACTGGCTCAAAAACATAACTCCAAATTGCATGTATTGCATATTTCTACCGCTGAAGAAGTGGCATTATTTAAACAACTGCCATTAGAACAAAAACAAATTACTGCTGAGGCTTGTGTTCACTTCACGTGGTTTGATGATCATGACTACGAAAAACTCGGTGCATTAATCAAATGCAACCCTGCGATTAAACAACGCTCTGATAAATTGGCAATTATTGATGGCATAAATCATGGAAATCTCGATGTTATAGCCACCGATCATGCTCCGCATACTTGGGATGAAAAACACAACAAGTATTTTAAAGCACCCTCAGGCTTGCCTTTGGTGCAAACAGCTTTAACTAGTTTATTAACACAAGTGAATCAAAGCAAATTTACCATTGAAAAAATTGTACAAAAAACATCCCACAACGTTGCTGATTTATTTAATGTCAAAAAACGTGGCTATATCCGCGAAGGTTATTTTGCCGACCTCGTGTTAGTTGATATGAATAAAGAACAAACCATATCGCATAAATCCATGCTTTATCGCTGTGGTTGGACGCCTTATGATGGACAACAATTCAGTGCATCTATCGAAAAAACTTGGGTTAACGGCGAGCTTAAATGGAATAACAACACGCTTTGTGGTGAAGCAAACGGACAGAAACTTAAATATATGCGTAATTAACGGCATTATTCACTCTATTATCTTGACCCGTTGTTTTAGTTCGCTAAAATTAAGACATCTCTAAATCAAGATATAAAGATGAATATAGCTTATGTGTTTAAATTATTAGCTGATGAAACACGGTTACGCCTACTTTTGCTTTTACAAGGCAATGAATTAACAGTTGCTGAACTTTCAGCAACCCTCCAATTAGCACAACCACGAATTTCCACACACCTTGCCAAACTTAAGGAGCAACGTTTTGTTTTAGGGAGAAAAGACGGTGTGTCAACCTATTATCGCCTAAATTCAACCTTTATTTCTGATAAGCACCAAAGTCTTTGGGAAAGCTTAATACAAGAAGGTCAGAACGACTCTTTAGTCAAACAAGATGAAAAACGCTTAAAACTTGTCTTATCTGAACGAGCAAAAAATAAAAACTGGGTAGATTCAGTCGCAGGTGATATGGAGCGACAATATTCACCAGGAAGAAGTTGGGAAGCCACAACTCGAGCCATAAGTTATTTATTAGAACTTGGCGACGTTTTAGATATTGGCTGTGGAGATGGAGTTTTGGCTGAATTATTACACCAAAAAGCAAAAACCTATACCTGTGTCGACAGCAGTAAAACAGTCATTAAAGCAGCGAAAAAACGATTGACTAATGCAAAAAATATCAGTTATGTTGTTTCTGATATGCATAATCTTGATACCGATAAAAAATACGATACCGTTTTCTTACTTCATGTTCTAACCTATTCAAATCAAGCAGAACTCGCCATACAACAAGCCAGCCAAGCACTAAAGGTTGGTGGTAAATTATTAATTTCAACACTCAACAAACATTCCCATACTGATATCATTAAAGATTTTGGGCATGTCAATAATGGATTTAGCGCAAAGCAACTGCAACAAATGACAAGCAAATCTGGCTTATCCAATATTCAAGTCAAAGTCACATCAAAAGAAAACCGCAAACCCCATTTTGAAGTCATCACATTGGAGGCAATAAAACCCTAAAATGTCATCCTCGCGAATGCGGGGATCCAGAATATTAAATAAAACTGGATTCCCGATTTCTCGGGAATAACAAACAAAATTGATTACAAATGAACATTAAACAACAACTAACAAACTTACTAAAACAACGCATCTTATTGCTAGACTCAGCAATGGGAACAATGATTCAAGCCCATAAATTCACCGAAAGTGATTTCCGTGGCGATTTATTTGCCGATCACGAAATGCCATTGAAAGGCGATAATGATTTGCTGTCCTTAACTCAACCACAGGCTATTTTAGATATTCACCGTGCCAATCTTAAAGCAGGTTCTGATTTATTAGAAACCAATACTTTCAACGCTACGCAGATTGCACAAGCTGATTATGGTATGGAAGAACAGAACTACCAGATTAATTTTCAATCGGCAAAATTAGCCAAACAAGCCTGTGTAGAATACAGCACCCCTGAAAAACCCCGCTTTGTGGTTGGTGTGCTTGGCCCAACCAATCGCACAGCATCTATTTCTCCTGACATCAACCGCCCTGGTTTTCGCAATGTTTCATTTCAAGAATTGGTGGATAATTACATCGAATGTGCCAATGCCTTGCTTGATGGTGGGGCGGATTTATTGATGGTGGAAACCATATTCGATACGCTTAATTGCAAAGCCGCTTTGTACGCTATTTCTGAGGTTTTAGAACAACGAGACGAAGACATTGCCATCATGATTTCGGGCACTATCGTTGATGCTTCGGGTCGAACCTTGTCAGGGCAAACCAACGAAGCGTTTTACAATTCCGTACGGCACATCAAGCCGCTTTCTATTGGCTTAAATTGTGCACTTGGTGCCGATGAATTGCGGCCTTATGTGCAAGAATTATCGCAAATTTGTGAATGCTTTGTTTCGGTTCATCCCAATGCTGGCTTGCCCAATGAGTTGGGCGAATACGATGAAACCCCCGAAGAAATGGCAGAAATCATCGAACAATGGGCAGATGCTGGGCAGATAAATATTATCGGCGGCTGTTGTGGAACCACGCCCAAACACGTCGAAGTTTTGGCCCAAACCATGCACGGCAAAGTGCCACGAAAATTACCAGAAATCAAAACCATGACGCGTTTATCGGGATTAGAAGCGTTTAATATCAGTGAAGATTTAAACTTTATTAATGTCGGCGAACGCACCAATGTTACAGGCTCGCTGAAATTTAAACGCCTGATAAAAGAAGAAAGCTACGAAGAAGCCGTGCAAGTCGCCCTCGACCAAGTCGAAAATGGTGCACAAATCATTGATATCAACATGGACGAAGGCTTGATTGACTCCAAAGAAGTGATGCAAGAATACCTTAATATCATTGCCACCGAACCCGATATTGCTAAAGTTCCTGTCATGTTAGACTCCTCCAAATGGCAAGTGTTAGAAGCAGGACTACGCCACATTCAAGGCAAAGGTGTGGTCAATTCCATCTCGCTTAAAGAAGGCGAAGAAAATTTTATTACGCAGGCCAAAACCATCCAAAAATACGGAGCCGCGGTCATAGTCATGGCATTTGATGAGGTTGGACAGGCCGATACCAAGCAACGAAAAATTGAAATATGTCGCCGCAGTTATGATGTACTGGTCAATAAAGTTGGCTTTTTACCCGAAGACATTATTTTTGACCCCAATATTTTTGCCATAGGTACTGGATTAAGCGAACACGCCAATTACGGTATTGATTTTATCGAAGCCACCCGCGTGATAAAACAAGAAATGCCCTTGTGCCATGTTTCAGGCGGTGTTTCCAATATTTCCTTCTCCTTTCGTGGCAATAACCCATTGCGAGAAGCGATACACTCGGTATTTTTGTACCACGCCATCAAAGCAGGCATGGACATGGGTATCGTCAATCCAGGTATGTTGACCTTATACGATGATATTGATTTAAAGGTGCGTGAACGCATTGAAGATTTACTGTTTAATCGCCGAGATGATGCCACCGAACGCTTGATGGATATTGCCAGCGGCATCGAGGGTAAAAAACAAAAACAAGCCGACAACAAATGGCGAGCTTTGCCCATTCAAGCACGATTATCCTATGCACTGGTGCATGGAATAACCGAATTTATAGATATTGACACCGAAGATGCCTATAAAGATTTAAACGACCCATTAGCGGTTATCGAAGGGCCTTTGATGAACGGCATGAACGAAGTCGGCGATTTATTTGGCGATGGCAAAATGTTTTTGCCACAAGTGGTCAAATCCGCACGGGTCATGAAAAAAGCCGTGGCATGGCTTTTGCCACTTATTGAAGCCCAAAAAGGCAACACAAGTGATAACGGCACCATCATCATGGCAACCGTCAAAGGCGATGTGCACGATATTGGTAAAAATATTGTCGGTGTGGTGCTAGGTTGCAACAACTACAACATCATCGACTTAGGCGTGATGGTGCCAGCCAATAAAATCTTAGATGCGGCAGTCGAACACAATGCCGATATTATCGGATTAAGCGGCTTAATCACACCATCATTGGATGAAATGTGCGATGTGGCTGCCGAAATGGAAAAACGTGGTATGACTACGCCTTTGCTAATCGGCGGAGCCACCACCTCAAGAACACACACCGCCCTAAAAATTGAACCCAACTACATAAGCGACACCATTTGGGTCAAAGATGCCTCACGAGCAGTAGGTGTGGCCCAAAATTTACTCGGTTCCAAAGACTTGAAACAACCTTTTGTCGATAAAATCAAAGCCGAATACGCCACAATTCGAGAAAGACGAAGCAAACGCCCAAGCAAAAAAATAAAACTGCCATTGGCATCCGCACGAGCCGATAAATTTCAAATCAATTGGAACAAATCACCACCAATGCCAACAAATTTTACTGGTATCAAAATTTTAGAAGACTATCCGCTAGCCACCATTGCCGAAACCATCGACTGGACACCGTTTTTCCAAACATGGGAACTGCATGGACGTTATCCCGATATTTTAACCGATAAAGTGGTAGGAGAATCTGCCGGCGAATTGTTTAAAGATGCACAAGTGATGCTAAAAAAAATCATTGCCGAAAAATGGCTCACCGCTCGTGCAATTTTCGGTATTTTTGCAGCCAACAGCAATGGCGATGATGTGGCTTTAAACCACGATGGAAAAGAATACACTTTACATAATCTACGTCAACAAAAAGAAAAAGCGGGCAATAATCTGTGCCTAACTGATTTCATCGCACCTAAAGAAACAGGCTTGCAAGACCACATCGGAGCCTTTGCTGTCACCACAGGCATCGGCATAGAAACAAAAATCAAAGAATTTGAAGACAACCACGATGATTATTCCTCCATTTTACTCAAGGCCTTAGCCGACCGACTCGCCGAAGCCTTCGCTGAACATTTGCACAAATTGGTTCGAACCCAATATTGGGGTTACGCACAAGATGAAAACCTCAACAACGACCAACTCATCAACGAAAAATACCAAGGCATTCGCCCAGCACCAGGTTATCCCGCCTGTCCCGACCACACCCAAAAAGAATTATTATTCAACTTGCTCGATGTAGAAAACAAAATCGGCATTCAACTCACCGAAGGCTACGCCATGTATCCCGCCAGTTCAGTCAGCGGCTTTTACTATTCCCACCCACAATCTCAATACTTTGTATTAGGCAAAATCGGAGAAGACCAACTGCAAGACTATGCCCAACGCAAAGGCGTGAAACTTGCCGCGGCGAGAAAAATATTGGCACCAAATTTGTAGGGGCTTTGTTTTGAGATACTAAGGAACGCAAAGAATAAAAAATGGCGTCATTGCAAAGAACTTTAACAACGCCTCAACCCCTTAAAGCATCCGCAATTTCAAAAAGTACCAAACCTCGTACAAAAACTCATAAAAAACCCATTGCCCCAAAATCACCCATAAGCTACAATAAATAAATCCGCTAAAATTGATTTGAAGCTGTTTCATAAATCAAGCTGGTAAAACAACTATAACGGAATCATTATTCGTAATATATACAGTTTATAATCCGTGGTATATGCAATTGTGTGTATATTACGACGTTGGCAACAAGCCCTAACCCCCAAATTCCCCCAATACCAAATTACCACCAATCTCTAGCCTTAAGACTTTCGGTACACCGTTATTTTTAGCCAGTTTTTGCCATTGCGATACCGATTCCAACACCTTATCAATCATCTCATGCATCAAGGAATGCGGCAACTTGGTTATATTGGCACCAATAATAGTGTGATTTTGGTATTATTTATCACTTTTTAATGCATTATTTTTATAGCTTTAATGTTGTTTTTCTTATCTATGCTTTATTTTAAAGCATAAATTATAATGTAAATTCACTTTTACAAGAGCCTTACTCATGAGAATTGCATTTAAGCATCGCAAGCATTAGGATAGCTATATGTTATTTATCGATGCATTTTTTCGTTTCTCAGGTGTGGGCTTTATGCTTTTAATGTGTGTTTTTGCTGTTCGAGATTTAAATAAATCCATGCCTGGGTTTTATTTTCTTATGGCATTTTTGACGTTGAGTTTTTACTTTATCGGCTTTGTGCCTTATGCCTACCAATTGCCTTATGCTGTTAAACTCGTGTTGAGAATTTTAGATGTTCCTTTTTTTGTGTTTACTTGGTTGTTTATTCTTTCGATATTTAAAAAAGATTTTAAACTAACGCTGCCTTATGGGCTAATCGGGGTGTTTTATTGCTTTTTTATTTTGATGGAACGCTTGGTGCAATTTGGCTTTGTTGATGCTTTACCCCTGTGGTGGGCTTGGGTGGTAAACTTATCTTCCATCGCCTTAGTGCTGCATTTGCTGTTTATCACCTTAACCGAACGCAACGATGATTTGATTGAAAAACGGCGTAAATCACGGGTATATTTGGTTTATATTACCGTGGTGATGACCTTAATTATCACGGCATTTAGTTTTTTCCTGCTCAATCACCACCAGTATAGTCATCTGCAACAAACGGTAAATATCATTGCGATTTGGCCCATCATAATCTTAACCGCTTATTGGTTATTATCCATGAATGCAGGCTCGTTTGCCTTTGATGTGGTGCAAGCAAAGGATAAAAAACTCAATTCTCGCGATGCCGAACTCAAAATAAAACTGGATGCCGAAATAATAACCAACAAAGCTTATCTCAAAAATGGCTTGTCGATACAGTCGCTCGCCAAACAATTGGGTGTCAGCAGTTATCGCTTGCGTGAATTTATCAATCAAGTTTTAGGCTATGATAATTTCAGTACTTACATCAATGGCTATCGCATTGAATCAATCAAGCAAGAATTTGCCAACCCGAAAAATGCCCACACCCCTATTCTCACCCTTGCCTTAAACAATGGTTTTAACTCCTTATCGACCTTTAATCGCGCGTTTAAGTCGGCCCAAGGTGTGACGCCGTCAGAATTTAGAAAAAACCTCAATGAATAAACTAAACCCATCAATCAAGCATCATTTAATGATACACTATGCTTAAAAACAATCTCAAACAACCATCTAAAATAAAAAAAATGAAATATTTAATGCTAATAACCTTGTTCCTACTGGGCTGCTCAAATCAACCTCAGAATCAAGACCAAATCCCAGAACACCAAACTCTTACTATAAAATCGAAATTCGTCAATGAAACCAGAGTTATAAATATTTGGACGCCAAAAGATTATGAAGAAACTAATACTTCCTACCCTGTGCTTTATATGCCTGATGGTGGAATTAAAGAAGATTTTCCACATATTGCTAATACTCTTGCTCAATTGATTGAGAAAAAAAGCATTCCGCCGTTTATTCTTGTTGGTATTGAAAACACACAAAGAGGACGAGATTTAACAGGCTTTTCCGCAAATAAAGCTGATGAAAAATATTGCCCATTGACTGATGGAGCAAAAAATTTTCGAGCTTTTATTCTTCAGGAATTAGTCCCAGAAATAAAGAGCACCTACCGAACAACAAACCAAAAAGGCATTATAGGCGAATCCTTAGCAGGACTTTTTGTTATGGAAACCTTTATGCAACACCCGCAATCATTTGATTTTTACATCGCTTTTGACCCTTCTTTATGGTGGAATGACCATTATTTAGTAAAAAGTTCGACAGACTTATTGGCACAATTTCCAGCAAAAGAAATCAAACTTTGGTTTGCGGGTTCTCGTGCTGAAGATATTTCGCAATACACCAAAGAATTGAATAATGTATTGCAAAATAAAGCCCCAAACAATCTCAACTGGCACTATTCAAATGAACCCAAGGAAAAGCACAATACAATTTTTAGAGCAACCAAAGAAAAGGCTCTAAAATGGGTGTTAAGTGAATAGAAATAGTTTTTAAGCATTTTTAATATTTTTTGGAAATACCCCACAATCGCCCAGCTTTTCCCCACTTTTGATAAGCCTAAAACCAGCTAAATTCATAAACTGAGCACTCTTATTTAATAAAGAGTGCAATGATGAAAACAACAACAATCAAAAAATGGTTTAAGCGTATAAGCTTGTCGGTGGTGATACTAGCTGGCATCACTTATTTTTATATCGATTATCAATTAAGTCAAATGTATGGTGGGTATACGCAGGTGGTCAATGCGGAACAATTTCAAATGCCACAAGCAAACCTTGCCTTTATCAACGCCACGGTTTTAGCTGAAGATGGCTTGCGCATGTTAACTGAGCAAACGGTGGTGATTGATGAGGGTATGATAATCGCTGTTGGGAATGATGTGCAAATACCGACCAACGCCAAAATCATCGATGCCCAAGGAAAATATTTGATACCGGGTTTGATAGATTCACACGTGCATTTGGTCGAAAGTCCCAATGATTTGTTGCTGTATGTAGCCAATGGCATTACCCAAGTACGAGAAATGATGGGCAATGAATTGCATTTAAAATGGCGTGAAGAAATCAAGAATGGACGCATTGGGCCTAAATTATTTGTCGCCACCGCCAAACTAGAAACAAGCAGTACCTTAGCTGGTTGGTTTAATCATTGGACACGCAAAGACATTAATATCAATACAACTGCAAAAGCTCAAAAAATATTACAAGACTCAAAAGAACAAGGATTTGATGCGGTAAAACTGGGGTCGCTATTTGCCATTAAACATTACCGAGAAGTCAGTGAAAGTTCCAAAAATGTCGATATTCCAATTATTGGACACATCACTTTAGAAGGCCGATTATCGGATTTATTTAAAGGCAATCAAAAAGAAGTGGCACATATCGAAGAATTAACCAAATTACTTGACCTTGAGTTTGGTGGATACAGCAGTAAAAATGCCGATGAATTTCTTGCTTTTGTGCAACAAAGAAGTGATGAGGTTGCCTCACAATTGGTTAAGCATAATATTGCGGTGATTTCAACTCTGCATCTTATGGAAACTTTTGTCAGGCAAAAACACGAACTTGATACCATTCTAGCAGAAATCCAATTGCCTTATGCCAATCCTGGCATCACCGAAGGCACACCGCTGACATCTCGTGGTTTGGGGTGGATTGGCAAGGTTAATCGTTACCGTTTGCATGACGATTACCCCAAAAATCGACTTGAGGGAAATAAGATTTATTGGAATACCTATGTCAAAGCCCAGAAAATCATGCTTAAAAAAATGCTGCAACACAATGCTATCATTTTAGTAGGAACCGACGCCAATGCTCCAGTAATGGTGCCAGGATTTTCACTGCATGAAGAATTTATTACCCTGTCACAATCGGGCATGCAAAATGCACAAATCCTGCAATCCAGCACCGCCATACCAGCGCAATGGATGCAACAAAAATCAGGCATCATCAAACAAGGTTATCGAGCTGATTTGGTTTTGTTGAACAAAAACCCCTTAATCAACATTGAAAACACCAAAAGCATCAACACAGTTATTCTCAATGGCAAAGTACTCAACCGCCAAAAACTGGATACTATGCTTGCTGCAGTAAAGAATGCCAATGATGAAAGTCGAAATGTTGATATAAGTAATTTATAGATGAGTGTTCTTTGTATGCCTCATTATAACTGGGTGAAACTTGCCATCTTGAGATTGGCATATATAGAATGTTCCTGCGATTATATTGAAACTAATTATTTTTTTCATATTGGTTTGATACTTTTTATTTTTAACGCCTTGCTAACTCAACACTCTTTTTGTGTGATAATGAGCGACAGCGAATACACAAAAAAGCGTACTGAGTTAGCTTTCAATGTTGAACAACTTATTAGATGTGTAGTTTAATAATTTGTTTGGACATTGATAAATTTCCACTTTGCAATACCCTCAAGACCAGCTACTAAATATCTGGGCGGAACGGGAGTAGTAGGGTATACCATGAGTTGAACTTTATTTAATATTTCATCTTTTTCTTTATCCAACAAATTTTCCCACCATGCTGGAGAAATCGCATGGTTTTCACAACAAGATACTATAAGTCTAAATAAAGTATCACCTTCACTATTACCTTTGTGCATAGATGTAGCAAGTGATTGTAGATATTTTCTACATATAGCTGTACTTGTTCTATGCCACGCAAAAACATAAGCCCAGCCATCATTAGTTGGTGCTGAAAAAAATGTGAGGAGCTGAAATATATTTTCGGTAACAGCTAGGTCTTGTAGTGGGTTACCTAAGAAATCAAAATCAGGATATAAATTACCTGAAAAGTAGATAATAGGTTTGTCTTCTGAAAAAAAAGCAACATACTCTATATCATTGTATCTTTTTTCTCTCAGAGATTTATCAAACTGTTTTTTATGAAATTCTAAGCTAGAAAAACCATTTTTTGTTCCTTCTAAATGTTTTTCTATAAAAATTCTTTTGTTTTCATTAACTGAGTTCTTTCTTAAATATTCTTTGCATACATTTATTGAGTTTTCTTTTACAAAATATTCTCTGCATAAACACCTGTAAGCATATAGCATAACCTGTTTATCTAAGGGAATTAATGGGGAGTCATCAATGTCTTTGAATACTTCATTATCATGTTTTTTACAAAAGCCTAAAAATGTCGATAAGTTTTTTCGTACCCCAACTTTTGATGCCCCGACTTTGTCATTATTGTTTTTTAATGTCTTATAGTCAGCATTTATTTTGTAGGCATGTCCATCTACAGCAACATACTCTACTAGGTGTTTACGCTGTATAGAATGAGCATTAATTATTTCATTACAGCGTTTTCCTGAATCAAAGTGAAGACAACGACCTCTGTTTCTTTGTCGTTTAATCTCTTCAATAAATTTCATCACTGAAACATACCTTTACATCTAACGCCTAGCGTAACTTGCCCACAAATTGGAGCGGTTTTTGTGCAAAAATGAGCTTGCGAATGCACAAAAAATGCGGAGATTTGTGGGTCAATGTTGACGCTATAGTTATGCAATTATTGATTTCCAATCAGTTTGTCGATATGATGAATCAAAAAAAGCAGTGTTAATATACCTATTGCTATTTAAATTTTCTCTACAATGCTCAATACACTCTTTGAGCACAATAATTATTTCGTCATTTGTCATATCCTTACTAATTTGTCTTGTGCAGAATGAACCTTGTTTTTTTTCAAAAGTTTTTTTTCTTGTTTTTACTTTTCTTGAACTTTTAGTTTCATGATACTCGACTCTAATTTGAGTTGAACCCGAGATATAAAATTTTAAGAAACCAGTAATTTCGTTATATTCCCACTGACCTCCAAAAGAGTTTAGATAGTAAGAGCTATCAGTAGAAATATGATCCATCTTATTTTTTTCTACATATGCTTTAAAATCATCGTAATATTTTTCTTCATCAATTCTGTATATTGCTAATTCAAAAAGTAAGGAAGTATTTAAAAGCATTTTATTCTCATTGCATAACGACTTATTATATGTGCATTCGTACCATATATTGTTGTTAATTCGTGTTTATTTTTAGTGGTTTTCATGATTTTAATCTTATCACAGTTGTTTTCTGAATAAAAGCATTAAGATTACGGTAAGCGTCAACTAAACAGCGTTATTGATATTTACAATGTTTTAAAATTCCATGGTAGAAGTTTTTCATAATCATCGACAGTTTCGACCAAAGGTAGTTTTTTGAAGATATAACCCAAGTATTCTTG
>Ga0256840_1002856_pt1 | contig 14720 bp, 15 predicted proteins | sample 355202metaG_FD_185969 | JGI IMG/M metagenome (GOLD analysis project Ga0256840, IMG submission 185969) | Hydrothermal vent microbial communities from Mid Atlantic Ridge, Atlantic Ocean - 355-202 | ecosystem: Environmental > Aquatic > Marine > Hydrothermal vents | place: Atlantic Ocean: Mid...
TCAGAAGATATGAATGGTCAGAAAAATCCTACTGAAACATATGACATTAGTAAACTTCCTAAAATTATAAAAATCGAGAAAGAAGATAATTCTGAATTAATTAATATAGCAAAAGAACATTGTCTTGGAGAAGATAAAAGTACAAGTTCTATTTTATGTTCAAACGAGAAAAATATTGTCTACATAGTAGATACTAAAAAGATAAATTTTCATACAAATAACAACAATATATATAGAGTTTCTATTGAAAAAAATAAAGAAAATATAGAGCTTATCAGTAGAGATATTCAAACTCAATCACACTATCCTAAAGAGTATTTTCAATTGGTTAAACTTGAGAATACACCAATTTATCTTAAAAAATTTCTTAGTATAGGTGCTGATGACAATACTCGCTGGTCATTTATGTATAAAGATAAAGAGTTATTTACGCAACATAGTAATGATAGTGATATGTCTATATATGATATACATATTGATAAATTTGGTAAAAAACTTATTTTTTCATATATGCAAAAATATACTGATCCATATGGGACATATACTTTAACATATGATATAAGTAATCCTAATGAAATGATTCTTATAAACACCAAAATGAAAAGATTGAGATAGGAAAAATTATTGTTTATGTTCGATATTCAGCATTAATTTTAACATAATCATAAGAGAGGTCACAACCGTATGAGGTGTAAGAACCATCTCCTAAACCAAGGTCACAAGTCACTTTAAAACTTTCGTTTTTCATAATAATATAGGCTTTGTCTTCTCTTTCTTTGTCCAGTTCTCTCTGCTCATTTGAGTAGATTAAAAGATTGTCATAGTGAATGGTAAGGGTAGTATCGTCACACTCTACTCCTGATGCTCCAATGGTGGAAGCGATTCGTCCCCAGTTGGGATCTTCACCGAAGAGGGCAGTTTTTACTAAAAGAGAGTTGCTTAGTGCAATACTAGCTACTCTTGCATCTTCTGCTGTTTTTGCTCCTTTAACTTCAAAGGCTACTAGTTTTGTTGCACCTTCACCATCTTTTAAGATCATCATGGCAAGTTCAAAGGTAATTTTATTTAACGCTTCTCTGAATGCTTCTTTGTTGTAGGCACCTGATATCTTGTTGGCTAAAAGCATAATGGTGTCATTGGTTGAGGTGTCACCATCCACAGATATTCTATTAAATGAACCTTCCGTAGCAACAGAGAGCAACTCTTCCATGTCTTCTTTTGGAATGTCAGCATCCGTGGCAACAAAACACAACATGGTTGCCATAGCAGGGTTAATCATACCTGCACCTTTACAGATGGCAGCGATGTTAAAGCTTGTACCATCATCCAGTTCTATTTTAAATGCCAACTCTTTTTTAAAGCTGTCTGTGGTCATAATGGAACGGGCTGTTTTATCAGAATTTTTAGCATTGTAATCAAACTTATCAAATGCAGATGTGATTTTTTCTTGATTTAAACGATAACCGATAACTCCTGTAGACGACATAATAGGGTTTTGTAAAACATGAAATTTATCCAGTTTTTCAAAAATAGCTTCTATATCTTCTATCCCTTTTTCACCTGTCATGGCATTAGCATTTTTTGCATTCATCAGTATAAAGTTTGTTTTGAAATCTTTAGGGTATTTTTGGTAATGTTTTATGGGTGCTGCTTGAAATTTGTTGGCAGTAAATCGTGAAGCGATATCACACGGTACATCTGAACGTATAAAGGCAACATCTCCATCAATATCAATTGTTCCTGAATTGGCTGAATTTGTTTTCATTCCTACGTTAACACCGTCGCAGAAGAATCCTTCTACATTGTTGAGTCCACCCTTTAGTGAAAATAGATTAAACATTTTACATCTCCTCTGGTTTTATAGTTTTTCTAATTATTTTTTTAGCTTTTTTAATGCCTTCACTAGGTCCAATCAGCAAAAGTTTAGAACCTGCTGTAATGGTGGTATCACCTTTTGGCATGGGAATAAACTCACCACTTTTGTGACGTAGTCCAATAATGGTTACATTGGCTATCTCTCTAAATGTGGCATCTTTGATTTTTTTCAAAGTTAACCATGATGTTTTGGTGATTCTCGCCTCTTCCATGTCCAAAGGGGTATCTTGTTTGTACAAAAATTCTTGGAGAAGGTTCTCCATATCGGGGCGCATTGCCATGGCATTAATACGTTGTGCCATAATATTGGTTGGCGTTACTACTTTATCAGCACCCAGTTTGAGAAGTTTCTCTTCATCACTTATGGTAGGTGCATTTGAGATGACTAAAAATGGTCGTCGTCGCTGGATCTCTTTTTCATAAAGACGAACCGAAGCAATGGTTGCAATGTTGTCTGCAATGTTATCACCCAAGGTGATAATACCTTTTGCACTTGAGAGGTGTGATTTTAAGATAGCTTCTTCCGTATGTGGTTCAGCCTTTACAAAGTAAGGGTAGTTGTATTTAATAGCAATCTCTTCAAGGTTTTCCGATGAATCTATGACCACAAAAGGAAGATGACTCTCACGTAGATGTTTGGTTACCTGAATGGTAAACTCATTGTGGTAACAGATCACAAAATGTTGTTTTAGTCGTGCAACATCATAAAGCATTCTTCTCTCCTTTATAATTTTGATTAGTTCACCTCTGTTTAGCACATCGACAATAATACCTATGGCAACTGAAAAAACTAAAAAACCAAAGATAATAAGACAGATGGTAAAGAGTCGTCCCAAATCTGAAATGGTAGCCATTTCACCAAAACCAACTGTGGTAAAGGTGATTCCAGTTTGATACAGTGCATCAAACAATGACATATCATCAATAATAACATAACCAAATGTTCCAAACATCATGGTCATAACAGTTAAAATTAGGGGGAGTCTAAAAGGTGCTAAGTGTACATATAACTCATCGTTTAGAGTTATATGTGGTTTGGAAGTTTCTCTCCAGTTGAGAAACTTTTTGAGTCTATTTTGTGTTGCCAAAATAGTTAAAGTCTAGTTTATAAAGACTTTTAATTACGCTTCAACTGTTTCAGTAGAAGCAGTAGCTTCAGCAGCTTTTTTCTTCATTGTTCTAAGTGTAGAAGCAGCAACTTTGATTTTCTTAGTTGTACCATCTTCTAAAGTAATCTTTACAGATCTTAAGTTAGGAAGTTGTCTTCTCTTAGTCTTGTTGTTTGCATGAGATACATTATTTCCAACCAATGGACCTTTTCCTGTTACATCACATCTTCTTGCCATGTTAATACCTTTATAATAAATAGTTGTTATATGAGTTACTTATAGCACTCATAAAAAGTTGTGCAATTGTAGTAAAAAATTACTTAAGAGGTGGTGATTATTAGTAAAAAAAACTGAAAACTTCGAAAATCAAAAGAGTGTGAAGTGCAAAGAAAATTTAAACTTTATAGACGCAATAAGTTTACGATAAAAGAAAAATAATACTTTCGCTATAATACGAAAAAATTACCCCTTAGGATTTTAAATGTTAATAGCTCCAAGTATTCTCTCTGCCGATTTTGGTAACTTAGCACGTGATGTCAAAGCGATTTGTGATGATGGCTGTGATTTGGTTCATGTTGATGTTATGGATGGACACTTTGTTCCCAACTTAACCATTGGACCGGTTGTTGTCTCTGCTGTGGCTAAGGCTGCTACTAAACCACTAGATATTCACCTTATGGTTGAAAACAACTCTTTTTTTGTTGATCTCTTTGCCCCTTTAAAACCGGGATATATCTCTTTTCATATAGAAGAGGAGAAACACCCTCATCGATTGGTTCAGAAAATTCGTTCTTTAGGCATAAAACCTGCCATTACACTCAACCCACATACAGCACCTGAAAGCATAGAGTTTCTGTTGGCTGATGTTGATATGGTTCTACTGATGTCGGTCAATCCTGGTTTTGGTGGGCAGAAGTTTATTGGTTCTGTTATAGAGAGAGCCAAGCGTTTGAAAGCACTTATTGAAAAGCATAATCCAGCTTGTTTAATAGAAGTAGATGGTGGAGTAAATGATAAAAACATTCATGAACTCAAAGAGGCAGGTGTAGATATTGTGGTTGCAGGTTCTTATGTTTTTGGAAATGAGAAGGGTTATAAGCACGCTATAGACTCTTTAAAGATATAATCTTTGCTAATTATTGTAGGGATGTAGGAGTTACTATGCGGGTTAAAATATGTGGTATTACCAATTTTCAAGATGCCATACAAGCTGTTGAATCGGGAGCAGATGCTTTAGGTTTTGTCTTTTATAGAGAGTCACCACGTTATATTACACCGGGTGATGCTAAAAAAATTATTGATAAATTGCCTCCTTTTATAGGAAGAGTGGGGTTGTTTGTCAATGAAGGTATTGATACCATTGATACCATCTCTAAATATTGTGATTTAACACTTTGTCAGATTCATTTTGATGTAGATGAAGAGGCTTTGGACATGATAGGGTCAAAAGCGATGCCTGTTATTCGTGCAAAAGAGGCAAAAGATGTTTTACAATATAAAGAGAGATACCGTCTGGTAGATGCCTACTGTGAAGAGTATGGTGGGTCAGGAAAACGTCTGAATTTGGAGTGGTTTAAAGGTGTTGACTGTTCTAAAATTATCTTAGCAGGTGGGCTAAATCCTAAAAACTTGGCAGAGCTTAAGGGTTATGGTTTTTATGGTGTAGATGTGAGTTCAGGTGTTGAAAAAATCAAAGGTAGAAAAGATTATGAAAAGGTGAGTAAGTTTATAGCAAATGCAAAAAGTTTATGATGAATTAACATTGGCCTTTAGACGTAATGAAGGCTATTTATCAGCACCATCATACCGACGTATCGTTAAAAAGCATACCACACTTTTTGAAGGGACTGATACACTCTTTTTTCTTTTACAAGCAGCAGGTTATCCTATTGTTGAAGATGGAGAGAACTATCGTTTAGAGAGTTTTTTTACTCCTTATGCAGAGCAGAAATATTGTGTCATTGACATAGAGACCAATGGCTCTAAGCCTGAAACAGCTCAGCTGATTGAAGTGGGTGCAGTGATGGTTCAAAATGGAGAGATTATTGACCGTTTTGAAAGCTTTGTGGAGTGTGCTTTTATGCCAGAGTATATTAGTAAAATTACAGGAATTATTCCCGAAGATTTGATCGATGCACCAAGTCGAGTAGAAGTCTTAACAAAACTACGAACATTTCTTGACGATGCTATATTTGTTGCACACAATGCCAACTTCGATTATGGTTTTCTCAACCACTCTTTTGACCGTTTTGGTTTAGGAAGCATAGGAAACCAAAAACTCTGTTCTATAGATTTGGCACGACGAACCATAGAGAGTGAACGTTATGGTTTGGCGTACTTAAGTGAGTCTTTAGAGCTTGGTGATCATGTACACCATCGTGCTTTTTCCGATGCGTTAACCACAGCAAAACTACTTGCCCTGACCTTTCAAAATCTTCCCCCTTATGTTCAAACAACAGATGAACTGTTACGTTTTTCGATATCGAGTCGAAGAGAGAGAACCCTCCAGAAAAATAGCAATATTTAGTTAATTAGAAACAGTAGATAACAAAAGTAACTATTTTTAATTAATTGATAATATTAATACTTATAATATCAAGAGGTTGTTATAATAAGGAAAACGTTTTAAAAGGGACAAATATGAAATACAGTAATGGTTTGGTTATCTCAACAGTAGCTTTAGCAATTTTGACAACAGGGTGTGTAAAAAAACCTAGCAATGAAAAACAAGTAGTTTATGACAACTCTCAACCTCAAACAGTTTATGAGACTGCTGCACCAATTGTTTATGACAATACTGCAGTAACTCCTAATGGTTCAATTTATACAGGTGAAGTCACTGACAATACAGTCATAACAACAACAGATGCGTATGGTCAACCGGTGGAGTCATCTGGAAACACAGCTTATGGTGAGCCAGCAGCTTCTAATACTGGTGCATATAATAATCCTAATAATGAAACTACTTATTCTGATCCTTATGGGGGTACCACTCAAGCAGCAGATACCAATTATAATACAACGGCTAACAATTCATCAGCTATCGGTGGAGGTATTCACTTGCAAGTTGCTGCTTTACAAGATTATTTTGCAGCTGAAGAGTTTAAAAACTCTTTGAGTTTAGATCCAGGACTTTCTGCTTATGTAAAGCGTGGTAATCCAAATAAGGTTATTGTTTCGGGTATCAGTTCACAAAGTGAAGTTCAAAGACTTAAAGATAGCCGTTTTCCTGGAGCATTTGTTGTAAGTGGTAGTGCAACCTCATCAAGTAACAACAGCTATACAATTAATAATTCTTATGGAAGTACATCTACTGCGTCAGCTAATGGATTGGGTGTTCAAATCGGTGCATTCTCAAGCCATTCAAAAGCTCAAGGTGCAGCAGAATCTGCAAGTTCTAAGTACGCTGCCTTTGTTAAAACAGTTCAGAGTAATGGGAAAACACTGTATAAAGCAATCTTAACAGGTTTTGCTTCAGAGAGTGAGGCACGTTCATTTATTGCTCAAAGAGGTTCAGGATTCTTAGTTCACGGTCTTTAATATGAATTTATAATGGTAGATAGATTTTATCTATCAGCTCATTGTATTCACTTTTGGCATCGCTATCTATGGTGATGCCTCCTCCACTCTTATAGTAAAGTTTTCCCTCTTCTTTCTCAATAAATCGTATCATGACAGCTGAGTAGAGATTTTCTCCATCAAAAACTCCAAAAATACCTGTATAAAATCCTCTTTCATAATCTTCTATTTTATCTATAATAGCAATGGTACTACGTTTGGGTGTTCCAGTAATAGAACCAGCCGGTAGAAGGGTTTTTATAAGCTCTCCTAGATTATCACGCCAATTATCTGGAAGGGTAGCAGTAATTCTTGAACTTACTTGGAGTAACTCTTTTTTTCCTGCTAATATTTTTTCAACATAGCGAAACTCTTCTACTTTTACATCTGTTCCTACCATACTTAAGTCGTTACGCATTAGGTCAACTATCATTACATGTTCAGCCATCTCCTTTTTATTGGCTAATATTTGCTCTTTTGCATGGGGTAGAGAAGCTTCAATGGTTCCTTTCATAGGATAAGTAGAGATAGTGTTTCCCTCTATCTCTACAAATTTCTCAGGAGAGAAACAGATAAACTGGTCTTTAAAATAGAGTTTATGTTTTGCCTTGGCATAAGTAAAAACTTCTTTGAGCGAGAGGTTGGTCTCAATGGGTGTTTTAAATGTTAGATTTAGTAGATAGGTATTGCCTGAGCGTATCTCTTCAAGAACTTCTTTTAAAGCATTTTGATAGGTTTCAAAGTCAAGAGGATATTTTTTTAGATAGTAGGCTTTTTCACGAGGTTGTTTGAGGTAGTTTCGTTGATGACCTATTTTAAAAAAAATATTATCATCTAACTCTTTAAGTGGTTGAACAAAGACTTTTTTTAAATCGTAAGAGAGTACAAATAAAAAAGGTTCTCTCTTTGCTCCGAGTCTATTAAGTTCTTCCATTAACTGTCTAGTAGTAGTGCTTTTAAAATCGCCATTCGTACAAAAACACCATTTTTTACTTGGGTTAGTACTTTACATCGGTCATCACTGAGCATCTCATCACTTATGTCAATGTTTCTCATCACTGGTCCTGGGTGAAGCAGTAAAATATTACGCGTTCCAAGTCGCTCTTTGCTAATACAATACTCTTTAGCATACTCCTCATAATCTTCAAATATAGGAGCTTTATGCCGTTCAAGTTGAGCTCTTAAACTCATGACAATATCTACCTTATCAATTACTTCATCGAGGTGTTCATATTTTGGTAGGTCATTGTCAGGCATAAATGGTTGTGGTGCGACCAATACGACATTCATCCCCATTCGTGTAAAGAGTCTAATCCCCGAAGATGCAACCCGTGAACTAACAATATCTCCTACAATAGCGATGGTCTTGCCCTTAAGCTCTCCAAAATGTTCTAACATGGTAAAGTAGTCAAGTAACGCTTGTGTAGGGTGAGCATAGTTTCCTGCTCCAGCATTAATAACCGTGGTTAGTTCTTTATGGGCAAGTTTTTGAGGTGTGTTGTTGAACTCATGACGAATAATCACCCCATCAGGCTCCATGGCACAAAGGTTGGCAAAGGTATCTTCTAAACTCTCCCCTTTATTTGTAGAACTCTTAGATGGGTCAAGATGAACCACTGACGCTCCTAAACGTTTTGCTGCCACTTCAAAAGAGCTACGTGTACGTGTAGAACTTTCAAAGAAAAGTGTTATAAGCAGTTTGTCTCGTAAAAGCTTGGAAGGTATCTGTTTTTTAAATGCTTTTGCATCTTTCATAATATTGGCTATCTGTTCTTCAGAAAAGTCACTGGTGTCGACCAAATGTTGCATTTGTACCCCTATAGAATAATTTAATGATTATAGCCAATAGATTTTAAATTAAATAGTATAATATCTACTAAAAGGATAAACATGGACTTTATAGACTTTCATTGTGATACGGCATCTTTAATGTGGGAGAGGGGTGAGCATCTAAAAGCAAACACTCTAAAAATAGACATAAAGAAGCTTCAAAAAGGTGAGGCTTTGGCTCAGTTTTTTGCCATGTATATTGATAAAACTTCTGTAGATAGCTCTTATGGGTACTGTATGGTACTTTTGGAAAATTTTAAACAAGAACTGCAGTTAAACCAAAAAAATATAATGCTTTGTAAAAATCATGAAGATTTAATGAAGGCTAAAACAGAGAATAAAATAGGAGCTTTTTTAAGCATTGAAGAGGGTGATGCAGTTGATGGTGACTTGAACAAACTGAGACATTTTAAAGAGCAGGGAATTTCTCTTATTACTTTAACTTGGAACTATGAAAATGCTTTGGGGTATCCAAATTATGAGTTTACTTATCAGCATAAAGGTCTAAAACCAAAAGGAATAGAGGTGGTTGCAGAGATGAACCACTTGGGTATGATTATTGATGTTTCTCATCTTTCTGATGCTGGATTTGAAGATGTTTTAAAACATAGTCAATACCCCATAATAGCTTCACACTCAAACAGTCGAACCCAGACCCATCATGCTCGAAATCTTAGTGATGAGATGATTAAGAAACTTGCTGACAATGGTGGATTAACGGGGATTAACTACTTTAATAACTTTTTAGTTGAGGGTGTTTTAAAAGAGAAGTTGGAGACCTCAACCATTGCTGATATGGTACGACATATAAAACATATTCGTTCCGTAGGAGGCATTGAGGTGATTGGGCTGGGTTCAGACTTTGATGGCATTCCTAACCCTGTTGAGATAGAGGATAGTAGTCAAATGTCTAAACTCTCTGATGCTCTACTCAAAGCCTCTTTTTCGTATGAAGAGATTGAGAAGATATTTTATAAAAATGGACGTAGGATTATAAAAGATGTTTTACATTCCAGAATTTTTTACACTCCCTTAAGCATCATGACTCTTTTTTCTTATTTATCTACTCCACAAACTCTTCTTTTTTAGAAGGAACCTATAGTTGAGTGAGACTACATTAATTCCTCTAACTTTTCTCTTCTCTTCATTACTCCATAATGCATCACGGCTGCCTTCAATCAGTTGTAACTACTATTCCCCAAGAATTAGATATAATTCCTAAAAAAAGAGTTACCGTGATTTCATTTAAAGATTTACCCGTACCTGCTGATGTTTTAGACAACTTAACATCCTTAGGATATAAAACCCCAACACCTATTCAAGAAGAGACTATTCCTGCTATATTAAAAGGTAAAGATATCATTGCTAAGGCCAAAACTGGCTCTGGTAAAACGCTTGCCTTTGCTCTGCCTCTTATTTTAAAACTTGATGAAACAGAACACTTTCCTCAGGCTCTTATTATCGTACCCACACGAGAACTTTGTGAACAGATAGCAGGTGAGTGTAAAAAGTTAGCCCGATACAAGGCTGACGTTAAAGTCATCACTCTTTATGGTGGAACCTCTCTGACCAAACAAGTTGCTTCACTTGAAAAAGGTGCAGATATATTGGTAGGAACACCAGGAAGACTACTTGACCACTTTTCCCGAGAGACCATACATTTGGGTCAAATAAAAACCCTTATACTCGATGAAGCAGACAGAATGCTCGACATGGGTTTTGCAGATGATATTTTAAAAATTGTCTCAAATTTACCAAAACAGCGACAAAGTCTACTCTTTTCTGCAACTTACCCAGAAAATATTGACAAGTTAACCAAAGTGATTTTGAAAAACCCTGTAGAGATAAAAGTAGAGAGTAAAGAGAAAAAAATAGTCATAGAGGAGCATGTTTATAGGGTAGAAAATAAAGATAAAGCCCTACTTACAACCCTTCAACACTACCAACCATCATTGGCTCTTGTCTTCTGTAATACCAAAGTAAAAACAGCTGAATTAAGTGATATGTTACGCGACAAAGGGTTTGACGTTGCCACACTTAACGGTGACCTTGAACAGTATGAACGACAAGAGATGTTGTTACAGTTTGCTAATGGCTCACTGCCTGTGCTGGTTGCTACCGATTTGGCTGCAAGAGGTCTTGACGTAGAAGCCATTGATATCGTCATCAATTATGACACACCCATGAAAACTGAAGATTATACACACCGTATAGGACGAACAGGAAGGGCCGATAAAAGTGGTTTGGCAGTGAGTCTCTGTGATGCGTATGGATTAAATAAACTCTTTGAGATTAAGCCAAATTTGAAAAATGAACATATTGATACACTCAAACCAAATAAAAACTTCTATATGCAAGGTTCCGTTGCTACTTTATGCATTGATGGGGGAAAAAAGAAAAAAGTCCGTGCTGGAGATATTTTAGGTACACTCTGTAAAGATATTGGCATAGAGCACAAACATATAGGTAAAATCAATGTTTATGACAGAAACTCCTATGTTGCTATCGATAAATCTGTTATCAAAAAAGCCTATAATGGTCTGAAAAATGGGAAAATAAAAAATAAGAACTTACGTGTGTGGTGGTTGGACTAAAAAGTCCAACCAGAAGATTAAAAGATTGTCTAAATTACCATTTTCTAATAACTTTATGACAGACAACACAACGACTTAATGTTTTGCTATATGCTGCTAAAGCTTCATCTTTTTTTCCATCTTTATAAGCTTTTTCAATCTCATCTGCCAATTTTATAATGGCTGATATCTCTGTCGCTGCATAAGCTTGAGCATTAAAAGTTTTATCTGCTTCATTTTCAATAACAAAAGAGTTAACATCTTTAAGATTCTCTTTTAACTCTTTAATTCCTCCCTCTACAACATTTTCATTGTTGTACAAAAACCCCTTTTGTACGGTTGCCATGGCTGCCTCAAGTGTTTGCATTGTTTTCATTTGATCTGGTTTTAAAGCACCCTCTGCAAAAAGTAGACCACTCGCTAGAACTGACATTAGTAAAAGTTTCTTCATTATTAACTCCTTATTATTTTAACGTAGCGTTATTATAACCTGATTAATATAAAATAATTAAAAGTAGTATAGATATATAAATAAAAGTTATTTATATATCTATTGAAAAAGGGGAGTGGCTACTCTGTAAAAGCACCAACTGAGGTTAATCGTATATAACGTTGCTCCAACATCTCATCAACTGTTAGCTCTTTAAGTCTACTAACATTTTCTAAGAAATATTTTTTTACTATTTGGGCTGCCAGTTTTTTATCTCTATGTGCACCAATAAGAGGCTCATCCAAAATATCATCAATCAAACCATGAGCATGTAAATCATCTGGAGTAATTTTCAATGCTTTGGCTGCTTGTTCAACTTTCTTAGGATCATTCCATAAAATAGCAGCACATCCCTCAGGAGAGATAACTGCAAATACTGAATAACGCATCATGGCAAGTTTATCTGCAACACCAATCGCCAATGCCCCACCTGAACCACCTTCACCAATAACGATTGAGACTAATGGTACTTTTACATTGGTAAACTCAAAAAGGTTTTTAGCAATGGCTTCACTCTGCCCACGCTCTTCAGCACCCAATCCAGGATATGCACCTGGAGTGTCTATAAGCATAAGCACAGGAATATTAAACTTCTCTGCCAACTTAACGGCTCTTAGTGCCTTTCTGTATCCTTCAGGATTTGGCATACCAAAGTTTCTTTTTAACTTATGTTTGGTACCACGCCCTTTTTGTTCGCCTATAACCATGGTCTTTTGACCATCGATATAGCCCAGATAACATAAAATAGCAGGATCGTCACGGAATGCTCTGTCCCCATGAATCTCATATGCATCATCCAAGATAAGACGAATATAATCTAAAGCATAAGGTCTATCTGGATGACGTGCAAGTTGCAGCTTCTGATAATCACTCAGAGAATTCATGGTTTTTTCAACCTCTTTCTCTAAATCCTTCTCAAAAGTCTCAATAGCAAAATCATCACTTTTTGCACGAGAAGAGTCAATGTCTTGCTGAATCTGCTCTATTTTCTTTTCAAATTCTAAATAAGTTGCCATGCAACGTCCTTATATTTTTTTAAAGATCACAACTCCGTTTGTTCCACCAAAACCAAACGAATTACTCATAACAACATTTAGCTCTGCATCACGTACACCATCGGTTACATAATCTAAATCACAATTTTCATCTGGAGTTGTATAGTTAATGGTTGGAGGAAGTTTTCCATCACGCATTGCCATGAGACAAACAACAGCTTCTATAGCTCCTGCTGCACCAAGACAATGACCTATTTGTCCTTTAATTGAACTCATGGGAGGACAATTTTCTTTTCCACCAAACAACTCTTTAACAGCTGCTGTCTCATTTTTATCGTTGGCTGGTGTTGAGGTACCATGTGCATTCACGTAATCTATTTTAACATCACCTGCCATTCTCATAGCAGCTTTCATTGCACGTAAAGGTCCATCTACAACTGGCGTTGTAATATGGTTGGCATCACCACTCTCACCAAACCCTACGACTTCAGCATAAATTTTTGCTCCACGGGCCACAGCCACATCATACTCTTCTAGTATTAATGCTGCTGCACCTTCACCCATTACAAAACCATTTCTATCAGCATCAAATGGTCGAGATGACTCTTTTGGGTTTTCATTGTTGGTACTTAAAGCTTTCATCGCAGCAAAACCACCAATCCCAGCTCCACAAATAGCAGACTCTGCACCAACAACCAACATTCTGTCAGCTCCATCAAGCATAATGGTCTTAGTAGCTTCTGCAATGGCATGAGTACCAGCAGCACAAGCTGTTACACAAGAGAGGTTTGGTCCTTTAATACCATGCTCAATAGAGATAAATCCACCCAGCATATTCACAAGAGATGAAGGAATAAAAAAAGGAGATATTCTTCTAGGCCCTCTAGCATTACAAATAACAGAGTTTTTTTCTATATTTGGAAGTCCACCAATACCTGAAGCCGAAGAGATACCAAAACGTTCCATATCAATGTCATCAGAAAAATTTGCATCTGCCATTGCTTCTTGTGTAGCTTTGATTCCTAAGTGAATAAATCGATCAGCTTTTTTAACCTCTTTAGCATCCATTACTTTACTTGCATCAAAACCAACAATTTCCCCTGCAATCTTTACAGAAAATTTTTCAGCATCAAAAAGCTCAATCTCTTTAATTCCACACTCACCATTTAAAATGGCTTCAAACGAACTCTCTTTATCTTGTCCAACGCTATTGATCATGCCTAAGCCAGTAATTACTACTCTTCTCACACTGTCTCCTATACTCTTTTTAAGATATATATCAAATTATTTCAAATAGTTTCAAATATATTTTAAATATTAAAGGACAGACCCATGGATCTGCCCTTATAATTACGACTGGATATTCTCAATAAATGAGATTGCATCTGTAACAGTTGCAATTTTCTCAGCATCTTCATCAGGAATTTCAATATCGAATTTCTCTTCAAGTGCCATTACCAGTTCAACAACATCAAGGCTATCAGCACCAAGATCTTCTACAAACTTAGACTCTTCTTTAACCTCATCTGGGTTTACGTTTAGTTGTTCTACAACAACTTCTTTTACATCATCAAATAGTGCCATAACACTCTCCTAATTGTTTAAATTTCTGCTTGTAAGTATAGCAAAAAAATATAAATATACTTATCTCTTCTATTATATTCAGCTTTTTATCCATAAAAACCCTCCTATTTAAACATTCCTCTCATTTAAAATGTTATTTTTCTCACAGAACAAATTTAATAAAAATGATTATTTTAGGTTAAAATCTAAAAAATCAGAATAATCGTATATTAATTGTGTAATTAATTGTGTAAATTACCCTTATATATATAATGTAAGTTTTTATTTAACTGTTTTATAGGAAATTCCCTTTTATTTAATTTTAATATATATTAATATTTACAAATAAAGTAAAATCTATCCATTAAAATTTATAAAAATATTGAAACTCCTTACGAGCAACACAATTGTGGTCTTTAGAATCTTTATATTTTTAATAAAAAATACCATTTTAACTTTATTATAAGAAACTAAAGATATAATTCCCAAATTTTTTCAAATAAGGATATTCTTAATATGATGAAACATTTAACAACATTTATGACGCTAACAGTCTCTGCTTTTGCATTTGACCATGCATATCTTACGGCAGTATCTGATGGTATCAAAAGTTATGATGTCGAGACAGCTAGGTATAAGACTCCTGAACATGAAATCCCCATGGTACAAACTGCACGCGAGAGTCAGATAGAGACTCCCATAATAACAATTTATGAAAAACCTCATG
>Ga0256840_1002857_pt1 | contig 14719 bp, 15 predicted proteins | sample 355202metaG_FD_185969 | JGI IMG/M metagenome (GOLD analysis project Ga0256840, IMG submission 185969) | Hydrothermal vent microbial communities from Mid Atlantic Ridge, Atlantic Ocean - 355-202 | ecosystem: Environmental > Aquatic > Marine > Hydrothermal vents | place: Atlantic Ocean: Mid...
AAGTTTAGACAGACTAGGCAACGCATTTTAGTCTAGTTTTAAAACTGTTAAAAAAGCCTCTTGAGGAAGCTGCACTCTTCCTATGGATTTCATCCTCTTTTTACCTGCTTTTTGCTTCTCTAAAAGCTTTCTTTTTCTTGTTATATCGCCACCATAACACTTAGCAGTTACATTTTTTCCCATCGATTTAACAGTCTCTCTTGCTATGACTTTATTTCCGATGCTAGCTTGAATGGCCACTTCAAAAAGCTGTCTTGGCACGATCTCTTTCATTGCTTTTACGAACTCTCTGCCTCTGCTTTGGGCATTTTGTTTTGGAACTATGATTGAAAGCGCATCTACCACTTCATTTGCCACCAAAACATCAAGTTTGACCAAATCTCCCTCTTTGTAACCACTCTGCTCATAATCAAAACTGGCATACCCTTTTGTGACTGATTTTAGTTTATCGTAAAAATCCATAACTATCTCATTCATAGGAATGGAATACTCCAAAAGCACCCTATCCACACTAAGGTAATCCATCTTCTCTTGTATAGCCCTTTTGGTATTCAACAAAGTTATAACATTTCCCAAAAACTCTGTTGGAGTCAAAATAGTTGCTTTTACATAAGGCTCCAAAATCCTTATCATCTCATTTACAGGAGGTAGTTGGCTCGGATTTTGTATCTCAATCACATCTCCATCTGTTTTTTCAACTCTATAAGTTACCGTCGGTGCTGTTGCGATGAGGTCTAATCCAAACTCTCTCTCTAGCCTCTCTTTTACAACTTCCATATGCAAAAGCCCTAAAAATCCGACTCTAAATCCAAAACCTAAAGCAACTGATGTTTCAGGCTCATACGATATACTTGAATCATTCAATTTTAGTTTGTCTAGTGCATCCCTCAAATCTTCAAATTTATCTGTCTCTATCGGATACAACCCTGCAAAAACAAAAGATTTTATCTCCTCAAAACCCTCTATCGCTTGAGCAGTTTTTTGCTTATTGTCCGTGATAGTATCCCCTACTTGAACATCTCCTATATTTTTAAGTCCTAAAACAACGATACCAACTTCACCAGTTTTTATCTTTTGAGTCTTCTTCAGAGCAAGTGGGTGTGGATACATGAGATTTAAAACTTCATGCTTCTTTTTTGTTCCCATAACAAATATCTCTTGACCTTTTCTTATCTCGCCGTCATAGACTCTCACAAGCGCCAATGCCCCTAGATAATTGTCAAACCAACTGTCATATATGATGGCTTTTGTAGGGGCATTTTTATCGCCTTTTGGAGCGGGAATCTTCTCTATGATAGCATCAAGCAACTCTTTTACACCGATTCCACTCTTTGCACTTACTTCAAGTGCCTCGGAGCAATCAAGCCCGATAGTATGTTCTATCTCCTCTTTTACTTTATCGGGGTCGGCTGCAGGAAGGTCTATCTTATTTATGACTGGAATCAACTCTAAGTCATTTTCAAGCGCTATATATACATTTGCTATAGTTTGCGCTTCTACACCTTGAGAGGCATCTACGATCAAAAGTGCGCCATCGCTTGAAGCTAACGACCTTGAAACTTCATAAGAGAAATCAACATGACCTGGGGTATCTATGAGGTTTAGTATATAGTGTTCACCATCTTTTACATAATCAAGTCTGACACTTTGAGCCTTTATGGTGATACCTCTCTCTTTTTCTATATCCATGGTATCCATCATTTGAGCTCCAAGCTCTCTCTCACTTACAGCACCACACTCTTGGATGAGACGATCGGCTAGAGTGCTTTTGCCATGGTCGATGTGCGCTATGATAGAAAAGTTTCTAATTCTTGATTGGTCACTACTCATCAAATAAAGAGCCCATTTACACTTTCATTATGATAAACTCGTCTGATAACTTCTGCAAAAGTTGGGGCAACGCTTAAAACTTTTATATTTCCTAACTCTTTTTTGATTGGAATTGTATCTGAAACAACCAATTCATCCAATTCACCCTCTTTTAATCTCTCATAAGCAGGACCACTCAATACAGGATGAGTACAACATGCCATAACACTTGTGGCACCCTTTGCTTTTAAAACTTTTGCTGCTTTTACGATAGTGCCGGCAGTATCGATCATATCGTCCACCAATATAACATCTTTGCCATCGACATCACCGATGATATTCATCACTTCAGACTCATTTGCTTTTTCTCTTCTTTTATCTACTATAACCATATCCACGCCTAGTTTTTTTGCAAAACTTCTAGCTCTTGCAACTCCGCCGATATCCGGACTGGCAATGATAGGATTTTTGAGATTTTTATTTTTAACATATTCATGAAATATGATAGAGCCGTACAAATTATCAACAGGTATATCAAAAAATCCCTGAATCTGACCGGCATGTAAGTCGATAGTTACAACTCTGTCAACTCCAGCCGTTTCGATCATATTTGCGACTAACTTTGCAGTTATCGGAACTCTTGGGGCTGCTTTTCTATCTTGTCTTGCATAACCAAAATATGGCACTATGGCAGTGATAGAACTAGCTGAACTTCTTTTTAACGCATCAGTTAAAATCAGCAATTCCATCAGATTTACATTTGCAGGTGCACAAGTGGATTGGATGATAAAGACATCTTTTCCTCTAACACTTTCGCTAATTTGCACACTTATTTCGCCATCACTAAATCTCTTTATCTCAGCGTGTGAGAGTGGCAGAGATAGGTATTTGGCAACTTTTTTTGAAAATTCCGGATTGGCAGTCCCTGAAAAAACTTTATAGCCTCGCATGATATGTTGTCCTTTGGAAGTTTTGTAGTGATGATATTATATAAAATAAGGACTTAAAAACATATTTTTGCTATAATAGAGCATGTATAATCAAATAGTATATGGCAGTTTACTTCACCCAAAAGAGCTTCAAAGACACGGTATATCTTTAGATTTAATCGAGTTTGTTAAAGTTTCAAATTTTCAAAGAGTTTTCAACCAAGAACCATCAAACAGAAAATCAGACTCGATAAATAGAGCTGTTTTAAATATACAAAAAGTTGAAAACTCTTTTTTTAATGCGATTCTTATAAAAAATATATCTAAAAAATCCCTGCAAGAACTCGATATCAGAGAAAAAGGGTATGATAGATTAAATCTAGAAGATGGATTGGTTAGATACTATACTGACAATAAAATTGCAAAGAATTGCTTTGTTTATATAGGCAAAAAAGGGAAGCAAAACGAACAAATTCTCCCTAATACATCATATCTTAAACTTTGTTTAAATGGAGCCAGAAGCTATTTTGATGAATTTTACAACGACTTTATCAACACAACTTATCAAAATACAAATGATGGCTTAGAGCTTATAAGTTCTATTTAAGTTTTATACTTTTTTAATTCGCTGTTTAGCTTTTCAGTTAATGTGTTTAGATGATCGCTTGCGCTTGCTAACTCTTCAATGCTTCTCGTATTGCTATTTGAGAGCTCATCAAGATGCATCAACTCACTCACAATCTCTTGCAGTTTTTCTGTTGCTTCAACATAGCTTTTTATGCTCTGGTTTGTGATTTGAGTTGTCTCTTGCATATTCCCAACACTTTGCTGGACTTTGTCATTTAAAACTTGAGCATTTTTGGATATATCCAATATCTCTTTTGAAGAACCATCCATCTCTTGGCTAACCTCTTGGACTGATTGGACAACGATATTTATAGTTGAGTTAATTTCAACCAAAGATTTTTGAGTCTTCTCAGCAAGTTTTCTGACTTCATCAGCAACAACCGCAAATCCTTTGCCATGCTCTCCAGCCCTTGCTGCTTCTATAGCAGCATTTAAAGCCAATAAATTTGTTTGGTCAGCTATATCATTTATAACCTCTAAAACTTCCTTAATCTCGCCGGTATTTTGACTTGTAGTATTTAATCTCTCTGCTAAGTCAACATCTCTCATAGAGGTTTCATTAAGTTTTACATGTAGAGCTTCTATGCCATCTTTAACACCCCCTAGTATCTCACTGGAGGACTCTAGATATTTACTAGCTTTTTTTGCAATATCTGCAGAACTACTTAAATCTTGATGTAGTCTCTTTCCACTTTCGCTAATACGCGAGATTGTTGAACTCTCTTCTTCAACTCTTTTTCCAACTTCAAAAGCAGTAGTACTAAGCTCCTCTGAAATAGCAGAGTTTTCGTTACTATCATTTTTTGTCTCAAGCAATAATTTTTGAATTTTTTCTATGAAAGTATTGAAACCGATGCCTATTTGAGCCAAGATATCATCACCTTTTGTTTCAATCCTAGATGTCAAATCAGCATCTTTATTTGCCAAATCATCTACCATGCTTCTGAGTCTTTCGATAGGCACAAATAATCTATTTAATACAAATATGAGAAGCAATGTGCCAAGTATCGTAAAACTAAGTGTGGCTATTAGGCTTTTGTAAAATTGATCATTTAACTCTTTGTAGGCTATATCTTTATCTACAACAACAACCAACTTCCAACCAGTAGCTTTAATCGTATCAAAGGCTGCTATCTTATCTTTACCACTCGTTTTATAGTTAAAAACTCCTCTATGTTTTTTTAATACGCTGCTTTCAATTTTTTTCAACGAAGGACTTAAGGTAGATATTTTTTGATTTATCATATTTTTTGCAGGATAAGATAAAATCTTATAATTTTGATCTAGTAGATACGCATATCCACCATCTATCTTAATATTTTTTATCATTTTATCAAGTTTTTTAAAATCCACAACAGATGCCAAAACTCCTATAAAATCACTATCATCATTTCTCATTTTTACCATATAGGCAAATGATCTTTTTTTTGTTGTATTATTAAAATATACATCTGATATAGAATTTTTTTGGGAAATTTTAACTCTTTTATACCAACCTTGCTTTCTTGGGTCAAACCCATCTTCCAGTTTTGCTAAAGACGAACTTACAAACCTCCCATCTTCTTCGAATCCAGCATATACATCACTGGTATCCATGACTTTTTGAATATTTCTAAAAACTTTGATAAGTTTACTATCCCTCATATTGTCAGGGTTTTTTAAAGTTTTTGCCATATTTTGCAAAATATTTTGTTTTATTTTCATAGACATATCCAACGCCATAGCATTTGAGCTTGATAAGCCTATCAATACACTTTTTATCTCTTTTTTGATTATACTTTTTGATGATATATAGCTATAAATATTGCTTGAAAGAAGTCCTGCTATCAACACTAAACTAACAGCTATATAAATCTTATTTTTAAATCCAAATTTCATATTATCTCCAATTTTAAAAGTGCCATTTTACTACTATTTTTATATAAAAATCTTAATTATAATATGACATATTTGATTTAAAAAAATTTTCAAGAACGAGGAGTAATTCTGTATAAATTAAGTAAGAAGTTTTATCTATTCAATTAGGATAAAGATGATATGCCAAAAGTAAATTTTCAAACTATTGGTCAGTATAGCAATTAAGATATGAGCATTGCAACACTTTATCATAAATATGCCTGTAACATATGTTACATAATCAAACTTTATATAATCCAGCCACACCCTAGGACTAAATCATCTCTGTAAAATACTGCCATCTGTCCGGAGGCGACTCCTTGGGCACTGTTTTCTAGTATTATTTTTGCTTTGTTATTTTCTATCTCCACTCTAGCCTTGCTTTTTGGGCTTCTGTATCTAATCTTTACACTGCATTCAAAATCACTTAAATCTTCAAACAAATTTAAATCTTTTACAAAAAACTCATCAACTTTTAGATCCTCTTTGTCTCCGACTACTATCTCATTTGTTTTTGGATTTGTAGATATTACATAGTGTGGAGTCAAAGCGCCTCGCACGCTGAAGCCTTTTCTTTTTCCTATAGTGTAGTGCATATATCCCTTATGTTCGCCTACTATATCACCATTTTTATTTAACACATTGCCAGGTTTTTCAATCTGCATATAATCTTTCAAAACATCTAAATATGTGGTATCTACAAAACAGATCTCACTACTCTCTTTTTGAGTTGAAAACTCTTTTAAAATCTCTATATTGGATGCAAACTCTTTGACATCTGTTTTATACATTCCTCCTAATGGAAATGTAACAAAGTCAAGATTCTCTTTTTTCACATTTGCTAAAAAATAACTCTGGTCTTTGCTTTTATCCACCGCTTCTTGTATATATCCATCTTTTATCTGAACATAATGGCCAGTAGCAAGCATATCCATGCCTAACTCTTTTGTAAATTCAATCAAAGCACCAAACTTTATATTTCTATTGCAAAGTGCGCAAGGATTTGGCGTAAGTCCCTGCTTGTACTGTTCGATAAAAGGCATATAAACAAACTCTTCAAATCTATCTTTTATGTCCAGTACATGATATTTTATACCTAAGAAATCAGAAACTTTTTTTACTTTTTTGATATTTTCTTTATGAGATTTTTCGTCATTATGAAGTTTCATATAGACCCCTTCTATCTCATGTCCCAACTCTTTTAATTTATATGCTGTAACAGTAGAATCAACTCCACCGCTCATGGCTACTAATATTTTTGACATTGTTTTTTTCTTTTTATATTTATTTTCGAATGAGTATTATACTATAATTTTTCGTCAGTATAAAGTGCCTCTCCAAGAGGTACTTATCGAAGTTTTTCCAATCTCTCTCTTTTGGTTCCGATATCTGTTATCTGGATACCAAAATTTCCATCAACTATCACAACTTCACCGATTGCTATAACTTTATCCCCAACTAAAATCTCCAAAGGATCATTTGCTAATTGATCAAGCTCTATCACTGAACCTATATCCATAGAGAGTACATCTTTAAGAAGCATTTTCTTATATCCTATTCTTACTCTTAGTGGCAGTGTCACATCTTTGATAAGTTCTATATTTTTAATCTCTTCACTATTGAGAGTCATAACAGTATCATTTTTTTCTGTTTTACACTCTTGCTTTGGCTCTTTTGTATCTGCTGGTTCTACCTCTTCTCCACTCATTTTTCTATAAAATTCATCATGCAATGCAAATGAGATATTGTCCATGCTACTTTGTATACTGACATTATAAATCATCAAATGAGAGTATCCGTTAAATGTAACAACAGCCGTTGCGTCTTTAAACTCTATAGACTCTATAGTAAAGCTAAGTTTTGGCATATCTTTTTGAGCACTCAAAGATGTAGATAACGAGCCTAAGATATTTGATATTATCTCTTTGGTTGCATCTAAATCATCTGCATCCATATCCTCTTTTTCAACACCTTCACCACCAAGCATCATGTCACCAATGGCAGTTGCAACATTCGCAGAGATACTTATACTCATTTGAGTATCCATATCTCCTGTGACTTTCACATCCAATATCGCTAATGGGGAAGTTAGAGTTGTTTTGTCATCAATCTTTATATTGCCTTGAAAGTCAACTTTAGGAGCTATACCTGTTAAACCTTCAACAGTTGAAGCTATCTCGTTTTTTAATAATTCTACAAATTCTGCCATACTAACCCCTTAAGAACTGACCTTTTCTCTTCTTTTGTTTTCCAACTCTTCTAATGTTTTTTTGATATCATCTTTATCACTTTTTATTAGCTTCTCTATTTTAACAGACTTTCTAAATCTATGCAAGCCTATTTCTCCCAAAAAGAGATCTTTTTTATCGATAGATACTATCGCATGGTCATCCGCTGGTCTATCTAGCCTAAGTATATCGCCTTTTTCTAAATCTAAAAGCTCGCCTACTTTTAGCCTTGTTTTTCCCAAAAGTGCCTCAGAAAATACTTCTGCTCTTCCTATTAGGGCATTTAACTCTTTATTTCTGCTCTTTTTGGCACTTGTCTCACCAAGCATGATATCTCTGTTTGCAAGTCTTGAAAGTATAGGCTCCAAGTGGATGACCGGATAGCATATATTTATCATTCCGCTTGAGTTTCCTATTATAATCTCCATCACAACCATAATAACAATCTCATTTTGTGATACAATTTGTACAACATTTGGGCTTGACTCTTTTGCCTCAACGACAGGATACATATCTGTAACAGGCGCCCATGCTTCCCTTAGTCTTTGCATAACGATCCTAAGAATCGCATCTAAGAGGTTTAGTTCTATATCAGTCAATTCTCTTGTTGCTTCAAAAGATTCGCCGATACCGCCGAGGAGTCTGTCTATCATAGGAAATGCGATAGAGGGATTTATTTCGATTACACAACTGCCATCAAGTGGTTTTATAGAAAAAACATTAAAACTCGTTGGTATTGGCAGAGACATAAGAAACTCGCCATAAGTCATCTGGTCAACAGAGTGAAGTTGAATCTCAACGATACTTCTCATGATCGAAGATACTTGGGATGCAAGATTTCTTGCCATCTTATCATGTATCCCTTTTACCGCACGAAGTTGTTCTTTTGAAACCCTATTTGGTCTTTTAAAGTCATACAATATAATTTGTCTATCATCAGCAACCGCCGTTGATTCTGACTCTTCACTGCCTTCATCTACAACTTCCAATAGTGCATCAATCTCTTCTTGACTTAATATATCAGCCATCGTAACTTCCTAATTCATCTCTTATCTTACTTAAAAGTTTCTTGTGAATTTGAGATATTCTTGATTCACTTATCTCTAAAATCTCACTTATCTCTTTTAAATTTAACTCTTCAAAATAGTAAAGTTGTATAATCATCTGCTCTCTTTTTTTGAAACTACACAAAATTTTCTTTACAATTTCAAGCAACTGCTCCTTTTCAACTAACGCTATCGTATCTTCGCTTGATAGTATTGTTATCTGCTCATTTATAGGCATAACGGAGATGATTTTACTACCGTCCCTCGCCTCTTTTATCTTTTTTATATCTTCATCTATAACTTTAGACAGATATTCATCGCTTGGCTCCTCTTCATAAACCGCCAAATAATTTTCTATCTCTTTGTTTACTAGTTTTACAAGCCTTCTGTTCGCCCTGCTCATCACATCAAGAGAGCGCAGATAATCTAGCATTGAGCCATAAACTCTCTTTTTACCATAACCCCAAAAGGAATCATTTTGTGCTCTATCGTATCTTCTTGAGAGTTTAATCATCTCTTCAGTTCCAATAGAAATCAAATCATCTACATCTATAGAAGTCGGCAATCTTTCCCTGAGCCGATAAGCCATGGCACGCACTGCTGGTAGATAACGCAATACCAACTCATCTTGCTCTTTTTTTATGCTACTAGCATAAGGATTAGGCTGCCTTTTTATACCCATTCACATTTCCGCTTGCGCCATTTTGCTCTTTGATTTTCTTATAGTTATTGTTGTTTCGTTCAAGTTCCAACAACATTCTATCTAGCCTCTTTTCTCTGATATCCAACTCTTTTATAAAATAATCGCTAATCTCTTCATGCTCTTTTTTATCAAATATCATCTTTCCAAATCTCGAAAAATCTACAAAATTTATGGCTATCACATGAACAAACAGATAGAAAAACAGTGTTACGGCACAACTGTAAAATAGTATATCTCCAGGTGCGTTAAAGTTAAGTATAGAGAAGATTAAACCTATAAAAAACCCGCATACTGTAAAAAAATATATAAAATTATCTGTTTGCAACATTCTCTTCCTATCTTTAAAATTGCTCTATTAATCTCTTAAAAAAGCTCCCAAAACTTCTGTGTTCTCCATCTTTAAGCACTTTTCGTTCCAATTTATAGACAAGTTTATTTACGATCCTTTTGAGATCCATTGATGCACCTGAGTTTGGAGAATCATTTGTAAAGAGGGTTCTTTGCTTTATGCTTCTTGCTATCAATTTATCTGAGGGTAGTTTACCAATCAAATCCAACTCCAAATCACCACCTATATTTGCAAGGGCAACTTTTTGAATCTTTTCAAATATAAGCTGAGCCTCTTTATCGTTTTTGCTCATATTTATAACCATATGCAAGGAAGATTTTATCTTGCTGGTAACTTTTATAGTAGCATATGCATCTGTTATGGCAGCAGGATCCGGAACTGTTACGACAATAACTTCATCAGACGCTTCTAAAAATAGCTGAATATGCCCTCCTATTCCCGCACCTGTATCGATAATAACAAAATCCAAATTATCCAGCATCGCTGTTTCATCAAAAAATCTCTCAAAGATAAATTGGTCACTGTATTTTAAAATCTCATCTCCACTCTCTCCTGGAATCAATATAAGATTTTTATTTACATTTATGATTATTTCACTAAGCGAGCATTCACCTTTTAGTACATGTAGGATATTTTTATGTATACGAACATTAAGCAAAACATCCAGATTTGCCAATCCTATATCTGCATCAAAAAGAGCCACTTTGTAGCCATTTTTTGCCAAGATATTTGCCATATTTGCACTAATCGTACTCTTTCCTACTCCACCTTTTCCACTTGTTACTGCTATAAACTTGGTGCCTCTATTTCTCTTTTGCGGGCTACTTTGCTGGACTATCTCTTTTAGTTTATTTGCTTGACTTTCCATACTTTTCCCTCTTTGCGTTAAAACCATCAAGTATGCAATTTACCAAAAAATCACTTGAGGCTACTACTATGTCATCAGGAACTTCTTGTCCTATTGAAAAGTAACTTACTGGCTTGTCTGTATTGTAAATCAAAGAAAAAACAGTTCCAAATGCTTTTGTCTCATCAAATTTTGTAAAAACAAGCGTGTCAATATCTAAAAAAGAGAAATTTTTATAAATCTCTTCCAAATCCTCTAGTTTACAACCGGCAGACAACACAAGATTTACATCTATCTTAAAATCACTCCTATGTATAAATTTTTCCAATTTTTTGAGTTTTTCTTTGTCGTACTGTGAACTACCAACTGTATCTATCAGGATAATATCACAATGGCTCAAAGAGTTTAAAGCGCTGTTAAAATCATTTGGGTCAACAACATCTTCCATCGGAAGTTTCATCATCTTTGCATACTGAAACAGTTGCTCTACTGCGCCGATTCTGTAAGTATCTAAAGTTATGATTCCCACTTTGCTTCTCTTTTCTAAAAGATAGGAGTAACGAGCTGCTAGTTTTGCTATAGTTGTAGTCTTTCCGACTCCTGTTGGACCTACAAACATCATCACTTTTTTGTCTCTTTTTGTCACATTTGACTCAACTCGTATAGGTATAAGTTTACGAAGCAAAACTTGAAAATAGCGTTTGATTGTAGAACTGCTTCCTCTCATGCGTGCAGGCATATGTTCGAGCGTGAGGTTCATTATGTTTTCTAAGTGATCCGCCCCCATGCCACTTTTTTTTGCTAGCTTATATATCTCTGAAAACTCGGGTGGGATTTGCAAATTGTTTCTGCTTGGAGCTTTCTCTTGCCAAAACATCTCTTGTATGAGTTTGATTTTATCGGCAAGTTTTGTTATCTCCTCTTTTATATCTACTAGCTCTTCACTTGCTTTTTGAGGAATCGCATCCACACTCTTGCTTTTAACTTCAAATCCTCCACTGGTCACTTTTGCAATCTGCGAAATCTGCTTAGCCGCTTCGGATATATTTACAAGAACATCTTCGCTACTTTTTTTGGTCGGTTTTGGTTTTTTGTACTCTTCATGAGCATCATCAACTGCTACTACAACTTCATACAAAGAAGAGGTATTTATAGTCTTTTTTCTTATCTGTTTTGTACTAACCACAAGTGCATTTTCACCACACTCTTGTTGGGCTAGTTTTAGTGCAACTGCCGGAGTCTCTCCACTAAAAGTTAAAAATTTCACAAAGCAATCCTTTTTAAAAAGCTAAGAGGGACGGTAACACTCTGCCTTTTGTACCAACTAGGATGTGGAATTGTTAAGCTTTTCATCCTAATATTTAAATCATCATAAAATATTATATCCAAATCCAAACTCCTTGGTGCATTTTTAAAACTTCTCTCTCTTTTGTGCAACTTCTCTACATGTAGAAGATTTTTTAAAAGCTCTTTTGCACTTAAACTCGTCTGCAAAACCATAACAGCATTTAAAAAATCATCTTGCTCAGTATATCCAAAAGGTGGATTTTTCAAAACTGGAGAAGTTTGCAAGACAGAAAATCTACTATCTTTTGAAAAATACCTATATACACTTTTAAACCTCTGAAAAACAGACCCTACATTTCCACCAAGTCCGATAACGGCGATGTGCTTAAAGTTTGGATTTTTACGATTTTGAATTGGGAAGTATTTTTTAAAATATAGTGACAAATCCTCATCTAGCACAACTTCTCTCAACCGATCACCTCAACACCGTTCTCTTTGGCTATCACTGTATCTTCGATCCTGATGCCAAACTCATTTGGTATATAGATCCCTGGCTCAATGGTAAAAACCATATTTTCTTTTATAACATCCTTGCTTCTTGCTCCTATAACCGGCAACTCATGTATATCCAAGCCTACTCCATGACCAGTTGAATGGATAAAGAAATCACCATATCCTGCTTTTTCTATCACATCTCTACCTGCTTTGTCTATCTCACTTGCAGCTACTCCTGCTCTTGCTTTTTTGATTGATGCCTCTTGCGCAAATCTCACTGTATCATACACTTTTTGAATTTTTGAATTTTTGAATTTTGCAAATTTGTCAAACTTCAAAAACTCATCTGCACAAGCTGTTCTAGTCCTGTCCGAGCAGTATCTTTTATACTTCACACCCGCATCTAACAGAAGAAGCATATCTTGCTCTAAAATCTTTGAGCTAGGAAGTGCATGCGGTTTTGCTGCATTTTCATCAAACGCAACTATCGGAGCAAAACTAAGCTCCAACTCACCATAATCCCCAAATACATTTTGCGCAACATTGAAGAGTCGTTTTTCGCTCAAACCAAAGCCATCTGTTGTGATATATTTTGCAAAATTATCAAATGCTTTTGCTCCCAAAATTGCAGCAGTTCTGAGAATATCTAGCTCTTTTTCATCTTTTATAATTCTCTTTTTTTGAGAAAAATTTATACTCTTTTTAAAACTTATAGAGAGTTTCGAGCTTAGCTTTTCAAACTCATCTACACTCCATTCAAGAGGATTATATACCAAAGATTTGATGTGGGATTTTCGAATCAACTCTCTTGCAACTTTGAATGGGTCTCTTCTATCCATCAAAACAACTTCAGCATCTTTGATAAACTCTCTAGCTTCAGTTAAATATCTTGAATCAGTCAGAAAAAATGCTTCACTTCCCAACCTTAAAAAGATCTCATTATCGCAAGAGAAGCCGCATTCGTAGTAAACGGCATTCTCATCTTTTAGTATATAATTCATTAAAATTAGTTGCTCTGAGTCTTTGCTTGCTCTTCTTGAGCTCTTTTCATAGCTTCCATCTCACCTAAAATTTGCAACAGTGAAATCATACCCAAATGGTAACCAAAAGGTCCAAAACCACTGATTATACCAGTGCAAGCAGGGGCAGTCATGCTATTTGCTCTAAACTCTTCTCTTCTATAGATGTTGCTGATATGAACTTCAACTGTCGGCAAACCAACTGCTGCGATAGCATCTCTTATCGCGATAGATGTATGAGAATAAGCCGCAGGATTTATCACGATACCATCTGCATCACCTAATGCTTCTTGAATCTTATCTACGATTTCACCCTCTAAGTTTGACTGAAAAAACTCTATCTCTGTGCCATTTTCTTTAGCAACTGCTTCCATCTGTGTGTGTATCTCTTCTAGTTTCATAGGTCCATAGATATTTGTCTCTCTATGTCCTAGCATATTTAGATTTGGTCCTTGAATTACTACAATTTTCACTTCTTGCATCCTTTAATAAAAAATTTTATCTATTATATCAATATGAACTAAAATATTTCATTAAAAACTCCAAGTTATACTGATACCACCTGTTTTTTCATTATTTGAGGATTTTGTGTCATCTCTAAATATATCAACAGATTTGAGATAAAAAGATGTTTTGTAATTTTCATAAAATATATCCAAAGATATCTTAGCTCCTAGCATATAATCAATTTTTTTTAGATGATATCCCTCTTTTATGGCTTCATCTACAAGATAATATTTGTAAAATTTATTATAGTAAGTTCCGATTGCAAATGTCCAATTAAACTGTTTTGTTTTTTATAGTTTAGCAACAATGCCTCGTTTGCGCCGATAAAATTACTAGCTATTGCATAACTTCTTAGTGGAATGCCACTCAATCTTACAGTAGCACCAAGAAGAAATCCAGAGTAAAAATTTCCAATATCACCTTTTGCATTTAAAGTAGTATCAAGATTTAAATCTCTAAGCTTTATTGGGGCTGTTTTAAAGCCAATATTGCATGAAATTCCACCGAGAAAATTATCTTTCAACTCTGTATTCCAAGCCTTTGGTTTTTCATGTCCTATGAGGTCATGAAACCATTTTTGCAAATCCCCGGCTCTTGCTGATGGACCTACCAAACCAAGATTTAACCCTACTTCATTGAAATAGTTTGAAGACGACTTGTAAAATAAAAAATTAAAATCAAGATAACCGGCATATGGTAAATCATTAAGATTGCGTGTTTTTCTCTGCTTATCTTTTGGTGTAAAGATAGCATGCGAGATAGAAAAAGCTATATTTTTTTGTTTTAGATTCAAAAATTTTAGTATATCTGGAAAAGTACTGTTATCATCACTCATCCAAACATAGTATAATCCATTTGTATAGTGGTTGTCTTTGCCCACTATGGCATCATTTTCTAAAGTCAACATGCTATTTGCAGCGTGTAGGAAAGGGCTTAAAAAAATAGTAAAAACCAAAGATACAACAGATAATTTCATC
>Ga0256840_1002858_pt1 | contig 14718 bp, 14 predicted proteins | sample 355202metaG_FD_185969 | JGI IMG/M metagenome (GOLD analysis project Ga0256840, IMG submission 185969) | Hydrothermal vent microbial communities from Mid Atlantic Ridge, Atlantic Ocean - 355-202 | ecosystem: Environmental > Aquatic > Marine > Hydrothermal vents | place: Atlantic Ocean: Mid...
CATTTTTTATCCTTTGATACAAATGCTTTTAAAAATTATAGCCTACACCAAAAAAACTTAAAAGAGTATTGGATGAATCAGCTAGAGGTGAGTCTGTAACGTTACTTCCATACCAGTAGTTTCGTGCTCCTACAAAGACAGCAAAATTTCCTATGGGGTAGGTGGCTATGATTTCAGCTTCAAATACATAGCCATCACCTGCTGTGTAGTTAGTGGTGGCATAGTAGTAGTTTGAAAGTTTAGCATCTTGGTATTGGGCAGAGAGTGCAGTGAGTATGGAGAGCTTTCCTAGGCTATCATGTCTGTAAAGTTGTGCTTCTAGTTCATAGCCGTTATGTGTGTCCGAGACATCAGTAAGGGCAGCTAAACGCGAAGTAAAGCCATACGTGAGAGGTACTTGAAGGGTAACTCCTAGTTCTATGCTTCTGTCTAGGTTTAGCTCTTCTGAGTATTGTTGTGAGCGGTAGTTCCCTGTGGCCAGTATGCTGTAGGATGCAGTACTGTAAAGTGGGTATAGGACTCTGTTTGCTTCTATGCGTAAGTCACCTACACTTCCGAAGATGTAGGGAGCAAGAGTCGTTTCGTTGTTTGATTGTGCATAGTTGGTTTGTAAAATGCTACCGCCAACACCCCACATACCTTTGAAATTGTCTAAAAATGATTCTGCCCAACTATGTGTTGCTAAGCCCATAAAGAAAGTGATGATGACGAATATATATTTTTTAATATGCATAAGGTAGCCTTTTAGTGATGAGTGTAGTTTTGCATATCACTATGTAATGGGTGTGTACTCTGGGCTTGCTAGTCAGAGCAAGTATATACCTGGTGGGATAATATGCTAAAATACGGGTATGAAAGCAATCACAGATAAACAAACAATAGATAAAAATAGCATTAACTTAACACTCAAACAAGATACAGTAGATAACCTCTTGGCATTTTCAGAGTTATTACATAAAGATATCAACACAATGCTTGAAGAAGCACTTGAACAGTACTTTGAGAGGGAGCAAAATAAGCTCATAGAAAAAGGCATAGAAGAAGATGCCACTATGACTAACTTAGACTATGATGAGTTTTGGGATGGTTTAGATATTGGGTAGATGAGAGTTCTCAAGTTACACTTATCACATACATTAGATGAAGAAATAGTCAGTATTTACTTTCATGCAAAAGGTCAAATAGGCAATATCTATAAGGTACATACTGCGTTACAAACTTATATACTAAAAACCTCAGAATCTTCGTTAGACCTTAGTGTTGAGTCAAAATACTAAAAGATATTAAAAAATATAATATTGCAGTTCCAGAGGTGTTTTTTGTTAACGATAGATGTCTTCTTATGTCATATGTTCAGAGTGATGCTTTAGGTACAAAAAGGGAAGAGAGAGAAGCAGCAAAAGTGCTTAGTGATTAGGATTTCTCAAGGAGATATAGTAAAAAATGTGATTTTTATGATAAAATAGATTTTGATAATATAATAGGGGACACAGTGAAAATAGCAGAAAAAAAAGCACTTAAACGAGAATCAATTATACAAACTGCATTGCAGCTATTTTCTACGAATGGGTTTCATAGAACAACCATTCCAGACATAGCAACAAAACTACAGATGTCTGTAGGGAATTTATATAATTATTTTTCATCTAAAGATATATTGGCACAAGAGATTATAAAATACACCTCGGAGGCATTGGGTGAGAAGATACGTGTGGTGAATATGTCAGATGCAAGTGCCAAAGAGAAAATACATCAAATTGTAACAATCTATTTTACGATGGCACAAGAAAAACCAGAGATGATAGAGTACTTTTTGCGTGTCTATCTGTCTAACCGTGAGGTTTTTTCTGATGGCTGTGAAGGTATGGTCTGTGTGGCTGGTTTTATTACCGAGATTATGGTTTTCTTTGACGACTGCGTAGGGTCTGGAGAATTACGTAACCAAGATTTTTTCTCTGCATTTGGGCTTTTTATGGGGTACTTGGGTGGCATGGTTTTTCTTAAAGGAGAGAATGTTTTACCACAAGGCATAGAGTTTTATATCGATGACATTTCTCGTAACATATATAATGCATTAAAGGCATAACCATGTCTTCCTCTTGCTTAGATGCCAAAGAAACAGACAAAATGCAAAAGCCTAGTTTGCTTTGGTTACAAGCCATTACATGTAATGGTAATACACACTCTTTTTTAAACCATCCAGATCTTTTTTCCATACTCTCACATTTTGAGATAGTCCATCATCCAGCACTTGAGGGTACACATACTTTTAACGAGGTACTAGCAGGTAATGTACCTTGTGATGTACTCATACTTGAAGGCTCTTTTATAGAAAAAGGATTTTTAAAAGGTGGGGTCGAAGTTTCACAGGTGATAGAAACGTATGCAAAGAAGGCAAAATATATTATCTCCGCAGGAACATGTGCCACATTTGGAGGGATTTTTAAACAAAAAGACCCTAAAAATATTTCTGGGTTTTGTTTTGATTTAGAAAAGACAACGCCTCGTTATGATACATATGCGTCAAAACTCATCTCCTTGCCTGGTTGTCCTGTTCATCCTAAGTGGCTCTCTTATGTGTTACTCATGATTGCGAATGGAAACAAAATACCTATAGATAGCCTTCATCGTCCTGTAGAGCTGTATGGCTATACGGTACATAATGGCTGTACGAGAAATGAGTATTTTGAATGGAAGATTGACAGTAAAAACTATGGGCTTAAAGAGGGTTGCCTTTTTTATGAACAAGGGTGTCAAGGCCCTTACACTAGAGGCTCATGTAACAAGATACTATGGAATGATATAAGTTCTAAAACACGTGCTGGAACACCCTGTTTTGGATGTACTGAGCCTTCTTTCCCCCAAAGTTCACTTTTTGTGACCAAGACCAATATGGGTATACCTGCAAAAATGCCTTTAGGCATACCTAGACGAGCATATATCTCTTTGGTAGGGGTGACAAAAAGTTTTAGAATAAAGCGTTTTTCTGAGCGTCTTATGGAGTATGATAAATGAAAAAGCTACATATTAAGCAACTTATAGAAAAAATAGAAGGCGAAGCAGAACTTGATTTTACTTTTAATGATGGGAAAATAGAAGATGTCAAAATTAACTTTGGGTTTTACCGAGGCATAGAAGAGATACTCGAGGGTAAAGATGCAAGAGATGCTTTGGTTATCACACCTAGAGTGTGTGGTATTTGTAATCATGCACATCTTTTAACAGCTGTACGTGCTATAGAAAATGGTTATGAAAATGCAGGGCATAAAATAGAGCTTACTTCAAAAGCCAAAGACATAAGAGAATTCACGCTTGCCTGTGAGTTGATACAAAACCACATTAAATGGCTGTATATGACGTTACTACCACAATTAGAAAGCTATCTTGACTGTAAGAGTGAAGAGAATTATGCCATAAAGGCGAGCTATTTATCATCTACGATTACTAAGGCACTGGCAATCTTTGCAGGGCAGTGGCCTCACTCTTCATATGCCGTTCCTGGGGGTGTCACGTGTGACCCAACACACCTAGATGTTATGCAAGCCCAAAGCTTGGTAGAGGAGTCAATCAAGTTTTTTGAACAAGTGGTAACAGAGTTACCTTTAGACGAGTACTTAAGCATTGATCTTTGTGCTGATTTACACAACGTAGGAGGAGACTTTGGTAAGTTACTGCATCTCATAGGAAGCTCAGGTATGTCTGAAATAGGTAAAAGTCATGACAGGTTTATTGTCTTTGGAGATGGTATACTTTCTGAATCAGGTAAATCTATTGTTACGAAAGTAGGTAAAGTAGACAGCAAGTATGTAGAAGAATCTACACAAAGTGGTACAGTTGCCAAAGCAGTAACTTACAAGGGAAGACTATATGAAGTAGGTCCTTTAGCAAGAGGGATGGTAGCTAAAGTTCCTATTGTGAAGAATTTACATAAACGCTATAAAGATTCACTAATCACACGTGTCTTTTCACGGATACATGAAGTAGCAACACTGTTAGAACATTCAAAAAGCTTACTCAAACATTTAAACTTGGAAGAGGAGTCATGTACTTTAAATCCACATACTGTGGCAAAAGACTTTGAAGGTATAGGCATAGTGGAGGCTGCACGTGGTTCACTCATCCATAAAACCATAGTAAAGGATGGCTTGATTGTTAACTATGAGATCATTACCCCAACACAGTGGAATCTTAGTCATGGTAATGAAGAAGAACAAGGTATAGCAGTAGAAGCGATGAAAGATTCTAAAAATACCGACGAAGCGACGTTTATTTTTCGGACTTTTGACGTTTGTTCTGTGTGCACAACACAATAAAGAATAATTACTCCTAAATAATAATTTTTATTATTATACTTTAAGATTATTTGATGTAGACTACAACAATTAATCTAGTAAAGGAGTCCATAGTGCGATCTAAAGTTGTTTTTCTTTTGTTGTTTATGCTCTCTTTTACAGTGATGCATGATACGGTTATCACTCTTTTAGATAACGATGAAAATGTTCTTGTGTCTCACTATGTCAGTGTTGACAAACAAGCATCTGATGTTGCTGATGTACATGATTTACATAGTATGTTCCATTTTATGGCTTTAGTGATACCTTTAACTCCTGTACTTGAAACTTTAAAAAGTGAACAAACGTCTTGTGCTTACTTACTTCAGTATGCTTTACCCCATTTAGAAAGTTCTACCAAACCCCCAATAGTTTAAATAATCCTCTTATACTACTCCACACTCTAAAAATGATGTACATTGTCAATAATACAATGGCATCTTGATATAACATATGCACCTTATGTGTGCATGTATCTTTAAAGGTAAAATACAAATGACAAAAAAATTAATACAATCTCTACTCTTTGTTACGCTAGCCTCAACGATGAGTGAAGCGAATACATTTTCGCTTTCACAGATAGTGGACTCTGCAAAAGAACATAATATGCTCTCTAAATCGATTGAAAAAGAGATGTCAGCACTTGAAGCAAACAATTATGCGAATACTGCTTCTGATCCGTTTGAATTGTATGTAGAAGGTACAGAAGCAAGACCAGGCATAGGGTCTAAAGGGTATGAATATGCTGTAGGTATCTCTAAGAATATCCTCTTGGGAGGTATTCAAGATCAAGAACGCGAGGTGGCAAGACTACGTAACCAAGCGATGATGTTAGATGCACAAAAAGGAGTGATTAGTTTTAGTAATGGATTAAAAAACCTTTACCATCAACATTGTTTAGACTTACAAAAGTACAGAAGTTTTAAGCAAAGTTTTAATGACCTAGATAGGCTCTATAAGAAAAAAGAAAAAGCATATAAGTATCAAGAGATAGCCAAAACGGAACTCATGCAGATAGAGAGTGAAAAAAATATACTCTCAGCACAGTTACACTCTATGAAGATGACACAGGAAATCTCAAAAGAGAAGATTTTAATGCTAAGTAAAGTACATTTTAATGGACAAACAAAACTGTCATGTCGTGATATGTACCCTATACGTAGTACAGTAGCAGTAGATAAAGTCTTTGAATTTTCTCAATCTGCTTATGAAAAACGTAAGGAAAGCAGTAACGAAAAGCTTAAAAGGTATTCACATGCTTTTGAATCAGTAAATCTCTCAGCACAGTACGGAAAAGAGCTTGATATAGACAGATATACAGTAGGTGTTTCTTTGCCACTCAATTTTTCAAGTAAGCGTTCAGAACATCAAAAAGTAGCAGCACTGTATGAAAGTGAAGCACTCTCGTATACATATGAGCAAAATATGTTAGAAAAAAAGAGTGTACTAAGACAACTCAAATCAGAACTTCAAAGCAATGCTATGATGGTCAAAATGCTTTCGAAAAATTATGTTAACTACGAGCAAAAACTTTTACCACTTATTAAAAATAGTTACGATTTAGGTGAAACATCTGTTATAGAGTATTTACTGAACAGACAAAAGCTTTACACGTTAAACCAAGAGGTCTATGCGACAAAAAAAGCATACTATAAAACACTCTTTACACTTTACACATTGATAGAAAAAAAGGATTAAAATGAAAAAACAATTATTTATCTTGGGAGTATTATTCTCTATGGCTACAGCACAAGAGGTAAGTCTCACCGAAGAACAAGAAAAAAACTGGCAAATTAGCATGGAAAAACCTCTTGTATCAAGCATGTTACCATTGGGTGATTTTGTTGCGCAGGTTGTGACACCACCTTCGTTGTTACATACGATTTCTTTGCCTTTTGAAGCCAATATAAAACAGCTTAATGTGGCAATGTACCAAGAGGTCAAAAAGGGTGAAATGTTAGCAAAAGTAACAGGGACTCAGTGGATTTCCATACAACAAGAAGCCATCGCAAATGTTATAGCCTTTAGGCATCAAGAGCAGTTGAACACACGAAAGAATATACTTTGTAAAGAAGAGATAATTCCTCAAAAAGAGTGTGTGGCTGCCAATGCTCAACTTGAATCTGCAAAAATAAAAGTTTCAGCATCAAAAGCATTATTGGAAAGCTATGGTGCAAGTGAGCAGATGATAAGTATGCTTTTTAAAGCATTGAAGCTGACACCTACGATGAATGTCATAAGTAGTGTAGAAGGACGTGTGGTTGTGTTAGGTGCAACACCTGGAAAAAGTACAAATCCAAGTGATGCACTTTTTGTCATACAGACCAAAGGACAGTTGTGGTTAGAGAGTGACATCGAAGCAAAGAGAGTCAAAGGCTTACAAGAAGGTCAGGAAGTGCGCATAGGTCTTGATGGTACTACGTTTGATACAGAGATTTTGCATATTTCACCTGTGATTAATGCTCAAAACCAAACAAGACAGGTACGTTTTGTGATTCCAAAAGACATAGACATCGTAGCAGGTTTGCGTGGCAATGCATATATCTCTTTTGCCAAGAAAAGTGTGAAGATTAGTAAAACATCTGTGATTAAATCTGGCGATAAGCAAATTGTTTTTGTGAAAACAACAAAAGGTTATCGTGATGTGATGATTGAGATTCTTTCTGAAGATAACAGTTATTATTTTATACAACCTATTTTAGGGCTAGAAGCTGGCATTGCAAGTTCATCTGTGGCGATACTTAAAAACATGTTAGGTGACAGTGATGAATAAGATTATTGGTTTCGCACTTGCACAGAGACTATTTTTCTCTTTGCTGGCTGTGGTTATTTTGGGTTTTGGTATCAAAGCATATAATGAGTTACCTGTAGATGCCTTTCCTGACATCTCACCTACACAGGTTAAGATTATTATCAAGTCAAGTGGTATGACACCAGCAGAGATAGAGTCTCGTATTGTTACGCCTATAGAGATGAAAATGGTAGGTATACCGTATGAAACGATGATGCGTTCTATTGCTAAGTATGGTTTATGTGACATTACTATTGACTTTGAAGATGGCACAGATATTTACTGGGCGAGGCAGCAAGTGAGTGAAAGACTCGCAGACATTAGAGGTGAGTTGCCATCGAATATGCAAGGAGGTCTTGCCCCCATTTCAACGCCATTGAGTGATATATTGATGTTTACTATTGAGTCAGATACGCTGTCGTTAGAAGAAAAAAGAAGTTTACTTGATTGGATTATCTCACCTAAGATTCGTTCAGTCTCAGGTGTAGCTGAAGTCAATGCACTTGGTGGTAAGGTAAAAACCTATGAGGTTGTACCAAACTTGAATGCCATGCGTGCGATGGGTATGAGTTTAGATGATATCTTTATGACCTTAGAAAAGAACAATCAAAATGACGGTGCAGGGCGTGTATCTCAAGGTGTTGAGAGTATTTTGGTACGTTCTGTTGGAAGATTAGAAAGTATAGAAGATATACGTGCCCTTCCTGTGGGTAAAAGTGGAGAAAAAGTCATCACTTTAGGGGACATAAGTACCGTCAAATATGGCTATTTAACACGTGCAGGATTTGTAAGTAAAAATGGAAAAGGTGAAGCGGTACAAGGACTTGTACTTGGACTTAAAGGGTCTAACACAGGGAAAGTACTTGAAAAAGTAAAAGAGGAGCTTGCAAAGTTAGAACCCATGCTTCCTAATGGTACTAAAATAGATATTTTCTATGACCGTTCAGACTTGGTGAATCTTGCGACAGATACGGTAAAAAATGCGCTCTATGAAGCGATAATTCTCATTATGGTTATCTTGCTTGTGATGCTTGGAAATTTTGCTTCGGCACTTTCAGTGGCACTCATCTTACCTTTTGCCCTGCTTATGAGTTTTATAGCGATGCAGTACTTTGGGCTTACTGCAAACCTTATGAGTCTAGGAGGATTAGCCATAGCCATAGGGATACTGGTTGACTCCGCCGTTGTGGTTGTAGAGCATATTACTGCTGAATTGGGAAACCCTAAGCATAAACGTCAAAACAAGTTACATATCATTTATGAAGCAACGGTAGATATGGCACCTTCTATTATTACGGGTGTGCTTATTATTATCATTGTGTTTATGCCCTTACTGACGCTTGAAGGGCTGGAAGGTAAGCTCTTTAGGCCGGTGGCTTTGAGTATTATCTTTGCACTTTTCTCATCCCTTGTGTTGGCGCTTACGCTTATACCAGTGCTTAGTTCATTTATATTGAGTAAAAGACCTGACAATGAATCTTGGCTGATTAGGGTACTAACAAAAGGGTATCGTCCTATTTTAGAATGGTGTATAATGAATGCGAAGTTGACGATAGTAGCAGTGCTTATGCTCTTTGCAGGTTCCCTTGTTTTGGCTTCTAAAACAGGTAAGTCTTTTATGCCAACGATGGATGAAGGAAGTATTATCATCGGTGTGGAGATGTTACCCTCTATCTCTTTGAAAGAGAGTTTTGCACTTAACTTAAAAGTACAACAAAAGCTCATCGCTTCTGTACCAGAGATAAAAGACATCATAGCCAGAACTGGAAGTGATGAACTTGGACTTGACCCCATGGGACTTAATGATACCGATACCTTTTTGGTACTGAAACCAAAAGAGGAGTGGAGAGAACCTTCTAAAGAATATGTTATTAACGAAATACGTAAAGTGTTAGATGAGTTTGTGGGTATAGAGTATGGCTTTACTCAGCCCATCGAAATGAGAGTCTCTGAGATGTTAACAGGGGTACGTGGTGATTTAGCCATTGATGTTTTTGGTAGTGACAATGAAGAACTAGAAAAAATAGCAGTCAAAATAAAAGACCTTCTAGAAACCATAGAAGGTAGTTCAGATGTGTATAAAAAAGCCAATGAAGGTGTAGAATACTTTGAACTAAGTTTCGATAAAAAGGCGATGGCATACCATGGCATAGACCAACAAGAAATTAACGACTTTTTAAAGGTGATGGTCACAGGTGTACAAGCAGGAATTATACAAGAGGGTATGAGACGCATTAACCTTATGGTAAAAGGAGATGAGAGTTTACAAAATTCACTCGATAAACTTAAAAAACTTTACTACCCACTCCCTAATGGAAAGGCTGTACCGTTGAGTACGTTTATTAGTTTTGTGTCAAGTGCAGGACCGGTACAAATAGAACATGAACATGGCTACCGAAAAACCATCGTACAAACCAACGTGGAAGGACGTGACCTTGTGAGTTTTGTGGAAGAAGCAAAAACCAAGATAGAAAAAGAGGTGAAACTCCCTGCTGGTTATTACCTTAGTTTTGGTGGTGAGTTTGAGAACCAACAGCGTGCAGCTGCAAGGCTTGCTATTATTGTGCCATTGGCACTGTTTTTAGTATTTATCTTACTCTTTGTATCATTTGGTTCACTCACTCAGGCAACCATCGTACTTATTAACGTGCCATTGGCATTGATTGGTGGGTTTATTGGGTTGTATTTAAGTGGTGAATATATGTCAGTACCTGCTTCAGTTGGGTTCATAGCATTGTTAGGTATAGCCGTACTCAATGGGGTAGTTTTAGTGAATTACTTTAACTACCTTATCATCAATGGATCTACGTTAAAAGACGCCGTCATAGAAGGTTCTATTAAGAGATTACGTCCAGTACTCATGACAGCTACCATCGCTGCATTTGGGTTGTTACCATTGCTTTTTGCAACAGGACCAGGCTCAGAGATACAAAGACCTTTGGCAATCGTGGTTATCAATGGACTGGTTAGTTCTACACTACTCACGTTGATTATATTGCCTATACTTTATTTGAGATTTTCTAAAAGAGGGGTAACAAAAGTGGCAGATAATTCATAGTGCGTTCATTTTAACGTGCTATGATAATACTTAGAGAAAGGCATCAAATGACAGCAAAAATTTTACTACTAGAAGATGACATACAGCTAAGTGATACTGTAAAACAGTTTCTTGAACTTAAAGGGTATGAAGTTTTTGTTGCTTATGATGCATTAAGTGCCGAAGAGCTAGCCTATGAAAAACACTTAGACCTCATGCTACTAGATGTAAAAGTACCACATGGTTCTGGCTTTGACTTTTTAAAGCAAATTAGACAAGAGGGGAAAGAAACACCTGCTATATTCATTACTTCATTAAACAATGTTGAGGATGTAGAAAAGGGATTTTCTTTAGGATGTGATGATTATGTTCGTAAACCTTTCGCTTTGAAAGAGTTACTTGTAAGGGTCGAGTCTTTACTTAAACGCTCTTATGGTACACACCATGAAAAGGTTGACCTTGGTAAAGGTGTTACCTTTGACATTAAAGAGTTACTTCTCACACAAGATAATAAAAAGATTGCACTTAAAACAAAAGAGTTAAAACTATTGGCACTCTTTTTACAACATCCCAATATGCTCTTAGAATATGAAAAAATAAACGAAACACTTTGGGAATACGGTGAAGAACCAAGTGCAGGTTCTTTGCGTACTTACATTAAAACCTTACGTGCTGCTATAGGAAAAGAGAAGATAGAAACCATCAAAAATATAGGCTACCGTTTTGTTACAGAGTGAAAAAAGAAGTTTAATACGCTTTTTAGTTATCTATTTAACTTCAACGTTACTGCTTTTTTCTTTGGCATCTTGGACATTTTATAGCTTTACGAAGCATCATTTGCTAGATAAACAAAGAGATACCATCATTTACGAAGCAGAACGTATAAAATCTATACTAAGAGAATTACATGAGTCAAATGATGCAGTATTATATTATCCGAGCCACTTTGAGATAGACTCAGCCATTTATGATTTAGATAAAAAGTACATTTTTGGTACATTTGAACCTTCTGTTAAGTTAGATACTATATTGTCGAAAGATACTCTCTATTATCGTTCTAAAATTGAGCCTTATTATTTAGGTGCAGCCTATCTGTTGACAGCTAGAAAGATAGACTATGCACCTATCTATGCTTTGCAAAAACAGATTTTGTTTTTTTTGTTACTTGCAGGTCTCGTTTTCTCAGCATTGGGCTATTTTTTAGGGAGATTATTTGTAGCCCCCATGCGTGATGCTATAGCACGAATGAATCTTTTTATTCAAGACACGACACATGAACTAAACACACCCATAAGTACCATACTGACAAACATAGAAATGATAGAAACATTTGGGAAGCATGAAGAAAATATGGATGAACTGAAGCGTATAGAGATTGCCTCAATGACATTGAGTCGTATTTATGATGACCTCACGTATCTAAATTTAAATCACCAATATTATCGTAAGATAGAGAACTTAAATATAGGGGTTTTGCTCAAGGAACGTTTAGTATATTTCACTTCAATGTTAGAAGTAAAGAAGATAGATACTGTACTAGATATACAAGAAGACATCACACTAAATATAGATAAAAATGATGCACTTCGTCTGGTGGATAACTTACTCTCCAATGCGATAAAATATAATAAAAGACATGGTACGTTAAACGTAATCTTAGATAAGAGCATGCTCTGCATAGGTGATACAGGCATAGGGATGAGTAAAAATGACTTAAGTGAAGTCAAACAGCGATTTAAACGGGCAAATCAAAGTGAGGGTGGATTTGGAATTGGTTTGCATATAGTAAGTCAAGTATGTGAAAATTATGATTTTGATTTACAGATAGAATCGACTATAAATGAAGGAACAGAGGTGAAAATAGTATGGTAAAGTATGTATGGTTTGTTATGGCAGTAACTATGAATATTTTCGCACAAGATGTAGATGTACAACGTGATTGTCTTTCATGTCATCAAACACAACAAATACCAAATAGTTTGATATATAAACGCTACCTCATGAAATATAGTACGCAAGGTGCTATAGAAAATGCTATGCTAAAGTACTTACAAAACCCTATAAAGTCTGACTCTATCATGCCTTCAGCATTTTTTCTTAAATTTCCAATGAAACAAGCATTGCAGATACCCGAACCTGTGTTACGTCAAAATATTCGTAGCTTTATAGATACATTTGATGTGAAAAAAAAGTTAAAAATAAACGAGAGTTCACATTAAATTAACGTTGGCTAGATAACATCAAGCATTACACTATAAGGATACTAAGATGAAAAAAACACTTTTAATTTTGGCAACAAGCAGCACACTAATGTTCGCAGCAACAGGAGCAGAACTTTTAGAGAAAAAATGTGCCTCTTGTCACATGCTTGAAGCACCAGAGTTTCACCAGATACCTACACTAAAAGCTCCTGCTATGGATGCCATAGTATTTCACATTAACTTAGCGATGGAAGATGAAAAAAAGAAAAAAGCATTTATAGTTGACTATGTACTCAACCCCGATGTCTCAAAAACAGTATGTGAGTCTAACAAGGTAGCACACTTTGGTGTCATGCCTTCACAAAAAGGAAAGGTTACAAAAGAAGAATTAGAGTTGATAGCTACTGAAATGTTGGCAAAGTACCCTCATGCAAAATTTGCAGCAATGATTAAAGAGATGCAAGCCAATGACAAACTTAAAGCACTTCAAAATTCTCCATTTTTAGTAAACCATGAAGGTTTGCCTCACATGACAAAACTGCTTGTACAAAATTGGGATAAAGTGGCATTGGGACTAAGTAAAGAACAAAAAGAGAAGTTACTTGTCATTCGAAAAGAGACTCTTTATGCAGTTAAAAGCATCAAACAAAAGCTCAAACCTTTAGAAGATGAAGTTTCAGAAGCGATGATAGACAGAGAAGACCCTAAGTCTGTCTATAAAAACCTAGATGAAATAGCTAAACTCAAACTCGAAGCAAGCAAAGTACATCTTAAATGCATAACAGAAACGACTAACATACTCTCAGAAGAACAAGTAGCCTTTTTACTTCCTTTTTGGGAATAAGATTCATATTGCGTCCATACTAAGACGTTATGATACTTCTATATACATAGAGGAGTATCGTATGAAAATCATTGTTTACACACTTTTTATGGCTTTGCCATTGTTTGTGTTTGGAAGTACTTTAGGTGAGCTTACAGAGTATGCCATCACACACAGTACCGTGATGAAACAGTCTGCGGCACAAAGAGACTTGTCTGAACTCAAACGTAAAGAGAGTAAAGTGCAACAGTATGGGGAGCTTAACCTTGTAGGTGACTATACCCATTACAACACAGCACGGACGCTTGCTCCTCTTACCCCAAATGCTATCAGTACAGGTGTATCTATTACTACCTCTAAAGACATTTTCTATACAGGACTGAGTTATGCGGTGCCACTTTTTACAGGCTTCGCCCAAACAAGACAGATAGAGATAAGCACCATCGCCAAGCAAATGGCAGAGGCAAAGATGAAGTTGAGCAAAGAGCAGTTGGTATATAATGTGCGTTCTTTGTACCTTTCTGTTTTGGCACAAGAAAATATACTTCAAGCCCAACGTGCATACACAAAAGCACTGCATACCTTGTCTAAACAGATAGCCTATGAGGTAGAACTGGGTAAAAAAGGAAAGATAGATTTACTCAAAGCCCAGTCAAATGCACAGGCATCACAGACACAGGTAGAAATACTTCAAAACAACATTGACATTAGCAAAGCGACACTCTCGTCACTTGTAGGTAAAGAGGTCACCCATTTGAGTGCCATAAACATCAAAGTAAAAAAACCAAACTACTCTGTAAACAGACTCTATGCCCATGTGTCACAGCTGGCGAAGGTAGAGGTAGAAGAGATGTCTTTACGTAAAGCAGACAAGACCATAGCAAAAAGTGAATCTGCGAAGTTGCCTCAGGTGAATTTTTCAGGTTTTGTGGGTAAAAACTATGCTGAAGACTTAGTCACCAATGACTGGGACAACGAGACCTTATGGCAAGCAGGTGTCAATGTAAAGTGGAATGTGCTTGACTTTGGAAAACGCGACTTGGGTGTACAACAAGCCAAAATAGCCAAAATGGAAGCCACCTTTCAAAAAGAGCAAACCCTTCGTGATTTGAAAAAACTACTCACTGAAGCAGTAGCGAAAATAAAACAGAGTTATGCAAGCTATCTTGGCAATGTCAAACAGTTGAGACTAAGCACAAAGAGTGAAAGCATAGAAGCGGTACGTTACAACAACGATGTCTCTACCTTAAATGACTTGCTCCTTGCAAAAGGGCAAACACAACTTGCACGTGCAAAAATGATAGAGAGCAGATATAACTATCAAAAAAGTAAATTTTATCTTGATTATTTATTAGAAAAAGGAGTGAAGTGATGCATAAAAAATTAGTGACTACTATCGTTATGGTATTGGCTGTTATCGTCTTGGGTATAAAAGGCAAAGGCTTACTTGAAACACGTAAAGCAGAAGTAGCCGACGAAGCACTTCCTTTGGCTATGGCAGTGAGTGTACCTGTGGTGCATGGTACACAAGGTAC